>Ga0255758_10000497_pt1 | contig 44514 bp, 37 predicted proteins | sample 011ome_24_FD_179958 | JGI IMG/M metagenome (GOLD analysis project Ga0255758, IMG submission 179958) | Coastal salt marsh microbial communities from the Groves Creek Marsh, Skidaway Island, Georgia - 011513CT metaG (version 2) | ecosystem: Environmental > Aquatic > Marine > Intertidal zone >... | reverse complement strand
ACAATTTCATTTAATTGTTGGATAAACAAATCAATCACTGTACCTCAGTTGCAATGATGCGATCACTGTTGATTTTAATTTTATTTACCTTACTTTCATGTGAAAATAATTTTGAAAGTATTCAAGATATTAGTCTTAAAAGAAAGTTTCCCTCCGGAATTACAAAAAACTTGAAGCTCACCTACACTGATTCAGCAATGGTAAAAGCTATTCTTTATTCAGATTTAAACCTAGATTATACTAATCAGTTGTTTCCATATTCTGAATTTCCTAAGGGTATAAAGCTAATATTGTTAGATGATGATCAAAAAAAAACAATAATTCAATCAGATTACGCAATAACCTACAATCAAACTAAGATTGTTAATATGCAAGGAAATGTAGTTATAGATGGTCCCGATGGATCACAGTTGAAAACAGATCAATTATATTGGGATCCTGAACTTGAATGGTTATTCACTGAAAAAAAATTTAATTTCAAAAATATTGATTACGACATTTCAGCGTCAAGGTTGGATGCAAATAAATCATTTAGTCTATTTAATACAGGAAAACTTGAAGGAAATGTTACATTTGAAGACAAATAATATGAATAAACTTATACAAATTTTTGAATTGTTTTACTTAGTAATTTCTATAGTTTTATTTACAGATTATTTTTTAGAGTTTTCTGGTAATGATAGTAATTTTGTATTAATTTTTGCCTTCCTTTCCTTTGGAATCTTTTTATTTAGAAGATATTATAGAATAAAGTTCAACAACAGAAAAAAATAACTTGAATGGAGAGTCAAATTACTATTATTTTGATTTCCATTTTATTCTCATCTTTTTTTTCTGGAATGGAAATAGCATATGTTTCCACCAATAAAATATTTATTGAAATTGAAAAAAAACAAAAGGGTATAAATTCGTATTTCATAAAAAAAATAACTAATAATCCCTCAAAGTTTATTGCCACAATGCTTCTTGGAAATTCTCTTTCACTTGTTGTTTATGGTATATATACGGGTCGATTAGTTATTGAACTTTTTTTTCCAAATTTATTAGGATCAGAAGACTTGAACTTAATGTACATTTTTTATCAGACTTTAATTTCTACCTTTTTAATATTAATAACCTCTGAATTTCTACCTAAAGTTTTATTTCAAATATATGCCAACAAACTATTTAAGTTTTTCTCATTCCCAACATATTTTTTTTATGTTCTATTGACACCTGTAACTTCTTTTTTGAACTGGATTTCGAACAGTGTATTAAGCAAATACTTTAAAACTAAAAAAGATGAGATGAAAATGTTTTTTAGTAAAGATGAGTTAGGTGATTATATTGATCAAGAAATTGGAGATGATAATGATCATTCAATTGACACTGAAATCAAAATTTTTAAAAATGCATTGAAATTTTCTAATGTCCGGGCAAGGGAAATTATGGTCCACAGAAACGATATTGTTTCTGTTGATAGATACATTAAACCAAATGAACTAAAAGAATTATTTATTAAAACAGGTCTTTCAAAAATTTTGATACACAAGGAAAATATTGATAACATAATTGGTTACATAAGCATACAAAGATTTTTTAGCAATCATAAAAATTTTAAATCTATTATAATGCCAATTGAATTTGTCCCTGAATCAATGTTTATAAACGATTTGCTAAACCTATTAACAAAGAAAAAAATAGGAATTGCAGTTGTGGTTGATGAGTATGGAGGTTGTGCAGGTCTGATAACCATTGAAGATATTGTAGAGGAATTAATTGGTGAGATTGAAGATGAACATGACCCACAAAGTTTTGATAAAAAAATTGTTCTTTCAAATCCATAAAAATATAATTAACATTAAAGAGTTTAACTTTTTTTTATTCGAAATGATATTGTATTTTCGTTTGCTGTTAAAAATATATTATGGCAATTTTAGGACAAATTCGATCTAAATCTATCTTTTTAATAATTGTAATTGGTTTAGCACTTTTTGCATTTGTAGTTTCTGGTGTTTTTGATGGTAAAGGATATCAAGCTCAGGAGCCCGTTGGAATTATTAATGGTGAAGAAGTTCTAATTGAAGACTTTAGGTCCCAAGTTGACTTTTTTGAAAGAAATTACAACCAAAATGGAATGATAGCTGTAAACAATGTTTGGAACCAAACATTGAGATCAGAGTTACTAAAACAACAATTTACCATTACTGGAATCCAATCTGGAAAAGACCATATTCAGAATCTTTTAAAAAACAATCCAAGTTTTAGCTCAGATCAAAGATTTATAAATGATGCAGGTGTATTTGATATTGATTTGTTCAGAGATCTTATATATGAGTTAAGAACTACCAATCCAGAAGCATACGAACAATGGAAAAATCAGGAATCTATATTTGAGCTTCAGTCCAATGAAGAAATATACCTTAATTTAATTCAATCTGGAATAAATTATACACAACTTGACGGAAAAATAGAGTATTCTTTACAATCCGATAAGGTTGACATTGAGTATGTTCAAATACCTTTTAGTTCAGTTAAAGATTCATTAATCACTTATAAAAAATCAGATTTAAAAAAATATATAAATGATAATGAAGATGATTTTAAAGTTGATGCCACCAGAGACATTCAATACGTTCTGTTTGACGAGAAACCTTCTTTGGATGATGAAAATGGTATAAAAGATCGTCTGTCCAGTTTATTAAACGAAAGAGTTGAATTCAATGAGGTTTCAAAGTTAGAAGAGACTTACCCAAGTTTGTTAAGTACTACAAATATTAGAGAATTTGTAAATGAATATTCTGAGATTAGCTTCGATTCAGTTTATGTGCCAAAAGGATCTCTACCAACTGAGCATGCTAATATGCTTTTTAACTTAAATAAAAATCAAACTTATGGTCCTTATCTAGATGGAGAATTTTACAAGATATCAAAGATGATTGATAAAAAGATTAATGGATCTGTAAGAGCAAGTCACATTCTTTTGTCTTATTCAGGTGCTTTAAATGCTAATCCATCTGTTACTAGGACAAAATCTGATGCTAAGAAAGAAGCAAATAATTTACTTAGAAGAGTAAGAAACTCACCAAACAAATTTTCTGAGCTGGCTTTTGAGTTTTCAGATGGTCCTTCAAAAAATAGAGGTGGTGATTTAGGGTTTTTTCAAGAGGGAACTATGTTAAAACCTTTCAATGATTTTGTTTTCTCAAGAAAAGTAGGTTCTACAGGAATAGTTGAAACTGATTATGGTTTTCACGTGATAAAAGTTGTTGCCAAGGATGATGTTGTTTTACTTGCATCCATTGCAGAAAAAAATGTTCCATCTGATGAAACAAGTGATAAAGTTTTCAATTTAGCAACAAAGTTTGAAATGAGCTTATCTAAAGACTTGGATTTTAGTACCCTTGCAAATGAGTCAGATTATGATATTAAAGTAGTAAATGGAGTTAAAATTTTAGATAATGACTTCCCAGGATTACAAGACCAAAGAAGAGTCGTACAATGGCTATTCTCTGACGAAACGAAATTATTAGATTTTAAAAGATTCGATGTTTCAAAGGGAGGTTATTTAATTGCCCAGGTAACAAAGATAACTGATGAAGGAATTTCTTCCCCAGACGATGTTTCATTTAGAGTACTTCCTGAAGTAATTAAATCAAAAAAAGCAGATTACATTATCGAAAATAATAATTTCTCCAATTCCATTGAGCAACTTGCTAATCAAAACAATACAGTCGTTAAAAAAGCTTTAGCATTAAATCAAAAAAATGCAACAGTTTCTGATGCAGGTTTTGAGCCTTTGATTATTGGAACTTCCTTTTCTATTAATGAAAACAATTCCTCAGACTATATAATTGGTGATAATGGTGTTTACAAACTAAGAGTAACAAAAAAATATCTCACTGAGTTTAATGACGAGTCTTTTAATTTTGTTAACTCTTTTAGAAATCAACTGCAACTTTCAAATAGAGCTAATATTTCTTTCAAAATATTTGAATCTCTAAAAGAAACAGCAGAAATTGAGGATAATAGATCTATTTATTACTAAGAAAACAAGTTAGTGTAAACTAAATAGAAGTAGAGTACTAAAAACAAGGTAGCTACTAAAAATTTTATAATAGTTCCTGAAATTATTCCTATAAATGTACCAATTGCAGGTTTCAAAGACTTTTTTAAACTCTTATTACTGGTGTACTCACCAGACACAGCACCCATAAATGATCCTCCGATCAGTCCAATAGGGCCAGCTAAAAAAAGTCCTATTAATAAACCTACAGTTGCTCCAATTAAACCTTTTCTTGTTCCACCAAATTTTTTTAAACCAATTATTGGAATCAGTAGATCAATAATAAATATTGATACAGCCACCAAAAATGTAATTATAAGAAATTGTATATCAAATGGTATAATACTTGAAAAATGGATAACAAATAATCCAACCCAGCTGGTGATTGGACCTGGAATTATTGGACTAAAACTTCCAATAATTCCTAAAATGCAGAAAATTAAACCTATAATTATCAAAAAAATATCCATTAAAATTTTTTTTTTAAAATTATACTTAATTTTAGAATTAAAATTGATAATAAGTGAAATTATTTAAGATTTTATTTTTAGTACTCTTTATAATTAGTTGCAACTTTGACCCTAATAATTCTAATTATGTGCCACCTGATGTTAATTGGTCAAACTCTGACGAATTACCCTCTTTAAAAGGATGCGATGACTTTGAATCTGCGCAAAAAAGAAAAGACTGTTTTGAATCTGCTATTCTAAGCTCAATTCATTCAAATCTTGATTTAAGTAGCATAGTCGTTTCTAGTGAAATTAATGATACTATTTTTTTGTCATTGCTAATTGATAAAAGTGGTGATCTCTCACTTATTGATATAGAAAAAACAGATAATTTGATTCCCTACATTCCAACATTGGAATTGCTTGTAAGGGAATCCATTCAAAAAGCACCATTATTGTATCCTGCTACAAAAACTAATATTGGAGTTCCGGTAAGCACAAAAATAAAACTACCTTTAGTTATAAAATCAAATTAATAAACTTGGAAAAAAGAAAAGAAAAAATAATTTTAGGAATAGATCCAGGTACAACAATTATGGGTTTTGGAATTATTAAGATTATTGAAAATAAAATGGAATTTATTCAAATGAATGAACTTATTTTAAATAAACTAGATGACCATTATCTCAGACTTAAACAAATTTTTGAACGTACAATTGATATAATAGACAATCATAACCCAGACGAAATTTCAATTGAAGCCCCTTTTTTTGGAAAAAATGTTCAATCAATGTTGAAACTTGGAAGAGCACAAGGGGTTGCCATGGCAGCAGGCTTATCTAGAGAAATTCCTATAACAGAATACTCTCCTAAAAAAATTAAAATGTCAATTACAGGAAACGGTAATGCATCAAAGGAGCAAGTTGCAAAAATGTTACAAAGCATATTAAATTTAAAAGAATTGCCTAAAAATTTAGATTCAACTGATGGATTAGCAGCTGCCGTTTGTCATTTTTATAATTCTAATAATCTTTCAGCCAAATCTAAAGGTTACTCTGGATGGACTTCATTTGTAAATCAAAATACTAATCGAGTTAAGAAATAATCATTTAGTGTCAGGTATTTATATTCATATTCCTTTCTGTAAACAAGCATGTCATTATTGTAATTTTCATTTTTCAACTTCTTTAAATAATAGAGATTCAATTATAAAATCCATGTTAAGAGAAATAGAAGTTAAATCAGCGCAATGTCATGATGTTATAGAGACTATTTATTTTGGAGGAGGAACTCCATCTCTTTTAGAGGTTAAAGAAATAGATAATTTTATTCAACTGATAATTGATAAATACAAGACTAGCTCTAATCTTGAAATAACTTTAGAAGCAAATCCTGATGATTTAAAATTGTCAAAATTAAAAGAAATAGCTTCAACTATGATAAATAGATTGAGTATTGGAGTTCAATCATTTGATGATAGAGAACTTAAAATGATGAATAGATCTCATAAATCAGAGGATTCAAAAAAATGTATTGACAACGCTACCTTATTTTTTGAAAATATTTCTATAGATTTAATTTATGGTATGCCTGAAAGTAATATAAAATCTTGGGATAATAATTTAAATTTATTTTTAGATTGGAATCTTAATCATGTTTCAGCTTACGCATTAACAGTTGAACCTAATACAGCTTTAGAAAATTACATTAAAAAAGAGTTGATAATTCCTCTTGATGAAGAAATAGTTTTAGAACAGTTTAATCTAATGAATGATAAATTAAAGGAGTTTAATTATATAAATTATGAGCTTTCCAGTTTTGCAAAAGACGGATATTTTTCTAAAAATAATACAGCCTATTGGTTAGGTAAAAAATTTATAGGGATAGGACCTTCTGCTCATAGTTTTGACGGTACATCAAGATCCTGGAATATTTCTAATAATGCACTTTACATAAATGATATTTCAAAAAACAAAATGTTTCATCAAAAAGAAAAATTAACATTGAAAGATCAATACAATGAGTATGTTATGACAGGATTAAGGACTATGTGGGGAATTTCCTTAGATTACATTGAAGAAAAATTTGGACAAAAATTTAAACTACACTTCCTCAACAAATCTAAAAAATTCGTTGACTCAGATTTGATTGTTTCTCATGAAAGCCATTTTAAAACGACTCAAAAAGGAAAATTTCTTTCTGACGGAATAGCATCTGAACTTTTTCTAGTTAATCTTTGAATAGATTTCTAAAATGATAATGAAATTTGGTAATAGTTTCAATTCCATTAAAAAAGTTTGAAAGTCCAAAATGTTCATTGGGTGAGTGTATAGCATCAGTATCTAATCCGAATCCCATCAAAATCGTTTTGCTTTTAAGCTCTTGTTCAAATAGAGCAATAATTGGAATACTACCACCATCTCTGGTTGGGATTGGTTCTAATCCAAAAACATCCAAATAAGCTTTACTTGCAGCTTTAAATCCAATAGTATCAATTGGGGCGACATAAGGTTGTCCACCGTGATGCTCTATAACATTAACATAAACTGATTTTGGAGCAATTTTTTTAATATGTTCTGTGAAAAGTTTATTTATTCTTTTCCAATTTTGACCAGGAACCAATCTCATAGAAATTTTAGCATGAGCTTTACTTGGCAATACTGTTTTAGCTCCCTGTCCTGTGTAGCCTCCCCAAATTCCGTTAACATCCAGTGATGGTCGTATAGACTGTCTTTCTATTGTAGTATAACCAATCTCCCCATGTTCTTTTTTAAGACCAATAGAATTTTTGAAATCTTTAATTTCAAAAGGAACTGAGTTTAACCTTTCTCTTTCAGATAAAGACATTTCAATTACATTGTCGTAAAATCCTGGGATTGTAATTTTATTATTTGAATCATGAAGTGTTTCAATCATTTTAGAAAGAACATTTATTGGATTAGCCACAGTTCCACCATAATGCCCAGAGTGTAAATCTCTGTTGGGACCAGTTATCTCTACTTCCATGTAAGATAATCCTCTTAAACCTGTTGTAATTGATGGAATGGTTTTACTAATCATTCCAGTATCAGAAACCAATATTATGTCATTTGAAAGCTTTTCTCTATTATTTTTAACAAATAATTCAAGATTATCACTTCCAACTTCTTCCTCACCCTCAATCATAAGTTTAACGTTACAGGGAAGTTGATCACTGTTAACCATAATTTCAATTGCCTTTAAATGCATAAACATCTGGCCTTTATCATCACACGCTCCCCTTGCAAAAATAGCTCCCTCAGGGTGAATTGAAGTTTTCTTAATATATGGTTTGAAAGGGTCTTGGTCCCAAAGTTCAATTGGATCTACTGGTTGAACATCATAATGTCCATAGATTAAAATTGTGGGTAAAGTTTTATCTATTATTTTATCTGCATAAACAATTGGGTGTCCTTTTGTTTCATGTATTTCACAATTGTTTAAACCAAGTTTTACAAAATGATTTTTTAGTAATTCAGCAGTTTTTCTAAGGTCTTTTTTATGTTCTTGCTTTGCACTAACTGAGGGGATACTTATTAATTCAAATAATTCATCTAAAAACCTTTCTTTATTTGAATCAATGTAATCTTTGATTTTATCCATGTAAAATAGTTTAAGTAAAAGTAATTAAAACTCCATCTTTTACATAAAAAAATATTATGATATTTATCACAATCTTGCTTATATTTGCGCTCCGCGCGGGTGTGGTGAAATTGGTAGACACGCTAGACTTAGGATCTAGTGCTTCGCGGCATGGGGGTTCGAGTCCCTTCACCCGCACTAAAACCTCAACTAAGTTGGGGTTTTATTTTTTTAATAATTCTATTTTCTAAAATATTTAAATGTTATATTTATTATGATTAGTGTTTAATTGCATGATTTTTGAATTTACATATTCAAAATAAGATCTATTATGAAAAAAATATTTTTAACTTTTTTTATTTTAATTTCTCTAATTTTTATAAGCTGGAAATTCAGTGATGTCAAGTTTGAAGATCCAAATAAAGACAAGTTACTTGTTGAGCTATTAAAGTATGTGTTGGATAAAGGACATTATCAATCAACTGAACTAAATGATGAATTTTCTGAAAATGTTTTTGATAAATATTTAGAATTATTGGATCCTCAAAAAAAATATTTTCTTGCAACAGATTTAAAAGAGTTTAAAAAATATAGACGTTCTTTGGATGATCAGTGGAAAGACTATGATATAACTTTTTTTAACTTAACTTATGAACGATTAATTAAAAGAATTAATGAAGTTGAGTTATTAATTCCTGAGATTTTCGAAATTCCTTTTGAATTTGAAACTATTGAAATTATAAATACTGATTTTGAAAATTTAGATTTCCCTAATAACAAAAAAGAAAAAAAAGAAAGATGGAGAAAGCAGCTGAAATATTCAGTATTAGATTTTTATGACATTAAAGTTAAAGATCAAGAAAATTTATCAATAAAAAATGACAATCATAAAACTAAGTCAGATAAACAACTTATTGAAGAAGCATCTAATTTGGCAAAAGATAACATTTTAGATATTCTTGATTTAATGGATGATTTACAAAAAGAAGATTGGTTCTCTTCCTACATAAATTCATTTGCCTCTCAGTATGATCCACATACAGTGTATTTTAAACCCGAGGATAAAGATCGTTTTGACGTTAATATCTCTGGAAGATTTGATGGTATTGGGGCAAGATTGCTAAAGAAAGATAGAGGAATAGAAATAGTTGAAATTATTCTTGGGGGACCCTTATGGAAGGATAAAAGTATTGAGGTTGGTGATCAAATAATCAAAGTTGGTGAGCCAAATAAAGATCCAGTTGATGTTATTGGAATGAGGGTGGATGATGCAATAAAACTTATTAAAGGTCCAAAAGGAACAATTGTGGAATTAACTGTCAGAAAAAAAATTGATAATGAAATAAAAACTTACAGTATTGAAAGAGATGAGGTTGTTTTAGAAGAAACTTATGCAACATCTACTTTGATTAGAAAAAATAATAAGAATTTTGGTTTGATAACACTACCAAAATTCTATGTTGATTTTAACGATTATGAAGAAATAAACTGTGCAAATGACGTAAAAAAAGAAATTTTAAAATTAAAAGAAAAAAATATTGAAGGACTAATTTTAGATTTAAGAAATAATGGAGGGGGTGCTTTACAAACTGTTGTGGAAATGACAGGTTTGTTCATTGAAACAGGACCTGTAGTTCAGGTAAAGTCAATTGGAAATAGAAAAAAAGTTCTTTTTGATAAAGATCCATCAATTGTATGGGATGGACCGCTAGTTATTTTAGTCAATCAAATGTCTGCTTCAGCTTCTGAAATTTTAGCTGCTGCTCTTCAAGATTATAATAGAGCAATTGTAATTGGAAGTAGCAATACCTTTGGAAAAGGAACTGTCCAAAATGTTTTAGATCTAAATAGATTTGTTTCAAACAGTAATTTTGATATAGGTGCTCTAAAAATAACAACTGAAAAGTTTTATAGAATAACTGGTAGTTCTGTTCAGTTAAAGGGAGTTGAAAGCGATATAATTACACCAAATAGATTTACATACATTGACGTTGGAGAATCAGATGAGGATAATCCCCTTGCATGGGACAAAATTGATAAAGTAAACTACGTCAAATGGGATGGTTATTTTAACAAGTTTGACGTAATTCAAGACTCAAAAAATAGAGTTTTAAACAACCAATTATTTAATTTGATAGATTCTAATGCTAAATGGCTTGCTGAAAGAAGAAAAGTAAATTCTTTTCCGCTTGACTATAATAATTACAAACTCAATCAAGCTAAAAGTAAAAAAGAAATTGAATCCTTTAAAGATATTTCAGATTACACCAATAATTTAGATTTTGAACTTTTTTCTAATCAATCAAAAAAAATACTTGATTCACAAGAATTTAAAGAGAAAAAAGAAAGGTGGATCAAACTATTAAAATCAGATATTTATATCAATGAAGGGGTAAATGTTTTATTAAACCTCAAAACAAAAAAAATTAATCAAAGAAGTATTCTGGCTAAAGTAGATTAATGAACTTTAAAAATAAAAAATTGGTAAGTAATCCAGGTATTATTTTAAGCTTATTATTTATCTTTTTTTGTTTATTCCTCTCAGTTTTTTCATATCAAATCATTCCAGATAAATCAGTGAATTCAAATCAGATGCATTTGCCTATTCATTCTCAAAAACCAGGATTTATCGCCAATTTCATTATTGTTCCTGACAAAGAAGCTAAAAAACAATCTACTTTAAGTAAGTTCTTTAGTGGATTTGAGTATCCTAACAACGAAATACTAATTTCTGAGTTTACTCAAATTGAAAATGGGATAGAATATTTGGATTTTTCAAATGAAAAAAAAATCATTTCGTTTGATAAATTTCCTGACCATCTCAGTTCTGACGATATAGTTTCTAATTATATAGTCAACAGAAAATACTTATTTGGAACGGACAATTATGGAAGAGATGTATTTGGAAGAATTATTCTTGGTACAAGAGTGTCTTTATCAATTGGAATTATAGCGGTTCTAATTTCACTTTTGATTGGAATACCAATTGGCCTAATCAGTGGTTATTATGGTGGTACTATTGATAAAATTTCAATGATGATTATTAATATATTTTGGTCAATTCCAACCCTATTACTTGTTATAGCATTTTCACTTGCATTGGGTAAAGGATTTTGGCAGGTTTATATAGCTGTTGGTTTAACAATGTGGGTTGAAGTTGCAAGAATAGTCAGGGGACAGGTAATTTCTGAAAAAAATAAAGATTATATTCTCGCAACAAAGGTTTTAGGTTTTTCAGACTTAAGAATTTTTTTAAATCATTTAATTCCAAATATAATAGGTCCAATTTTAATTATTTCGGCTGCCAATTTTGCTTCTGCAATTCTGATCGAGAGTGGTTTAAGTTTTCTTGGAATTGGTACTCAACCTCCAGTACCAAGTTGGGGATCAATGATAAAGGACAATTATCAATATATAATATTAGGTAAAGAATATTTAGCTATTATTCCTGGTTTAGCAATAATGTTGTTAGTTACTAGTTTTATGTTTTTAGGAAACAATTTAGAAGAATTTTTTAAATCAAAATAATTACCACTTACTAGTTCTTTCAGAATCTAATTTTATATAAATTGAAAATAATAATACAAAAGCCCAAAGACTAGACCCTCCATAACTTAAAAATGGGAGTGGTATGCCAATTGTTGGAACTAATCCTATAACCATACCAATATTTATAAAAAAGTGTGTAAAAATAATGGTAACTGTTGAATATGAGTAGATCTTGCTAAAGAGATTTCTTTGCAAATCAGCTCTTTTGGAAATTCTAAGCATTAATACACAAAATAAAATAATAATAAATGAAGCTCCAGTAAAACCCCATTCTTCTCCTACAGTTGAAAAAATGTAGTCTGTGTGTTGTTCGGGAACAAAGTTACCTCTTGTTTGAGAACCTTTTAAAAAACCTTCACCAAACATTCCACCTGAAGCAAATGCAATTCTAGACTGATTTGTATTATAGCCCGAACCTCTATAATCCTTTTCAAGCCCCATAACGATATTAAATCTGTCTCTGTGACGTTGTTCAAAAACATTATTAAAAATGAAGTCTACTGAAAAAATAAAAATTGAAAAAATTGATCCATAAATAAAAATTTTCTTTATAAATTTTTTATTTTTTCTGAATAAATAAAATAAAATTATAGTTACTATTATTAAGGTTGATATTATATTAAATGGACCTAAAAGTATAGTAGAAAAAAAAATTAAAACAAACCCAACAAATAAATTCATATAAATTGATGGTAGCCCAACTTTATAAAAAACTAGAAGAAAGCTTAAAAAAATAATAACTGTTCCAGGGTCCGGTTGAAGAATTATAAGTACTATTGGAATTAAAACAATCAGAAACGAATAAAATTGAGTTTTTATTGTTCTAATATTAGAATTTATATCACTCAAATATTTAGCCAATGCTAAAGCAGTTATTGGTTTTGCAAATTCACTTGGCTGTAAACCAAATCCTCCAAATTGATACCAAGCTAATGCTCCATTAATCTCATTTCCAAAAAAGAAAAGACCAATTAACGATATAATAGAAAAAACATATAAAATACTAGAGTATTTTATAAAAAAATTATTGGGGAGTATTTGAATAAATAAAAAAATAAATATTGATACCAAAGCAAAAATCAATTGTTTGGTAAATGGATTTATTGTTAACAGAGAATCCAATAAATATGCTTGTGATGATGAGTAAATATTGCCTAAGCCTAACGAAATAAGTAAGCTTAAAATCAGAACACTAGTCCAATCTATTCTTCTTATGTTCACCTCATTATTCATTAATTGAGAAGTTAATATTTGTATATGGTTTCAAGTATTCTTCTGTTAAATCTCCTTCTAAAATATAATTCTCGAGATATTTTCTATCAACATTTTTATTTAAATATTTTTCAATCATTAAACTGGCAATTGGAGCTGCCCAACGTGTTCCCCAATACCCATTTTCAATAAATACAGCTATTGCTATTTTAGGATTGTCTTTGGGGGCAAATCCAATAAAAATTGAGTGGTCTGTTAATTGTTTTCTTGTCCCATTAATTTTTATAAAATTTTCAGCTGTTCCGGTCTTTCCAACGATCTTTATATTTTTAATTTTCGAATTTTGAGCTGTACCTTTTTCAATTACATTATACATTCCTTCGACTATTGCATCGTAATATTTTGACTCAATAGACGAAAATTTTTTTTCTTTATATCTAGCATCTATTGAATCATTGGATATTTTTTTTACAAAATGAGGAGTAATGTACCATCCTCTGTTAGCTATGGTAGCAGCAATATTTCCAAGTTGTATCGGAGTTGTCAAAATTTCACCTTGACCAATTCCGTTTGATATTGTTGTTGCTGCTCTCCAACGATTATTTGGATACCACTTATCATAATATTCAGAGTTAGGTATTAATCCAGGTCTTCCTAATGGGTGATCGTACCCTAAATAGTCTCCTAGTCCAAAACTACTAACATGTTTATTCCAATTATCCATTCCTTCCTTTGTATCAGAGTATTTTTCAATTGTTTTTTTATAAATTGTAGCAAAGTATGTATTACAAGAATTGTAAATAGCGGTATTTAAATTATTTTCAGTTCCTGGCTTACAATGACACTTCATAAACCTATTTTTAGAGTAAAAATGTCCTTCGCTACATGAAATTTTAGTATTCTCATTAATGATTTTCTCCTCCAAAGCAATTAATCCGTTAATTAATTTAAATGTTGATCCTGGTGGATACATTCCTTGTAATCCTCTATCAAAAAGAGGTTTACCAATGGTATCATTTTTTAGTTTAAGATAGTTTTTAGACCTATTTCTTCCAATAAGTAAATTCGGATCAAAATTTGGAGCATTTATGAGTGATAAAATTTCTCCACTATTAGGTTCAATTGCTATAATACTTCCAAATTTATTAGACATTAACGAGTCTCCATAAACTTGAAGATTAGAATCTATTGTTAAGTTAATATTTTTTGCAGGTTTGTATATGGTATCATATATACCTTCTTTGTAGGACCCAGTTATTCTATTAAAATTATCTTTTTGGAAGTAACTTACCCCTTTAACACCTCTTAATTTTTTTTCATAAGACTTTTCAATGCCCTGTCTACCAATTAGTTCTCCAGATTCGTAATAACTATTATCTCTTACCTCATAATCGTTAACTTCACTTATGTAACCCAAAATATTAGAGGCAGAATTTAATAAATAGTTTCTATTAGACTTTTTTCTTATGGAAAATCCTTTGTATTTCCATAGTTTTTCTTGAATCACAGCATAATCAATTTTAGAAATTTGAGAAATAAATACGGATGGTTTTATTTTTGAAAAGTTACTCGCTTTTTTAATTTTATCTATGAGTGTTGGTTTATCAATTTTTAAAATTTTACAAAATTCAATTGTATCAACTATTTTTAATTCTGAAGGGATTATCATTAAATCGTAAAAAGGCTCATTTCCAACAATAAGTTTATTGTTTCTGTCGTATATATATCCTCTTTCAGGATAATTATAAACTTTTTCAACTGAATTTTTATTTGAAAGTTTTACATCATCAATATTTATCAATTGAACCCAAATTAGTCTCATAATAAATATTATTGATGAGAGTATGATTAAAAATGGTAATAGTTTATTTTTCATTTTTAATCATAATATAAATTGTTGTCGCACAAAATAATATTGAAAGAAAAGAAGTAATTAATGTTTTATAAATTACTAATGATAAAAATTTTAAGCTAAAAGATTCTAATAAAAAAAGGACAGAATGATGAATTAAGATTAAAGAAATTAGATATAAAAATTGTTGATAATATGTTGATTCAGAAATATAGTTTTTTAAAACTTTTGTTCCGTATGGGTCATAAAAAGATCCAAAGACAAAATTTAATACATATGATCTTGAAAATGCTAAAGTCAAACATGCGGCTGTGTTAATTCCTATAGAGTTAGAAAATAAGTCGAGTGAAAACCCAAAACAAAAACTAATAATCATAAATGTAATCTTACTAGTTTTTATTGGAAATGTGAGTAAAAAAACTAATGCAATATATGGATTAAATGATCCTAAAAAATTAAAGTTGTTGAATATGAAACCCTGAATGAGAGCAAAAAAAATAAATCTTTTAAAAATTAAAAAATACAAATTAGCCATTTTCCTTAATTCTATTAAACTCTTCAATAAACATACTTTCAATAATATAAACATTATTTATTTTACCCATATCAGAGTGTAATTTTACTTCAATATTTAGGTAATTTTCTCTTGATTTTAGTTTTATATTTTGATTGGTTTTTGTTGCTTGGTTAAGTTTGGTTTTTTCTAAATTATATGAATTAACTTTTGAAACTATGCCTATGTTAATTCCTTCTGGAAATATTAATGACATACCACCAGTAACTATTGAGTCACCAACTTTAATATTAGCTGTTTCAGGAATATCATTAAGACTTAAAAAATTTATATCATCCCCATTCCATTCCAATGTTCCAAAATGGTTAGTTCTTTTTGCCTTCGCATTGATTTTAATGTCAGTATTTAACAATGACATAATAGTAGAATAATTTTTAGAAGTTCTTTTTATAATTCCCACAACACCATTTGCATTTATAACACCCATTTCTTTTTTTAGACCTTCGTTAGAGCCTTTGTTAATTATTATTTGATTTTTGAAAGAGGATAAAGAGTTTGAGATAATTCTAGCATTTTTATATTTGAATTTAGTGGTTTTTAAAGAGTCTATATTTTGATATTCAACAGTTTTTTCAATTTCAGATTTTAAAAATAAATTTTCGTTAATTAGATCTGAATTTAGTTTTTTTAGTTCAAAATATTCATTAATAAAAGTAAATTTTTCGAATGTATAGTTAGTGATATTGTTGAATATGATAAGAGTTTTTGACTTGTGAAAATAATTCGAGTTTATAATCATTGTAAGTGAAAATAGTAATAGAACAATATAAATTACAACATCTTTTTTTCTGATTATGAAATCAATTACTTGTTGCATAATTAGACTATTTCACCAAAACACTTTTATATCTTTCAATGTTTTTTAATGTAATTCCTGTTCCTCTAACAACTGCTCTTAAAGGATCCTCAGCTATAAATACAGGTAAATCAGTTTTTTTACTTAATCTTTTATCAAGACCTCTTAGCATTGATCCACCACCAGCCAAATAAATTCCAGTGTTGTATATATCAGCTGCTAGTTCTGGAGGGGTTTGGGATAAAGTTTCCATTACTGAATCTTCAATTCTAATAATTGATTTATCTAATGCTTTTGCAATTTCTCTGTATGAGATTAAAGCTTCTTTTGGTTTACCAGTTAATAAATCCCTACCTTGAACTGAAATGTCATCAGGTGGACTTTCTAACTCTTCTGAGGCAGATCCAATTGTAATTTTGATTTTTTCAGCAGTTCTTTCACCAATAAATAAATTGTGTTGAGTCCTCATATAATAAATGATATCTCCAGTGAAAACATCTCCAGCTACTTTTACAGATTTGTCACACACTATTCCAGATAATGCAATAACAGCAATTTCCGTTGTTCCCCCTCCTATATCAACGATCATATTTCCTTTGGGCTGCATTATATCTACACCAATTCCAATTGCTGCTGCCATTGGTTCATGAATTAGATATACTTCTTTTCCATTTACTCTCTCAGCAGATTCTCTTACAGCACGCATTTCAACCTCAGTAATTCCAGAGGGAATACATATTACCATTTTCAAAGCAGGTGTAAAAAACCTCTTTTTTAGCGATGGAATACTACTAATCAATAAACTAATCATTTGTTCAGAGGCATTAAAGTCTGCAATAACTCCATCTTTCAATGGTCTAACAGTTTTTATGTTTTCATGAGTTTTACCTTGCATTAAACTTGCCTCTGCTCCTACAGCAATAATTTTGTCGGTTTTTTTGTCAATGGCAACTATTGAAGGACTGTCAACCACAACTTTATCATTGTGAATAATTAGTGTATTAGCAGTTCCAAGATCAATTGCTATAGATTCAGTCCAAAAATCAAAAAATGCCATAATTTAAAATGTTTATACAAGTTAATAAAAATTAATGTTTAAAATGACGAACTCCAGTTAAAACCATGGATATATTATTTTTATTACAATAATCAATTGATAAATTATCTTTAATGGAACCGCCAGGTTGTATTACAGAGCTAATTCCAACTTTATGAGCAATTTCAACACAATCAGGAAATGGAAAAAATGCATCACTAGCCATTACAGAACCACTTAAATCAAATTTAAAATTCTGAGATTTTTCGATGGCCTGTTTTAAAGCATCTACCCTAGATGTTTGCCCAGTTCCTGAGCTTATGAGTTGTAAATTCTTTGCTAAAACTATCGTATTTGATTTAGTATGCTTGCATATTTTAGAAGCAAAAACTAAATCTTTTAGTTCTGAATTTATTGGTTTTTTTGATGTACAATATTCAAAATTATTTTCACTATCAGTTAAGTTATCTCTTTCTTGTTTTAATATGCCATTTAAACATGTTCGTAATTGATCTTGTTTTAAAGAATAATCTTTTGCTAGTAGAATAATTCTATTTTTTTTACTTTTTAATAAGTCTAAAGCAGGTTTTTCAAATCCAGGTGCAATAACAACTTCACAAAAAAGTTTATTAATTTCTTCTGCAGTTTTTAAATCAATAATTTTGTTTGAAATTAATACTCCACCAAATGCTGAAACTGGATCGCCTGCTAAAGCATCTAAGTACGCATGATGCAAACTTTTTCTTGAAGCTAAACCACATGCATTATTATGCTTTAAAATTGCAAAAGTTGGATCATCGTCTTTAAACTCTAATATTAAATTCACTGCAGCATCTACATCTAGAAGATTATTATAGGATAAGTCTTTTCCGTTTAATTGTTCAAAAATTGAGTTGAAATCACCATAAAAAATTCCTTTTTGGTGAGGATTTTCACCATATCTAAGCTCCATGCCATTTTTAAAGCTAGTTTTTAGTGCTTTTATGTCATCATTGAAATAATTAAAAATTGCAGTGTCATAATGAGAAGAAATATTGAAAGCTTTTGATGCAAATTTTTTCCTTATATCTAAATTAGTTTTACCCTCATTTTCATTTAATAACATTAAAAAATCATTATAATCTTGTTTTGAGGAAATACATAAAACGTCCTTAAAATTTTTTGCAGCTGCCCTTATCAGGGAAATTCCTCCAATATCAATTTTTTCAATTATCTCACTATCACTATGCCCTGAACTAACAGTTTTTTCAAATGGATAAAGATCAACAATCACTAAATCAATATTAGGAATTTCAAAACTAGCTATATCATCTTTATCACTCTCATTATCATTCCTATTTAAAATTCCTCCAAAAACTTTTGGGTGTAGTGTTTTTACTCTACCTCCTAAAATTGAAGGATATCCCGTTATATCTTCAACTTTTACAACTGGAATTCCTAAATCTTTTAAAAACTTTTCGGTTCCGCCTGTTGAGTATATTTTAACATCTAGATCGTTGAGTTTTTTTGCGATAGGTTCTAATCCATTTTTATCAAAAACAGATATTAAGGCGGACTTAATTTTTAACATATTAGTTGGAAAAAAGTGAACAATAAAAGTAGTTTTTTTTTAAAAAAAAATATCAAATTTTAATGAAAATTTAAATTTTTTTTGCAACTATTTTATTCACTTTTTCTAGGAACTCTAGGTCATCATTCTTGAACCTATTTAGAGTATTTGAATCAATATCAATTTGACCTATGTTTTTATTTTTATAAAATAAAGGAACTACTATTTCAGATTTTACATTTATATTACATGAAATGTAATTTTTTTCATTATTTACATTTTCAACAACAATAGGTTTGTTTGATTCTGCAGTTTGTCCACATATCCCTTTACCGAAAGGAATCCGAGTATGCTCGGTTTTTAAACCACAATAATTTTTTAGAACTAAAAAGCTATCTTCATGAAAATAAAAACCTACCCAGTCGTATCCCTTAATGTTATTTTTTAAATAATCGCATATAAATTGAAGAGATTCTGTTAGACTAAGATTTTTAGTTTTATTTTGAATGAAATCTAGTTCTTTATTGTACATAAATAAAAAACTGCCCAAGAGGGCAGTTTGCATTGATTATATATTACATCATTCCTGGCATTCCTCCACCTCCTCCCATTGGAGGCATCGCTGCAGGAGCATCTTCTTTAATATCGACTAAAGCACATTCAGTAGTTAAAATCATTCCAGCAACAGAAGAAGCATTTTCTAAAGCTATCCTTGTAACTTTTTTTGGATCAATAATTCCCTCTTTTAGAAGATCAACATAATTTTCAGATTTTGCATCGTATCCAAAGTTTGCTTTACCTTCTAAAACTTTAGCAACAACTACCGATCCTTCTCCACCAGCATTTTCAACTATAGTTCTTAGGGGAGCTTCAATAGCTCTTGATATAATTTGGATACCAGTAACTTCATCAAGATTATCACTAGTAAGCTTTTCTAAAACTTTACGAGCTCTTAGTAGTGCAACACCACCACCAGCTACAATACCTTCTTCTACTGCAGCTCTTGTTGCGTGCAATGCATCATCAACTCTATCTTTCTTTTCCTTCATTTCAACTTCGGACGCAGCTCCAACATAAAGCACGGCTACACCACCCGCTAATTTAGCAAGTCTTTCCTGAAGTTTTTCTTTATCATAATCAGATGTAGTAGTTTCAATTTGTGACTTTATTTGGTTTACCCTAGCCTCAATATTTTGTTTGTCTCCTGAGCCATTTACAACAGTTGTATTGTCTTTATCAATTGTTACCCTTTCAGCTGTCCCAAGCATATCAATAGTTGTGTTTTCTAGGGTGAAACCTCTTTCTTCAGAGATAACCGTTCCTCCAGTAAGAATTGCAATATCTTCAAGCATTGCTTTTCTTCTATCGCCAAAGCCAGGAGCTTTGACTGCAGCAATTTTTAATGAACCTCTTAATTTATTGACAACCAATGTGGCTAGGGCTTCTCCGTCAACATCTTCTGCTATCACAAGTAATGGTTTTCCACTCTGTGCAACTGGTTCCAATACTGGAAGTAAGTCTTTCATGGCAGATATTTTTTTATCATATAATAAAATGTAAGGGGATTCTAAATCTGCTTCCATTTTCTCTGAGTTTGTTACAAAATAAGGAGATAAATATCCTCTATCAAACTGCATTCCTTCAACAACATCAACATATGTGTCAGTACCTTTAGCTTCCTCAACTGTAATAACTCCTTCTTTACCTACTTTTTCAAAAGCTTCAGTAATTAAAGAGCCAATAGCTTCATCGTTATTTGCAGAAATAGAAGCAACTTGTTTAATTTTTTCAGATGAACTACCAACTGTTACTGAATTTTTATTAAGTTCTCCAACAATTGCTTCAACCGCTTTATCAACCCCTCTTTTCAAATCCATTGGATTAGCACCTGCTGTGACATTTTTTAGACCTTCTTTAACAATTGCTTGTGCAAGTATGGTCGCAGTGGTAGTACCATCACCAGCAAGATCGTTTGTTTTAGATGCAACCTCTTTTACCATCTGAGCTCCCATATTTTCTAAAGCATCTTCTAATTCAATTTCTTTTGCAACTGTTACACCATCTTTTGTAATTTGAGGTCCTCCAAAGGACTTACCAATAATTACATTTCTTCCTTTAGGGCCAAGGGTTACCTTAACTGCATTAGCAAGAGCGTCAACTCCTTTTTTTAGGCCTTCTCTAGCCTCAACATCAAATTGTATATTTTTTGCCATCTTTTATATTTTTTAAATTATTAAACTATTGCAAGAATATCAGATTCACGCATCATCAAGTAATCAATACCTTCAAATTTTAATTCTGTGCCACCATATTTACCATACAAAACTGAATCTCCAACTTTAACTGTAACAGGGTTTTCTTTAGTTCCTGAACCAGTAGCAACTACGATTCCTTTTTGTGGCTTTTCTTTTGCAGTATCTGGAATTATTATTCCAGAAGCAGTTTTTGTTTCAGCTTCAAGAGGCTTTACAAGTACTCTGTCAGCCAACGGTTTTATTTTTATTTTACTCATAATTTAATTTTTTTTTATAAGAACATTTTCTATGCCAAATTAATATTTGTGACATAATTTCGATTAAATCATATGATTCAATGACAGTCTGACATTCTTTATATTAATTTTCTACAGGAATTTCTATTGGAACGTCGTCTGGTAATGTTTCTGGAATATTTTCCTCAACTATCTCTGAGTCTAAAAGTTTAGATTCAGTATTTATATCTCCAGTGTTTAAGGTAATATTGGAAAGCAAAATTAATATAAGTAATAAAGAAGCTAATATCCAAGTACTTTTATCTAAAAAGTCAGTTGTTTTTTTAACTCCGCCAATTTGTTGTGAATCACCACCAAATGAAGATGATAGTCCACCTCCTTTTGGATTTTGAACCATTATCACTAAAACAAGTAAGAAACAAACTGTAAGAATTAGTATTAGAAAAATTGAAAAGGTGCTCATGGCTATTTGTTTTTTAAGTATTCTTTTATTGTTTTGATTTGGTCTGCAAATAAAATGATTTTTTCTGGATATTTCAAGCAAAGAATCTCATATGCTTTAATTGCTTCTTGAAATTTTTTTTGTTCAAAATATTTTTTTGCTAATGTTTCCGTCATAAATTCAGATTTACTTGGCTGAAATTCTTTTGAAAAATCTTTTGAAATGTAGTCTTGTTTGGGAACTATCTGATGATTAGAGCTGAGAAAATTATCGATTATTGAATTCTGAGAGCTTTCATTATTTGTTGACAGTTTTGAAGCTTTTAGCCATTTTATAAATGAATTTTTTGTTTTAACAGTTGATAAAATTCTTGAATTTTCTTTTGATTTTATTTTATTATTTTCAATTATATCGTGTAGTATAGACCTATTAGAGGAATATATTGAAGTGTTTTTTAAAGCTTTTTTAAATTTAATATTATCGAATTTTTTAAAACCAATTAGCTCGATAACTTTAGCAACCTGAAAATAGGGATATTTTTTTATTAAATCTTTCATGTAAACACTCTCATCAAGTGAAATAGAATTCGGATTTAAAACTAGTTTATTGAATAATTGCTTATTAATTTCTACCATTTTGCTAAAGATGCATTAAAAATATCTTGAGTAATCCTTTCAAATATAATATCATGAGCTTCAGATTTGATGTTCAATAATTGAACTTCAGCAGGATAGTCAAAGTAAAATGTAAATTTTCTCTCAAAATCATCATCTTCTTTTTTAATGTTTACAAATCTTACGTTAACTCCTACATTTAATCTATTTTGAGCAGCTTGTAAATTAGATGTAGCAGTCATTGGGCTGACTCTGTATTCAATTATTTCACCCTCATAAATTAAATCCCCGTCAGATGTAACTAATTCTAAATTGGTTTGATTTTGTAGTATATCTTGAAGTGCTATAGTAAAATCTCTATCTAACCCAGGCTCAAAAATTGAACCCATAGAATTTCCAGTTTGATTCTCAAAAAAATTAACTTGAAAAGTTTTAGTTCCTTCAGGAATCGATGCTCCAGTGAAAGAATAGTTCCCACAGCTTTCAAATAATAATAAAATAAAAAATAATTTGAGTTTATAATTCAAGGTCATGTTGTTTTATTTTTCTGTAGAGTGTTCTTTCAGAAATTCCAAGTTCAATTGCCGCTGCTTTTCTTTTTCCATTATTTCTTTCTAGTGCTTTCTTTATAAGTTCTAATTCTTTATCATGAATTGAGAGGGTTTCTTCCTCATCTATTTCTTCAGCGAAATGATATTTATCCAAATTTGAATTAAAATTAGTTTCTTTTTCATTAAAATCTATTATTTCAGCTGATTTTTGATCTTGTATTGAACTTTGTAAACTCTCAAACGAACTCAAATTGTTATCCTTCGCATGCGTTTCAATGTTATCAGATTTTAAATGGTTTGTAATTTTCTTTAAATCATTTAAATCTTTCTTCATGTCAAATAATATTTTGTAAAGAATTTCTCTTTCATTTGAAAAATCGTTGGAACTTTTAGATTCATTAACCAAAGCAGGTAAATTTGAATTAAAATCAGGCAAATAATATTTTAATAACTGACTAGAAATCTCTCTTTTTTCCTCCAAAACTGAAAGTTGTTCGGCAATGTTTCTTAATTGCCTAACATTTCCATTCCAACGATAAGAATTTAGTAAACGCTGCGCATTTTCATCAAGCCTTATAGTCGGCATATTATATTTTTTTGCGAAGTCACTTGAAAATTTCCTAAATAACAAATGAATATCCTCTTTTCTATTTCTTAGAGGAGGTATTTTTATTTCAACAGTGCTAAGTCTGTAAAATAAATCTTCTCTGAACTTTCCTTTTTGAATAGCTTTTTCCATATCTAAATTTGTGGCAGCTACTATTCTAACATTAGTTTTTTGAACATCGGATGCACCAACTTTGATAAATTCTCCATTTTCTAAAACCCTTAGGAGTCTAACTTGAGTGGTCAACGGTAATTCTCCAACTTCATCGAGAAATATTGTTCCACCATCTGCAACTTCAAAATATCCTTTTCTAGCATTATTAGCGCCAGTGAAAGCTCCCTTTTCATGACCAAAAAGTTCAGAGTCAATAGTTCCTTCCGGTATCGCTCCACAGTTAACAGCAATATATTTATTATGTTTTCTATGAGATAATTGATGAATAATTTTTGGAAAACTTTCTTTTCCAACTCCACTTTCACCTGTAATCAAGACTGAAATATCAGTCGGTGAAACTCTCATCGCTTTCTCAATAGATCTGTTTAAAATAGGATCATTGCCAATTATTCCAAATCTTTGTTTAATATTTTGAGTTGATGTTTCCATTTAAAATATTTTAATTAATGCTTTCTCCAATTAATGTAGCAGAGGTACATTCTTTGATTTTAACTTTAACAAAATCTCCAAGTTTGTGTGAATTTTTTGGAAAAACAACAACTGTGTTCTGTTGATTTCTTCCAGCCCAATATAAATTCGATTTCTTGGATTCTTTTTCAATTAAAACTTCTACAACCTTTCCAATGTATTGTTCAGTTCTCAATTTACTGTGTTCTTGTTGTAGATCTATAATTTCTTGTAATCTATTTTTCTTGATTTTTTCAGGAACATTATCTTGAAATTTTTTTGCGGCAAGTGTTCCAGGCCTTTCAGAATATTTGAACATATATCCAAAATCATATTTAACTTCATTCATTAGACTTAAAGTTTCTCTGTGATCTTTTTCTGTTTCGTTTGGAAACCCTGAAATCATATCATGAGAAATTCCACAGTCAGGAATTAGATTTCTGATTTGTTTTATTAATGAAATATATTCACTTCTAGTATGTTGTCTATTCATAGCCTTTAGAATATTATCGCTCCCAGACTGAACAGGTAGATGAATATAATTACAAATGTTTGAATAAGAGGCCATTGTTTTAATTACCTCCAAACTCATATCTTGAGGATTGGAAGTTGAAAACCTAATTCTAATTTTTGGAAAAGTTTTTGCAACTAATGCCAAAAGTTTAGCAAAACTAATACTAGTCTTTTTTTGAAGATCACTAGCGTTTTTAAAATTTTTTTTTAGTCCACCTCCATACCACAAATAACTATCTACGTTTTGACCCAATAGCGTAACTTCTTTAAAATTAGATTTTTCTAAATTCTTGATTTCATTTAAAATACTTTTTGGGTCTCTACTTCTTTCTCTTCCTCTTGTAAATGGAACAACACAAAAAGTACACATGTTATCACATCCTCTGGTGATGGAAACAAAAGCAGTTACTCCATTACTTGCAAGTCTAATTGGGCTTATATCACCATATGTTTCATCCTTAGATAAAATAACATTCACAGCATTCCTACCTTCATTAATTTCATCCAAAAGGTTTGGAATATCTTTGTAAGCATCAGGACCTACCACTAAATCAACAATTTTTTCTTCTTCTAAAAATTTGCTTTTTAGTCGTTCTGCCATACATCCTAATACACCAACCTTTAGATTTTTATTATTTCTTTTAAGTTTATTAAAACTTTCAAGCCTTTTTCTTACCGTAATTTCTGCTTTTTCTCTAATAGAACATGTGTTTAGTAAAATTAAGTCAGCATCACTTAAATTTTCTGTTGAGTCATAACCTTCTTTAGAAATTATCGAAGCTACAACTTCACTATCTGCAAAATTCATTTGACATCCATAACTTTCGATATAAAATTTTTTTGACGATTTTTTAGCCAACTCGTTACTTTTAAGTTTATAACTATACACTTTTTCTTTGCTTTATTTAGAGCAAATATAGTAATATATGACAATATGGCAGTAAAATAATGATTACTAATTTTGTTAAAAACATCAAAAAAAAAATGTTGAAAAAAAAAAAATATACTTTTGTGAACTTTAAAAATCTTATTAATGCCAAAAAATCTAGTAATAGTTGAATCACCTGCAAAAGCTAAAACTATTGAAAAATATTTAGGTTCGGAATTTAAAGTTTCCTCTAGTTATGGGCACATTTCTGATTTACCAAAAAAAGAGATTGGTATCGATTTTGAAAATGATTTCAAACCAAAATACATTATATCAGCTGACAAGAAAGATGTTGTAAAACAACTTAAAAAACAAGCTTCCTTAGCTGAGACAGTTTGGCTAGCTAGTGACGAGGATAGAGAAGGTGAGGCAATTGCCTGGCATTTATATGAAGCTTTAAAATTAGATAAAACAAAGACAAAAAGAATTGTTTTTAGAGAAATAACAAAAAAAGCAATTGTAAATGCAATTCAAAATCCCAGAGAAATAAATTATGATTTAGTAAACGCTCAACAGGCTAGAAGAATTATAGATAGATTAGTAGGATTTGAAATATCTCCAATTTTGTGGAGAAAGGTCAAAGGTGGTTTATCTGCAGGAAGAGTTCAGTCTGTGGCTGTCAGATTACTTGTTGATAAAGAAAATGAAATAATCAATTTTACCCCAAAATCATCATTTAAAATTTCTGCAACTTTCTTAGACAAAGAAAGCAATAAATTAAATGCTCAATTAAATGGGGTTTTTGACAATGAACAAGCCGCAAAAGAAATTTTAGAAAAAAGTTTACTATCAAATTTCTCTATAGACTCAGTAGAAAAAAAACCATTTAAAAAATCTCCCTCAGCTCCTTTTACAACATCAACACTTCAGCAAGAAGCATCAAGAAAATTAGGTTTTACTGTAAGTAGAACAATGTCTGCTGCTCAAAGGTTGTACGAATCTGGACACATAACTTACATGAGAACTGATAGTGTCAATCTCTCAGATGATGCACTTAATGCTGCTGGCAAAGTTATATCTAAAATCTATGGAGACAATTATCACAATAGAAAAAAATATACTAATAAAAACAAGGGTGCACAAGAAGCTCATGAGGCCATTAGACCAACTAATTTTGAAAATAAAACTGTAAATATGGAAAATGATCAGGTTAGATTGTATAATCTGATTTGGTCTAGAACAATTTCGTCTCAGATGAGTGAGGCAAATTTAGAAAGAACCATTCTCAAAATTGCCTCTGACAAATATGACAATCTGTTCACATGCAAAGGTGAAATAATAAAATTTGATGGTTTTTTGAAAGTTTACATTGAAGGAACTGATGATAATGATAATGATGAATCTGAAGGTTTATTACCCAATGTTTCGACTGGAGATAATGTTTATAATAAATCAATAATTGCAACTGAAAAATTCTCTCGAGCACCATACAGATATTCTGAGGCTACTCTTGTAAAGAAGATGGAAGAATTAGGAATTGGAAGACCTTCGACTTATGCTCCAACTATTACAACAATTCAAAATAGAAAGTATGTTGTTAAAGGTAGCAATGAAGGAGTTGAAAGGAAATATCGTCAGCTATCATCTGATAATAAAAACATTGAATTAAAAATACTATCAGAAACAACCGGTTCAGATAAAGGAAAGCTAGTTCCTACAGAAGTTGGAATAATTGTAACAGAGTTTTTGGTAAATAATTTTAAAAATATATTGAACTATAATTTTACTGCTAGTGTAGAGCAAGACTTTGATAAAATTGCTAATGGCGATGTTCAATGGACTAACATATTAAATGAATTTTATAGACCTTTTCATGAAACTGTTATAGACGTTAAAGAAAATGCCACAAGAGAGACTGGTGAAAGATATTTAGGAATTGACCCGAAAAGTGGAAGGAAAGTTAGTGTCAGACTAGGTAAATTTGGACCTATGGCTCAAATTGGTTCAGTAGATGAGGATGAAAAACCCATTTTTGCAGGATTACTTCCTGATCAAAAAATTAACCAAATTACTTTAGAAGAAACTTTAGAGTTATTTAAGTTGCCTTTTTATTTAGGAGATTTTGAAAACTCTAGAGTTGAGTCCAATGCGGGTAGGTTTGGACCATACATTAAACATGATAATAAATATGTTTCTCTTCCAAAAGGAGTAAGCCCTTTGGAAATTTCTCTTGAACAGGCAATTTTATTGATTGAAGAAAAAAGAAAAATTGATGCTCCAATAGCAAGCTATGAAGGTTATGATGTCAGTAAGGGTAAAGGAAGGTTTGGACCATTCATAAAATGGAATGGACTATTCATAAACGTAAATAAATCTTATGATTTTGAAAATTTATCTCAAAAAGATTGTGAAGAACTAATAGAATTAAAAAAGAAAAAAGAGGCTGAAAAGTTAATTAAGTCTTGGGAGAAAGAAGGAATTAGACTTGAAAAAGCAAGGTGGGGAAGATTTAATTTAATTAAGGGTAAATCTAAAATTGAATTACCAAAAGATACAAACGTCGAAAAATTAACCCTTGAAGATGTACTAGTTTATTTTTCAAAAAAAAAGACAAAAAAAACTAAATAGTTGTTACTAGCAGAGACTATTCTAACTGTATTTACTAGCTAGTTTTATGTCTTTCAATAATCATCTTCTCTGGTTTTATAATTGAATAAAAAAATATTAGATAAATCCCTTTTAATATATTCCATTTAAATTGGTACGAATTTTGGAACTTGTTAAAATAATATTATTAAATTTATCAACTTATAATGAAATTGAGCATGAAAAAAATCTTATCTGTTATCATACTTGTATTTCTTTTTTTTGGATGTTCCAGCTCTGACAGAGGTGAATTAGTTGGCGTCAAAGGAAAGAAATTTTTTCCTGATAAGCCTTCTGGAATGGTTTTAATTCCTAGTGGATCTTTTTTAATGGGAATGTCTGACGAGGATATAGTCGGTTTACAAAATGCTCCTGTAAGTACAGTTTCAGTTAAAGCATTTTACATGGATGAAACTGAAATTACCAATGGTGAGTACAGACAATTTGTTAATTGGGTTAAAGATTCTATTGTTAGGCAGGCTTTGGCTGTAAGGGCAATGGAAGAAATAGGTGAATCTCCAACTCAAGAAGAACTTGATGAAGACAATAGTATAAATGGATTTTTCCCAATTTATGATCCAATTAGTGATGTTAGTGATGATGAGAAAAGTGGTTATGAACTTTACAGAGAACAAAATTCTTTTGGTATTAACCCATATGATAAAAAGACCTACAATTTAAACTTTGATGTTGATATTATTTGGGAAAGAGAAGATTATCCTGATTTGGCATACGCAGAAGTTATGGAAGGTGTTATTGAAGGAACTGGTTTTTATTTACCAAAGGAGGAATCATACAATTCAGAAAGAATTTTTGATACAAAAAAAATAATTTACAATTACACTACATTTGATGCTGAGGCAGCTATCAAATCTAACAGTGAATCAAGAAGAGATTTTTTCAAAGAAAAATCTATTGAGATTTACCCTGACACTACTGCTTGGATAAGGGACTTTTCATACAGTTACAATGAACCAATGCATAATGATTATTTCTGGCATGATGCTTACTCAGATTATCCTGTGGTAGGCGTTTCATGGGAACAAGCAAAAGCTTTTGCACATTGGAGAACAATGTATAAAAACAGATACATTAAATCAAATTCTAAAAACACTCAAAGAGTTGCATCTTACAGGCTTCCAAGTGAGGCAGAGTGGGAGTATGCTGCTCGTGGAGGAATTGAATCTGGTACTTATCCTTGGGGTGGTCCTTATACTACAGATGCTGAGGGTTGTTTTCTTGCAAATTTCAAACCAAATAGGGGAGATTATGCAGCCGATAATGCATTATATACCGTTGAAGCAAAGTCTTATTGGCCTAACGATTATGGTTTGTATAATATGGCTGGTAATGTTTCTGAGTGGACTGAATCATCATATGACAAAGGATCATATAATTTTGATTCAGGACTAAATCCTAATATTTCAGATTCAACTAACCTTCGAAAAGTAATACGAGGAGGATCATGGAAAGACGTTTCATATTTTTTAAGAGTTAGTACACGTGACTATGAGTACAAAGACGAAAAGAGGTCTTACATCGGTTTTAGAACTGTGCAAGATTATTTAGGGGAAGATGGAGGTGATGAAAGAAATCAAAATAAAATATTTTAAAAAAAATTATTATGGCAAATACAAGAAAAAAATTTTTACCTGATAACGTTATAGAACTAATGTTTGGAGTTGGAGCTTCAATTGTTATAATTGGAGCCTTACTAAAAATAACTCACAGTGACTTTATTTTTAGCGGAAATACTTGGTTAAGTGTGGGTCTTATAACAGAGGCTATCATTTTTTCTATCTCTGGTATTCAAGGATTTATGACAGGTGACTCATCAGTTGAAGATAAAGGTCTTCAAACAATTGAAGCAGAAACTCAATCGCTTCAACAAGCAGTTGATCAAACAGTTAGTGGTTTAAGCTCCTTAAATAAGAATTTAAGTGCAGCTACAGCTGCAACCGAATCATTTAATGTTCCTAAAGACATTAACGAAAATTTAAACAGTTATAACGATAATCTTTCCTCAGCCGCATCTAAACTTACAAACATTAATGAATTGTATGATTCTTTACATAAAACACTCTCCGAAGTTAATTCGTCTACTTCTTCCATGAATATTCCAGATGGACTTGGTGAGGAACTTAACAAAATGAAATCAACAATTAATGAGCTAAATGCTAAGTACTCTTCTATGCTTGAGGGAATGAATAAGTAATATGGCAGGAAAAACAGATACTAGACAAAAAATGATAAACATGATGTATCTCGTGTTTATTGCAATGCTTGCCTTAAATATTAGTAAAGAGGTATTAGCAACTCTTGGAATCCTAAATGATGACTTGGAATCTTCGATAACTGAGTTGGAATCTTCTTCAAAAATTAGTTATGATCAAATAAACTCAAACTCTGATAAGCTAGATTACAAAATTGCTGCTGAAATGGTTGGGGATATCAAATTAGTTTCTGATGATTTATTTAATTTTATTAAGTCTGTAAAAGATTCATTAATTAATTCTGATAAAAATCAGTTTTTGAAAGAAGTTTCAGTCAAATCTAATAGAGACTCTATTATAACAATGATGGATTATCAAATTATGGATAAATCTCAAACTTTGGATGAGTATTTTTTCGTTGGAGATACATATACTGAAAATGGACAGTTATTTCTCGACAAGTTTATTAATTATCCATTTTCTGTAAAAGAAACATTATCTCAAATAGTTCAAAAAGAAGATGAATCTGAAAAGGAAACTAAAATTAATTATGATTTTAGTTCAATAAAAGACGATATTGATAACAGGTTTAAATATTCAGAAAAAGTAGTAACAAGTGAGGGAACAGAATCTCCATTTTTAAACTATAATTTTCAAGGTTTTCCAATGATTGCATCTATTTCCAAATTGACAAAGATTCAATCTGATATAAGATACATTGAAAACAAGATTTTATCGAATATTTTAGATGCTGTTCAAAACAAGGGTCTGAATTTTAATACTTTCCAAACTTTACTCGAAACTACAAAGCCAGTTTATTACACAACTGATATGATTGATGCTGCAGTTGTTATGGGTAAAAAAGATGAAGGGTTTAAACCGGATAAAGTTGAATTATTTATTAATGGAAGAGCGCTAAGACCTTCTGAGTTTAAGATCCAAAGTGGAAAGGTTGTTTTAAATACAAGATTTTCTTCTCCAGGATCTTATGAATTAACTGGAACTATTACTAAAAGAAATGCTGACACGCAAGAGCTAGTTTCAATTCCAGTTAACCAAACTATTGTTGTCATTAAAGAACCAAATTCTGCAGTTGTTTCTGCTGATAATATGAAAGTATTTTATAGAGGATTGAGAAACCCATCTTCAATCTCAATTCCTGGTGTAGCAGAAAGTTCTATAAGACCTACAAGTAATAATGGTGAATTTATAAGGCTGAGTACTGGCGGATGGGGTGCAGTTCCGACAAGTGATTTTTCAAAGAAAACAATGAAGGTGAGTGTTTCCGGTATTTTAAACGGAGAAAGAAAAATATTTGACGGTGGAGAATTCAGAATTCTTGAACCACCACCTGGTATTGGTTCAATTAAAGTAAATGATAATTATTATAAGCCAACAGAAAATATTCCAAAAAGATATTTAGCTAACGGAATGATAACCGGTAATAAGCCTGCAGACTTTTTGTACGATTTTGTTATTGAGGTAACTTCATTTGATATTAAAGTTGGTAACTCCCCATCAAAAACAGTAAAAGGAAATTCTGCAAGAAATAATCCTAAAGCTGTTGCTGATATAAATAGCCAGGGCAGAGGAACAGTAGTTAGAATTTCAAATATTAAAGCCAGCGCAAAAGATGGTGATTTCGTAAATCCTAACTATATTGTAAATGATTTTATAGTAATACTTGAATGAGAAATATATTATTTTTTAAATTTTGTTTTTTTATTTTTTTGATCTCCAATGCTCAATCAAATATTTTAAATGCCTCATTGCCATCTGAAATAGGAATTCAAAACTACGATCAAAAACAAACTGATAATGATTCATTTTTAGAGTATGATTATATTGATGAAAGGGATATTTTATGGTCTAAAATAGTATATGAAAAGATTGATTTAAATGAGAAGTTAAACTTCCCTTTATTGTTTCCTGTAAATGATGAAACTTATGAAAAAAACAGAAAATCTCTTTGGAGAATTTTAAAAGAAAATATTTTAAATCAAAATATCACAGAATTGTACTTTGATAGAAATGATAATTTTAAAGATAAGATGTCCTTTAACGATGTGCTTGAAGTTGTGTCTTTTAGTGAAATGATTAACGGAATCCAAACACCTGCAGAAGAACTAAAATCAATTGATATTTCTGCTTATAGAATAAAAGGTATGTGGTATTTTGATAAAAGACAAGGAGAAATGAAATATAGACTTCTTGGACTTATGCCAGTCGGTAAAAACTTAAAAGATGATGATGGTAAAAACGATACTGATTTATTTTGGATATGGTATCCAAGTATTCGTGAAATTTTACATAAAGAGCAGGTTTTTAATGATAAAAACAATGCTAATAGAATCTCCTTTGATCAACTACTAATTTCAAGAAGATTTAGTTCATATATATACAAAGAAGATAATGTTTACGGAGATAGAGCTATTAAGGATTACAAAAAGCCAGGTCTGGAATCAATACTTGAATCTGAAAGGATAAAAAAAGAAATCCTAGACTTTGAGCAAGATATGTGGAATCGTTAATCTTTTTGATTAAAACTAAACTTCATTAAAATAATTTTCTTTTCACAATTAAATTTCTAATTTAAATAATGCCAGATATAAATATTACTATTATTGATAGAGATAAGAAAGCACACCAAATAAGTGTCCCTACTGATATGAATATGAACTTAATGGAGGCGTGTAAGTCATATGATTTTCCAATAGAAGGGATTTGTGGGGGAATGGCTATGTGCGCCTCATGCCACGTTTATGTTAACTCAAACCAATTATTAAATAATATATCAGATGATGAACAAGCGATGCTTTCGGAGGCGTTTCATTTGAAAGACAGTTCTAGGCTTGGTTGTCAAATACAAATATCCTCAAAACTTGATGGAATGATTTTCGAAATAGCTCCGGAATAGGCTTAATTACTTTTTTTAATTAAGTTCAAAGCGGAACCTTCTTTATACCATTCAATTTGTTGTTGATTATAAGTATGATCAGCCTTAATTACATCTTTTGATCCGTCTGAATGAATTATTTCAATAGTTAATTGTTTACCAGGGCTAAAAGATTCTAAATCAATGAAATTAAACAAATCATCCTCCTGAATTAAATCATAGTCAGATTCGTTAGAAAAAGTAATACCCAACATACCTTGTTTTTTTAAGTTGGTTTCGTGAATTCTTGCAAAAGACTTTACTAAAACAACTTTTACTCCTAAGTGTCTAGGTTCCATAGCAGCATGCTCTCTTGAGGAACCCTCACCATAATTATGATCCCCAACTACAACAGTATCAATTCCATTTTTTTTATATTCTCTTTGAGTATCAGGAACTCCTTGGTATTCTCCATTAGTATGGTTTTTAACAAAGTTGGTTTTGTTATTAAATGCATTAACAGCTCCAATAAGACAATTATTTGAAATATTGTCTAGGTGTCCTCTGAATCTAAGCCAAGGACCAGCCATTGAAATATGGTCAGTTGTGCATTTTCCAAGTGCCTTTATAAGTAAGCGAGCATTTGTAATATTTTTACCATCCCAGGGTTTGAAAGGTTCAAGAAGTTGTAATCTTTCAGAACTTTCATTTACAACAACATTAATGTCTGAACCATCTTCAACAGGTTCTAAATAGCCTGCGTCTTCAACTTCAAATCCTTTTGGGGGTAATTCCCAACCAGTCGGTTCATCTAATTTAACTTCCATACCCTCAGAGTTTATTAAGCTATCTGTAATTGGGTTAAAATCCAATTTACCTGAAATTGCTATTGCTGCAACCATTTCAGGTGATGCAACAAATGCATGAGTATTTGGATTACCGTCAGCTCTTTTAGCAAAATTTCGATTAAATGAGTGAACAATTGTATTTTTTTCTTTTAAATCCGCTCCTTCTCTTGCCCATTGGCCAATACAGGGTCCGCATGCGTTAGTGAATATTTTGGCGTTTAGATTTTCAAAGATTTCTAAAAACCCATCTCTTTCAGCTGTAAACCTAACTTGTTCTGAACCTGGATTAATTCCAAACTCAGCTTTAGTTTCAAGTTTTTTATCAATAGCTTGTTGTGCTATTGATGCGGCTCTAGACAGATCCTCATATGATGAATTTGTACATGATCCTATTAGTCCCCATTCAACCTTTATTGGCCAATCATTTTCTTTTGATTTTCTACTCATTTCACTTATTGGAGTTGCAATATCAGGTGAAAATGGCCCGTTAACGTGTGGCATTAATTCAGATAAGTTAATTTCAATAACTTGATCAAAATATTTTTCAGGATTTTCGTAAACTTCTTTATCTGCTGTAAGGTAATCTTTAACTTTGTTAGCAGCATCAGCAACATCGTTTCTATCAGTTGATCTTAAATATCGTTCCATAGACTCATCATAACCAAAAGTTGATGTAGTGGCTCCAACTTCTGCTCCCATATTACAAATTGTCCCTTTTCCAGTGCATGACATTGATTCAGCTCCTGGTCCAAAATATTCTATAATAGCACCAGTACCACCTTTTACAGTCAAAATTCCTGCAACTTTTAAAATAACATCCTTTGGAGCTGTCCATCCTGAAAGTTTTCCAGTTAACTTGACTCCAATTAGTTTAGGAAACTTTAATTCCCATGGCATTCCAGCCATAACATCAACAGCATCCGCTCCTCCTACACCAATCGCAACCATACCTAATCCACCTGCATTAACTGTATGTGAATCAGTTCCAATCATCATTCCCCCAGGAAAAGCATAATTCTCAAGTACAACTTGGTGGATAATTCCAGCTCCTGGTTTCCAGAAACCAATTCCATATTTGTTTGATACAGATTCTAAGAAATTAAAAACTTCATTACTGTTGTTTAATGCAGATTGTAAATCTTTACTTGCTCCTACTGATGCCTGTATTAAGTGATCACAATGAACGGTTGTTGGAACAGCAACCTTTTTTTTACCGGCTTGCATGAACTGAAGCAATGCCATTTGTGCAGTGGCATCTTGGCAAGCGATTCTGTCTGGAGCAAAGTCAACATAGTCTTTTCCTCTTTTGAAGGGCGACTTTAGTTCATTATTCCATAAATGAGAATATAAAATTTTTTCAGAAAGTGTTAGGGGTTTTTTAGTTAGCTCTCTGGCTTTGTCTACTTTGGTTTTAATTTCATCGTAAACCTTTTCGATCATATCAATGTTAAACGCCATGTAATAATATTTTTTGCAAAATTAATTTATAAAAGTGTATTTCAAAGTTTTAATAATACTATTTTAATAAATCTGTCTATTAATCTATAAAACAATTAAAATTGAACAAAGAATCAGCATCAAGAGTGCTGGTATTGATTTAATGAACGGGTCATCAATTTTCAAATGCGAAAAAATTGCGCCTACCATTAAAGTTCCTATTCCAAAAGCCGCAATGTCAACAAGATTTGTGTACCAAATACCAACAACTAGTAAAATTGCCATTGATAATTTTAAAAAACCAATTAATATCATAAACCAATTTTGAAATCCGTATGTTTTAAACTCTTCTGACATATTGGAAGCGTTTCCTCCTCTGTATTTAGATTTTTTTCCAAAATTTATAATCCAGACATTGAAGATTCCAAGTGCAATAATTAATTGAATAAGTAATTTAATGTTTTCCATTTTATTTAATTTCCCTTTAAAATACTGAATAAATTTAAATTTTATAAAAAAATATCGTCATTGGATGACATAATTTTTTTTCTATAGTCTGATGGAGTGATTTTAACTGTTTTTTTAAATAGTCTATTAAAGTGTGAAAAATTATTGTATCCGCATTCATAACATATATTTTTTATATCAATTTCTGTTTGGGCTAATAATTTTAGTGCATTGTTAATTCTGTACTCGTTAACAAATTCAGTAAAGGTTTTTTCTGTATGTTTTTTAAAATATCTACAGAAAGAAGGTTCAGTCATATGTATTAATTCAGAAGCTTCCTTGAGTGAAACTGTGTCTTTGTAATTTTGTTTTACATAATTGAAAACTTTATTAATCCTCTCGTTTTCAATTATATTTTTGCTAAAATATTTGTTATTGTTTAATATTTCATATTCCTTTGAGTCAGATAGAGTTTCTAAAATCTTTAAAAGAGTAATGAGTTTTTGAAATCTTGATTCGTATTGTAATCCAAGCATACTAATACCTACGTTTTTTTTTGTTTTCCCAAAAAATACGATTCCTTGTTTTGACATTTCTAAAAGTTTTTGAATCTTTTTAAATTCAAAAACCTTTGAAAGAGAATTACCTAAAAAATCTTCTTTAAATTGGATTACAACTTCTTTTCTTTCTTTATCAAAAAAATCAGTAAATCCTGTATGAGGAACATTAGGTCCAATTAATACTAAATCTCCATCTCTATAATTAGAAAGGTGTAAACCTACTTGTCTTTTACCCTCCCCATTACTTATAAAAACCAATTCTATCTCTGGGTGATAATGCCATTTTTGATATTTGTGATTTGGAACATGATTATTAATATCAAATATTCTGTAGTAAAAAGATTTGTTTTCTATCTGAATGTTTTCAAGATCAGCTTTTATTGGCATAATGTTAGAATTGATAATCAATAATAGTATTTAATTACCATAATTAATATTAAATTAATTTATTTAGTTAATATAGTATTACTATATGTTAAAATACATAATAAAAACAATAAAATTCACTTTACTTTTGAGAAAAATTTAAAAATGATAAAAAATATTTTTATAGTATTAGTAATCTTTAACATTCAATCTATAATTGCTCATAATCATACAAATGTTTTTTATAATGATGTTAACCAAAGTGTTGTAAAAGGAATAATAAATAACGACTACAACACGGTTAATAATTTATTATCTAAAAGATTAATTAGTTCTAGAGCTATTGTGGATGGTAAACCATTAATTATACACGCTGTAATAAATGATCAACCAGATATGGTTAATCTTCTACTGAGATACGGCGCTCAACCCTACGCTGATTATTGTGATCAAGGATATAATGCTCATGAGTGGGCAGTTAAATCTGGAAGTTACTACGCTAGAGCTGAACTTATAGTAGTTTCTATCTTAAACAATTAGAAATAAAAATTTTGTTTTGTTTGGAAAAAAGCTCCTTGAAATTCAAGGAGTTTTTTTTTATTTGGCATGGAAATTGATTTTTTTAAATAAATTATAATTATGTCAAATAAACCAAAATGTGGTTGTGGAAATACACTTGATCCTGACGGATATTGTGATGGTTCACATAACAAGGATTAAATTAAAATTTCTCCTTCTTTTTTTATTGTAACCGAGCTTGGGTTTAATAGGATTTCTGAAAGCCCAGATGTCTTTGGAAGTTCGTATTCGAAAAAGTATTTCATAGTTTCGATTTTACTAACATGAAACTTTTTGTCATAATTTTTGTTATTCTCAGTTAAGGCCTTACTTGAATTTGAAGCAATTTCAAGCCAATTCCAACCTACTATAATCAAACTAAAAAATTCCATAAAGACACTTGCATCAGCAAGATATTTTTCAAAATCACCTTTTAAAGCATGAGGCATTAATGATTTTAAAATTTTATCACAAAGCTTTAATTTTTCTCCCAGGGATTTAGAATATTCTATTAATTCATTTTGTTCACTTGCTTTGTTAATAGTTTTCATAACCTCACTCATCAGAAGATGCAACCCTTTTCCGTCATTCATGGTGATTTTTCTTCCTAAGAGGTCTTGAGATTGAATACCTGTTGTTCCTTCATATATTGCAGATATTCTGATATCTCTATAGTATTGTTGTAAAATAAAATCTTCACAAAAACCATATCCTCCCAACACTTGAAGACCATTATTAACAGAATATGTTCCAGCTTCAGAAGGATATGTTTTAACCACTGGAATTATCATTTCCAATAATGTGTTGTATTTTAATCTTTCCTCATCTGATGAAGCTGATTTTTCTAAATCATAATATTTTGCTGCTAACAAAACAAGACTCATAGAACCTTCAACAACCGCCTTTTGAAGTAAAAGCATCCTTCTTACATCTGGATGTTCAATAATTAAAGCTTGGCTTTCTTCTACATTTTTTTTACCATCACTTAATAATTTTCTTCCTTGGGGTCTCTCATTCGCATATTTTAAAGATGCATAATAAGCTGCAGAAGCAATGGCTGATGCAGCTCTTCCAACACCAATTCTAGCAGCATTCATCATCATAAACATGTAACTCAATCCTTTGTTTTCCTCTCCAACTAGCCAACCACGACAATCTTCTTTATCACCAAATCCCAAGTGGGTTGTGCAATATCCTTTTTGACCCATTTTTTGAAAATCAGCAACACTAGTTACATCATTTGGTTCTAAAGAGCCATTTTCATTTTTTCTATTTTTAGGAACTATAAATAATGAAATACCTTTTGTTCCTTTTGGAGCTCCTTCAATTCTGGCTAATACTAAATGAACAATATTGTCTAAATATTGATTATCACCTGCAGAAATAAATATTTTTTGACCACTGATATTGTAGTAGCCCATCTCACTAGGAATTGCTTTTGTTACAATATCAGAAAGGGAACTTCCTGCTTGAGGTTCTGTTAAACACATAGTTCCTCCCCAGTTACCTGAGAGCATATCAGGAACATATTTATCTAATAGATCTTTGTCAGCAAAATGAATAATAAGTTCAGCCGCACCCTGAGTTAACCCAGCATAGCCAGGCAAATGATTGTTCGCAGCGTCAAGAATATAGCTGGATGCAGTACTGGCCATAAGTGGAATCTGCAAACCTCCAACTTCATAATCAAAACTAGAGGAGATAAATCCTAATTCTCCTCCTTTTTTCATCATTGTCTCTACTTGTTTATGTACATAAACCTGTCCATCTTCATGATATGCTGGATTTTCATCCATTTCCTTAAAATATGGGAATAGTTCTCTATCGGCAAAGTCTTTACTAGAGTCTAAAAACATGTCTATAGATTCTTTTTCGTGATCAATAAACCTTTCTCTTTTAAGTAATTCTTCTAAATTATGTACATCATAAAGCAAATACTTTAGAGTATCTATATCAACATATTTTTCACTCATAAATTTTGAATTTTTTGAACAACAAATATATAAAAATATACTATGCATGCATAGTATATTTAGTGTTTATCTTTAGTGTTTATCTATCTTTTTTAATTAAATTGGAAAAAATTTAGAAACATGAAAAAACTTTTATTATTTTTTATTCTTCCTCTAAACTTTTTGTTTTCGCAAGATTATTTTCCTACAAATTCAGGAGTTAAAACCAAAGAACTTAATTACAAGGCATTTACTAATGCTACCATAATCATTTCCCCTGGTAATGTGATAACAAATGGAACTTTATTAGAACTCGATGGTAAAATTGTAGCTATTGGTAAAGATTTGGTTCTTCCAAGTAATACAATCATTTATGATAAATCTAATCAGTATATATATCCATCTTTCATTGATTTAAATAGTAATTTTGGAGTACAAACACCCAAAAGAAGAAGTGGATCGGGCAGAAGTGCTCAATATGAATCAAGTAGAAAAGGTTATTATTGGAATGACCATATTTTAAGTGATTATAATAGTATTACTGATTATAAATACGATAATAAAAAAGCTAAAGATTTACGTCAAATTGGTTTTGGTATAGTTAATACTCACAGAGATGACGGTATTCACCGTGGAACTAGTTTACTGGTTGCTCTAAGTGATCAATCTTCAGAAAGTGAAAGACTAATTTCTAACAAGACTGCAGAGCATTTTTCATTTAAAAAAAGTGTTACATCATCACAATCATATCCAGGATCAGTTATGGGAGCCATGGCTTTAATAAGACAATTTTACCATGATCTAGATTGGTATTCTCAAGGTGGTGTAAAAGACAAGGATTTAGCAATTGAAGCAGCAATAAAAAACAAGAGTTTGCCAAAGATATTTTTAGCTGACGATAAATTAAACACACTAAGAGCTGTTAAAGTCGGTAATGAAATGGGTCTTGATTTTACAGTTGTTGCAAGTGGACAGGATTATGAACATGTTGATGAATTGAAAGAGAATAATGCTAAACTCATTCTTCCTTTAAATTTTCCCAAGCCATATGATGTTTCAGATCCTCTTTTGATGAAAAAAATTAATCTGGGACAATTGAAGCATTGGAGTCAAGCTCCAATGAATCCTTCAGTTATTGAAAAGGCTAATATTACCTTTGCAATTACATCAAGTAAATTAAAATCTTCAAAAGAATTTCTTGGTAATTTGAGAAAAGCAATTTCGTATGGTTTAACAAAAAACCAAGCTTTAGCATCATTAACTACAGTTCCTGCAAAAATTTTAAATAAAGAAAATCTTATTGGAACCCTAGATAAAGGAAAGCTTGCCAACTTTATCGTAAGTTCAGGACCATTATTTAATGATGATACTAAAATTTATGAAAATTGGGTAATGGGTAAACCATATGTGGTTAATAACTCATCATCCATAAAAGATATTGATGGTAATTATAAATTTAATTTTGGTGACAATGTAATTTCTGTTGAAATAAAAAACAGTAAAAGTAAAATTTTAGCTAAAGCAAAAAAAGATTCTGTTAATCTAAAGACTAAAGCTAAATACAACCAGGGTTGGTTTTATTTGACTTTAATTGATGAAAAAAACAAAGCATTCGCTCAATTAAATTCAAAAATTAATGATAATGGTATAACTAAAGGAAGTGGTGTAGATTTTAATGGAAATGAAATAATTTGGAATGTAGAATTAGATGAAGCCAAAAAATCAGTTGTTAAGAAAGTTAAAAAATCAAATTACTATGACCCAGCTCCATTGACATATCCAAATAAGGCTTATGGATTTTCAACTAGACCAGTAAGTCAAAATACTTTATTTAAAAATGCTACTGTTTGGACTAATGAAGCCGAAGGAATTCTCAAAACCACTGATGTTTTAGTTATAGATGGCAAGATTGCAGAAATTGGAGATATAGAAAGTAATCAAAATTATGTTACAATTGATGCTACAGGAAAACATTTAACAACTGGAATTGTTGATGAGCACTCTCATTTGGGAGCTTCAAGTATCAATGAAGGAGGTCAAAATTCTTCTGCTGAGGTAAGCATTGAAGATGTTATAGAGCCTGATGATATTGGTTTATATAGGGATTTAACTGGTGGTGTTACAACAATTCAAATATTACATGGCTCAGCAAATCCAATTGGTGGAAGATCAGCAATCATTAAATTAAAATGGGGAGAAACTATTGATAATTTACTAATCCAAGATAGTGATCCATTTATAAAATTTGCTTTGGGTGAAAATGTAAAACAATCTAATTGGTCAAGTTTTTCAAGATTTCCTCAAACAAGAATGGGAGTTGAACAGGTTTTTGTTGATTATTTTCAAAGAGCAAAAGAGTACTCCAAAGAATGGTTGAATTTTAATAGTCTATCAAAAAGACAAAAATCAAAAGCTAAAAGACCTCGTTATGATATTGAAATGGAAGTTCTTTCTGAAATATTAGATGGTAAAAGGTTCATATCTTGTCACTCATACGTTCAATCTGAAATAAATATGTTGATTAAAGTTGCCGAAAGATTTGGATTTAGAATAAATACTTTTACCCATATTTTAGAGGGTTACAAGGTAGCTGATAAAATGGCTGATCATGGAGTAGGGGGTTCTACTTTTTCAGATTGGTGGGCTTATAAAAATGAGGTAAAAGATGCCATCCCATATAATGGAGCAATAATGCACAACGCAGGAGTTACAGTTGCATTTAATTCTGATGATGGAGAAATGTCAAGACGTTTAAATCAAGAAGCCGCAAAAGCAGTCAAGTATGGGGGTGTTTCAGAAGAAGAAGCATGGAAATTTGTAACTCTAAACCCTGCTAAGCTGTTACACTTGGATGACCGAATAGGTAGCATTAAAGTTGGAAAGGATGCTGATTTAGTTCTTTGGACAGACCATCCAATGTCAATTTATAGTCAAGCAGAAATAACCATGATTGAAGGTGTGGTTTACTATGATTCTAATAAAATTAGTGATCAAATTGCTGAAATTGATAAAGAGAAGAGAACCTTGATTGGTCAAATGTTAATAGAAAAGCAAAATGGTTCTGCAACACAGGCACCGCCTAGTGGAATCAAGAGAGAATTTCATTGTGAAACTTTAGATTAAAAATTATGAAAAAATATATCTTAATACTATTATTTGTTGGAACCAGTTATTCACTGTTTTCACAACAGACACCTGCTGACTTACAATCACAATCAATTGTAATTTACAACGCGCATATTCATATTGGAAATGGAGATATTATCAAAAATGGATCCATTGGTTTTAAAAATGGAATAATTGATTATGTTGGATCAAAGGCTGACATGGATAATTATCAAGAAATAATAAATGCAAATGGAAAACATGTTTATCCGGGATTTATTGCTACAAATTCAACTTTAGGATTAGCTGAAGTTGACGCTGTTAGAGCAACAAGAGATGAAGACGAAATAGGTGATTTTCTTCCTCATATTAGAGCAGCAATAGCCTATGATGCTGAATCAAAAATAGTTGAAAGTATGCGGCCTAATGGTGTTCTAATAGCTCAAGTAACACCAAGAGGTGGAACCATTTCTGGAAGTTCGTCAATAATGCAACTGGATGCTTGGAATTGGGAGGACGCTTTGATTGAAAACGATGAAGGTATTCATTTAAATTGGCCAAATCCATACTCTAGAGGAAGATGGTGGTTAGGAGAGGACCCTACTTTGAAAGTCAATAAAAATTATTCAACAAGTGTTAAAAAGGTGAGTACTTTTTTTGAAAATGCTCAGGTATACAATAAAAATCAGATTCCTGTTCATTTACCATATCAAGCCATGAGTGGAGTTTTTGAAGGTAATACAACACTCTATCTTCACGCTAAAGATGAAAAACAAATTGTTGATGGTATCTCATATTTAAAGAAAATTGGTTTATCAAAAATTGTTTTGGTTGGAGGAAATGGAGCAGTTGATCAGCTTGATTTTTTAAAGGAAAATAATATTCCAGTAATCGTTTCCAGACCCCACAGACTTCCTGATAACGAAGATGATGACCCTAAATCAGCCTTTAAAATTGCATCTCAATTAGTTAATTCTGGTTTACTAGTTAGTATTGATGTTAGTGGTAGTATGGAGAGAATGAATACAAGAAATTTACCATTTTATGCTGGAAGTTTTGCTGCATACGGCCTGGATAAGGAAATTGCTTTACAACTAATCACTTTAAACTCTGCTAAAATTTTAGGTATTAATGATAAGCTTGGCAGTTTGGAGGTTGGAAAGCATGCTACATTTTTTGTTTCTAAGGGTGATGCTCTAGATATGAGAACAAATATTATTGAACATGCATTCATAAGTGGTCGTAAATTGAGTTTGGAAACACATCAAACTGAACTTTGGAAACGTTACTCTAAAAAATTTCAAGAATAATTATTCCTTTATATTTTTTTGAATTTTAAATATTGTATTTCAATGGCTATTATTAAACGAATTTTAGTAAAACTAGCTTTAAGTTTTTTTGGTATTTTTTTATTTCAATCATGTCAAAATTTTTCTATAGAGCCTCAACTAGGAAACTATAGAGCAGAAATGATAACAAAAGATGGTTCTGTTTTACCATTTAGATTTGAACTGATCAAAGATTCTGATCAGTTAATAATGAAGGTAGATAACGATAAAGAAACTCTGATATATGATGATATTAGGTTTGAAAATGATTCTATAAAAATTTTAATGCCTCCCTTTGATGCGGTTATAATTGCTCAAGTTGGTCATGGTTCACTGGAAGGCATCTACCTGAAAGAGGAGTCAGGGACTAAAACATCATTTAAAGCAATAATTAGTGATGCTCCTAAATTTGAATCTAATGAAACTCCAAATCTAGATTTAAATGGCCAATTTAGGACTGTTTTTAGACCCGAAAAACCGTATCCTGGTTTGGGTATTTTTAGTCAAAAAGGAAATCAAGTTTCGGGAACTTTTAGAAAAAATTCAGGTGATACTCGTTTTTTGTCTGGAATTGTTTTTAAAGATTCAATATTACTTTCTACGTTTGATGGTGCCCACCCATATTTAATTAAGGCAGCGAAATTAGGCGATACAATTCATGGTAATCTGTATTATCAAAGTAGTTCGATAACGAAATTTTGGATGATTAAAGATGATAATTATCAGCTTGAAAATTCTAAAGAACTTACACAACTCAAAGATGGCTTTGAAACAATTTCATTTAATTTTAAAAATACTAGTGGTGATTAT
>Ga0255758_10000494_pt1 | contig 44545 bp, 39 predicted proteins | sample 011ome_24_FD_179958 | JGI IMG/M metagenome (GOLD analysis project Ga0255758, IMG submission 179958) | Coastal salt marsh microbial communities from the Groves Creek Marsh, Skidaway Island, Georgia - 011513CT metaG (version 2) | ecosystem: Environmental > Aquatic > Marine > Intertidal zone >... | reverse complement strand
TCTTGGCTGGACGTCGCAATATCAAAACCTACATGGCTATTCCTCACCAGATTGATTCTGAAAAGGGTGGTACCATTCAGGTTGCACAATACGGCGATGGACCTGAAATCAAGCGATTGGACGGTATTGGTAACGGTGCAGGCGAACTAGAATTGACTCCAGAAGAAGTTCAAGCGATCCTTTCAGGAAACGGTACAGAGCAACCTACCTACATGGGCGGCTTAGGACCGGTAGATATTAAGGTTGTTGATCCATTAGAGGTAAAGAATGGTCAGTATGTATTGACCTTCGATGGAATAAATAATAATGCGAAGTGGGAAATTACGGATGGTGCAGGGAATCTTATTGCCGAGTCTGATTCGACCATTTCATTCTACAATGAGCAGATTATTCCAAATTTAGGTCTATCTGTTGCTGTTCAGCAAGCGCCTTCTCCAGGTGGTGATGACGAAGGAACGTACGATAACGGTGTGATTTTCTCAGAAATCATCTACGACGACCCATCAAAAGAGTGGTGGTCAGGTATCAAAGACGATAAGAGTTACACTCCATACAACTGGATTTTAGCAGGAACGAATAGCTTCCCAACAGAAGAACCGGCAACATTGTATCCAGACCAAGATGGTGATGCGAAAGGATACTTCGAAAACATAGTAGATGGTACTTGGGGACCATATATGTATGCTTCGGCAAACCAGCGTGCAACCGTCAATGGCTACAACAACTATGGTATGGGACCTGCTGTAAGCATTGGCCGTAACCTAGCGGATGCAGCTGACCTTCATTCTGTAGATATCGTTTTCACGACAGATCATACTCTTTGGACACGTGTTCCAGTGTTTGAATTGGCAGAAGACGAGAACCTGAGTGAGCACGGCGATAAAAAATTGACCCAGCGTCAAGATACTTCATGGACGTTGGAAAACGGCCAATTGAAGCGCGCTCCGGCTATGGAGCCAGGTTGGTCGTACTTCCCGGGGTATGCTATTGATGTTGAAACAGGTAAGCGTTTGAGCATGGCATTCGGAGAAAACTCTTGGTTGCCAGGTGAAAACGGTAATGATATGTTGTGGAACCCGACGGATCGTGAATTCTTGCCTCCAGGCAACACGGTAAACGGTGGTTACGTATTCGGTGGGCAGCACTACATCTATGTGTTTGCGGATCAAGACAAAATAGGTGGCAGCACTACAGATCTGGAATATTCAGGTGCAAACATTAATGATTGGCCTTTAAAAGATTTGATGGCCGACCTAGTTAAGTCTGGTGGTATCGGGAACATTGCAAAAGCGAATTTCTGGCGTTCTGTTCGTTGGATTGGTATGCCAACTTTACGTCAGGGTATGGATTTCGATCCATATACTGAATTGCCTACTGAGACGCGTATTCGTATTCGTATGAATACTTCTTATTCGAGCCGTCAATTGGCAGATGCTCCAAACAGTGGTAATCCACAGTTCTTGTTTAACACGGCGAACATTGCAACTAAGACCTACATCGATACAGTCGGTCAAAGTGCTCTAGAAACCATTCGCGTAGTACCAAACCCATACTACGGATTTAGTGCCTACGAAACATCGCAGTTAGACAACATAGTGAAGATTACAAACCTTCCTGAAACTTGTACTATTAGCATCTTTACGACAAGCGGAACATTGATTCGTCAGTTGCGTAAGGACAATAGCATGACTTATGTTGAATGGGACTTGAAGAACACTTACAACGTGCCAATTGCATCCGGCGTGTACATCATCCACGTGGATGCGGGTGAGCTTGGCGAGAAGATTGTCAAGTGGTTCGGTGCAATGCGCCCAGTGGATTTGAACTCATTCTAAGAGAAATACTATTATGAAATTGAAATCATACTTATCTATCTTTTTGTCTGTAGCAACTTTGAGTGTTGCTACCGCTGGTAATCCGCAGCGTGCGGGTTCTGCGGGGGCTTCAGAATTGTTGATCAACCCATTCGCTCGCTCCACGGGCTGGGGATCATCAAACGTAGCTGGAGCAACAGGAATGGACGCTACCTTCTTGAACATTGCAGGAATTGCAGCAACTAATCTGAATACAGAGGTTACATTCAGCAATACGCAATGGTTAGTAGGTGCTGGAATCAATATGAATGCAGCGACTCTTGTTCAACGCGTGAGCGACGTGGGTGTCCTATCACTTGGTCTGAATGCTTTTGATTATGGCGAGTGGGAGGTTACCACAGCAGATCAACCTGAAGGAACAGGCGCTACGATTAGCCCACAAAGCTTGGTAATCAACATGGGATATGCTCAGAAGTTTACCGAAAACATTTATGGTGGAGTGAATGTGAAGATGTACAGCAGTTCCATTTCAAACCTTAATACCAATGGAGTTTGTTTCGATGCCGGTGTACAATACCGTACAGGTGAAGACGATAAATTTAAGTTTGGAATTACCCTAAAGAACGTTGGCCCAAGTGTGACTTACCAAGGCGATGGTTTCGGTGTAACCCTGCCAGTTCCTACTTACGGTGTGGCGTATTCACAGACATTTGAGAGCCGTTCTGCGAAATTCGAATTGCCTACCCAATTGAGTATTGGTGGTTCATACGATTGGCTATTGGAAAAAGGCAAGGTTACAGGAGCATTGAACTTTAGTTCAAATGCATTTGAGAAAGATACCTACCATGCGGGTGTTCAGTACAGCTTGAAGGAGTTGTTCCAAGTTCGTGTAGGTTACAAAGTATTTGATAATCGTGCCGATGATTTGGGAACTTCAGCTATTTCTGGAATTTGTGGAGGATTTAGCTTTAACGTACCAACCTCAGATGAAGGCAGTTTCGCCATTGATTATTCTTACCGTGGCACAACAGCTGCATTCGGAGGAATTCATTCTATAGGTACACGCATTAGCTTGTAATAAGGAAAGTTATACCTTTGTATCATAATATTTAAGAGAGGCCACCTGTGGCCTCTTTTTTAGTAAGACAATTATAGTAATGTCATCAGTAAGTTATTACACAGCAGAAGGCTTGAAGAAGCTACGCGAAGAACTTGACCACATGAAGAGTGTGGAGCGACCACATATATCGCAGCAAATTGCAGAAGCACGCGATAAGGGAGACTTGAGTGAGAATGCGGAATACGATGCTGCAAAGGAAGCCCAAGGTCTCTTGGAGATGAAAATTGCTAAGCTCGAGGACGTATTGGCCAATGCCCGAGTTTTAGATAGTGATAGTATCGATTTATCTAAAGTTGGTGTCCTAACTAAAGTGAAGCTTAAAAACGTTGCCAATGGGGCTACCATGACCTATAGTTTAGTGGCCGAGAAGGAAGCGGACATCAAGCAAAGCAAGATTTCCGTGAGCAGCCCTATTGGAAAAGGTTTGTTAGGAAAGCGCGTAGGGGAGATTGCTGAGATTCAAGTTCCTCGTGGTACGATGAGTTTCGAAGTATTGGAAATCACCGTTGCTTAAGACCAAATGGCAAGCATCTTTACAAAAATCATCCACGGCGATATTCCTTGTTTTAAGGTTGCAGAGGATGAGAAGAATATTGCCTTTTTGGATATTAGTCCCCTTAAAAAGGGACATACGCTATGTGTGCCTAAGCTTGAGGTAGACGAACTTTATGAGCTTCCCTCAGAGGATTACAACAGTCTTATGTCCTTCTCACAAAGGGTGGCTAAAGCGTTAAAGTTAGCGGTTCCTTGTGCCCGAGTTGGTTCAATAGTTCTAGGGATGGAGGTCCCGCATGCGCACCTGCATTTGGTTCCGATAAATGCAGAACATGAACTGAGTTTCGCAAATACACGAGTTCAATTAACAAATGAGGAGATGGCCGCACTGGCCCAGTCTATTTCAGACGCTCTGGATTCTGTTGAATAAATTGTTCCCAATTACCACTCCGGCCTTTACTGCCGGAGTTTTTTTTGCCACCCGATCCGTGTTTGGGAGAAGGGATTCCTGAGGTTTGGTTGTAATGACATACCGCTACCCCAAGTGCATCTGAGGCATCGAGGTAATTGTGCTCTACACCTGGGAACATCGCTTTCAGCATTCCGCTTACTTGTTCTTTACTAGCATTCCCATTTCCTACAATGCTTTGCTTCACCAATCGCGGACTGTATTCGAATACGGGAATTTTCTTAGAAAGCGCAGCGGCCATACAAACGCCCTGAGCACGACCAAGCTTAAGCATCGATTGAACATTCTTGCCAAAGAACGGTGCTTCAAGGGCCATCTCGTCCGGTGCGTAAAGTGTAACAATCTTACTGAGTTCTTCAAAGATTTTAGCCAACCGAGTGTAATGATCCAGCTTGGTATTAAACTTTATTACATCGAGGGTTATAGGCTTTATTTCGCCGCCAATCACATGTACTACTCCATAACCCATTACCACAGTTCCAGGATCGACCCCGAGGATGACTTTTTCTATGGTTTGAGGTGCAGCCATTTTAGATCATTAATCCAACAATAGCAGCGGTGTACAATGAGGCAATGGTACCAGCGATTAGTGCTTTTATACTTAATTCACTTAGATCTTTACGTCGTGAGGGAGCCAAGGTTCCGATACCACCAATCTGTATTCCAATACTAGCAATGTTCGCAAATCCACAAAGCATATAAGTACTCAGTATTACAGAGCGCTCAGATGTGAATAGGCCCGAGTTTTTCATATCCGTTAAGGATACGTACGCATAAAATTCATTTAAGATGGTTTTCTCACCCAGCAATTGGCCAACGAGCATTAGATCTGCTGGCGGCACTCCTAAAATCCACGCAATAGGGCTAAGAATTGCGCCCATTATGAACTGGAGTGAGAATGAATCGTAACGACCATTTGTGAAATCGGCAGTCCAAGCATTTAAACCAGTCCAAGAACCAATCCCTTCCACAAACAAGTAGTTGACCCCATATACGAGTGCTGTAAAGACAAGCAACATGGCGCCTACATTTACGGCAAGTTTGACGCCTTCTGTAGTTCCATTAGAGATCGCGTCCAATGCATTTGACCCCATATCTTGCGATGAGATTTCCGCAACTTCTTGCACATCTTCTGTTTCGGGAAGCAAGATTTTAGCGCTGATTAGTGCTGCGGGCGCACTTAAAACAGATGCAGTTAGTAAATGCTTAGCGAAAAACAATTGACGCTCGGGATCATCACCACCTAAATACCCAATGTAGGCTGCTAAAACACCCCCCGCAATAGTAGCCATACCGCCGCTCATTAAACTCAATAGTTCTGAACGACTCATTTTATCGATGTAGGGTTTAACTAATAGTGGCGCCTCTGTTTGACCAATAAAGATGTTTCCAGCAGCGGCCAATGATTCTGCTCCCGATAGTCTTAAGGTTTTTTGCATGACCCAAGCCATCGCTTTAACGACCTTTTGTAGAATTCCAAAGTAATACAAGAGTGAGGTTACTGCTGAGAAAAAGACGACCGTAGGCAATACTTGAAAGGCAAATAGGTATCCAAAACTCGATGTATCCGTAATGAGCGAGCCAAACAGAAAAGTGGAACCTTCACGCGTAAAATCGAGCAAGGTCACTGCGCCAAGGCTAAATTTTTCGAAGGCCCAGCTAACTCCAGGGACCTTTAACACACCCAAGGCGAGGACAAGCTGAAGCGTCAAACCCTTCACGACTTGCCACCAGTTGATGGCTTTTTTATTCGAACTGAACAACCACAACACTCCTGTGAGTACGGCGATTCCTAATAAACTTCTTAGAATCATTTGAGCTTGTCTAACTTATCTCTAAGCCTTGCGGCCAATTCATAATCTTCATTTTCAACAGCCTCATCGAGCAAAGCTTCTAGTTCTTCACGAGATTCTTCAGATTCTGTAGATTGAACTTCTTCGACTGATTGAGCGGGTACGCCATCTGCTTCAGTTTCTTCTTCAGGCGTAATACCTGCTTGATCTAAAAGTATTGCAAGTGCATAAATAGGACATTCTACACGAACCGCTAGTGCAACCGCGTCGGATGGTCTTGAATCGAAAACCATAGACTTCCCATTGATGTCTGAGGCATAGATGCTGGCAAAAAACACCCCATTGACCAAGCGGTGAATGATGACTTTTTGCACGGTTACCTGCATTTCATTGAGCATATTCACCCAAGTATCGTGCGTAAGTGGACGGGGTGGGGCCACGGACTTTTCCATTGCCACAGCAATGCTTTGTGCTTCGGCACCACCTATAACGACAGGAAGCTTACGACCTCCTTCTCCTTTTTCAGCGAGAATGAGGGCATAAGCTCCTGACTTTCCTTGACTGTAAGAGAGTCCCTTTACAGTGAGTTCTATTTCTTGCATTTAGTTGGCGGCCTTGAAGGCGCGCAGTTCCTCGATCAGTCGAGGAACGACATCAAACGCGTCGCCAACAATACCGTAGTCCGCAGCCTTGAAGAATGGTGCTTCAGGGTCTGTGTTTATTGCCACAATAGTCTTCGACGCGCTCACCCCAGCGAGGTGTTGAATAGCGCCTGAAATTCCTATCGCAATATACAGATTCGGGTTGACTTGGATGCCGGTTTGACCCACGTGTTCACTATGGGGTCTCCAACCAATATCACTTACTGGTTTCGAGCAGGCAGTAGCGGCTCCTAAAACGTCCGCAAGCTCTTCAATCATGCCCCAATTTTCAGGGCCTTTCAAGCCGCGTCCAGCACTAACTACGACCTCTGCCTCTGGCAAGGCAACCTTTCCACTGGCAACACTTACTTCACCAACGGTCAGTAAATCCTTCCCACTAGCATCGGCGTTAGTGACTGTGCCTGACCCAGCCTTCTCAACAATGCCAATGGCATTGGGAACAAAGCTTACGATTGGCAAGCCGCCACTTAACGCTAGGGTCTCGATTCCTTTAGAGGAGAACGCCCCACGCTCAACAACGACTGGTTCTAGAGCACTTGGAGTACTCGTCGTATTTGTACTTAAAGCACCATCAACCATCGCAGCTAATGTTGGTGCTAAAGTTTTTCCTACTGCGGTACCCGCAACGACGACACCTTTTGCACCAGCTACCATGGCGGCTAGCTGACTCGCTATACCCGCCCCAGTGGATGCAAGATTTAGGGTTGAAATTTCATCGGCACCGTATTGAGCAAGTGAACTGGGGTTAGAGGCATCGTTGCTTACAACGGCTTTCACTCCACATCCCGCCATATCTGCCCAGGTTCGGGCATAACTCACTGCCTCGAATGAAGCTTTCTTGAACTGATTATTCCAGCTTTCTACAAATACTAAGATCATCTTATCAGTGGGTTAAATGGATTTGCTTTCCTCGTGCAATAGGCGAACGAGTTCATTTACTTGGTCCGGTGCTACCATTTTAACGGAAGACTTTGAGGCCGGCTTACGGAAAGATTGAGGAGCGGTATTGCCGCCATTTTGACCCTCTTCAACGCTCAACGGCTTCGTACGAGCGGTCATGATACCACGCATGTTGGGGATACGGAGGTCTTTTTCTTCTACTAATCCTTTTTTACCACCAATGACCATTGGTAATGAGGCCGTGTAAGTAGCATGGCCCCCATCGATTTCCGCTGTAGCCGTTGCCATGTTTCCATCAATGTTTAAACCTACGCAAGCATTCACCATGGGCATCTCCAACAATGCTGCGAGCATTGCGGGAACCTGCTGACCATTGTAGTCAATGCTTTCTTGTCCGCAGATGATTAAATCGTACGCATTTGCCTGTATGTGGTTCTTAATGGACTTAGCGACTGTGATAGCGTCCGTAGGGGTGGCGTTAATGCGCACGGCTTGATCTGCACCAATAGCCAATGCTTTACGTAATGTAGGTTCTGTTTCTGGTCCGCCCACGTTAAGCGCTGTGATTGTTGCGCCTTGGGCTTCTTTAATGTGGAGGGCTTTGGTCAATCCAAATTCGTCATAGGGATTGATTACAAATTGAACGCCCGCAGGATCGAGTGCTGTACCATCGGCAGTGAAATTAATCTTCGCTGTCGTGTCGGGTACATGGCTGATACAAACAAGTATATTCACGTGTAGTGTGTTTTACAGCCCTAAAATTACTATGCACGCATAATAAATCCAAGTGAAAATTTGTCCTTTTATGCACTTTTCTCGCCCCTCGTTTAAATTTCCCGTGGTCTACCTCCCTAATGCATACTATATTTGCCGCTCGACACATCTATATACTATGAAAACAATCCAGTTTAGAGAGGCCGTATGTGAGGCCATGAGCGAGGAAATGCGTCGCGACGAGAGCATCTATTTAATGGGTGAAGAAGTTGCTGAATACAACGGTGCATACAAGGCGTCGAAAGGCATGTTGGACGAGTTCGGTCCAAAGCGTGTATTAGATACCCCCATTGCTGAGCTAGGTTTTGCAGGTATTTCTGTAGGTGCCGCGATGAATGGTCTGCGTCCGATTGTTGAATTCATGACGTTCAACTTCTCGATGGTAGCGATTGACCAAATCATCAACAATGCTGCGAAAATGAAGCAGATGTCTGGTGGTCAAATCAACGTGCCTATTGTATTCCGTGGTCCTACTGCATCAGCCGGTCAATTGGCAGCCACCCACTCTCAAGCATTTGAGAGCTGGTACGCAAACTGTCCAGGTCTAAAGGTGATTGTCCCTTCAAATCCATACGATTGTAAAGGTTTGTTGAAGAGTGCGATTCGTGATAACGATCCAGTAATCTTTATGGAGAGTGAGCAGATGTACGGCGATAAAGGTGAAGTGCCAGAAGGTGAATACCTATTGCCAATCGGAGTTGCGGATATCAAGCGCAAAGGAACGGATGTAACGATTGTATCGTTTGGGAAAATCATCAAAGTTGCCTACGAAGCTGCTGACCTATTAGAGAAAGAAGGTATTTCATGTGAAATCATTGATTTGCGCACCGTACGTCCAATTGATTATGCAACAGTGATTGAGAGTGTGAAGAAAACGAACCGATTGGTTTGTCTTGAGGAAGCTTGGCCTTTAGGTTCTATTGCAACAGAGATTGCATACAAGGTTCAATCGGAAGCCTTCGATTACCTAGATGCTCCAGTAAAACGCATTACTACTACAGATACTCCAGCACCTTATTCTCCAACACTTTTGGAGGCCTTTTTGCCTTCTGTTACTCAGGTCTTGGACGCTGTTAAGTCTGTTATGTACGTTAAATAACCAATACGATAAACTTAGAGTCACGAACGAAAGACTCTAACGCTTATATTTGCAGCCCTTTCCGTAAAAGCGGGAAGGGCTGATTATTTAAAATCAAACCATCTATACAATGGAAAATTTGCTTTTTGTGATTCCTGCACTCGGAATCGTTGGCCTTTTGTACATGCTGGTACTACGCTCTTGGGTAGTGAAGCAGGACACAGGTACTGAGAAAATGTCAAAATTGTCTTCTTACATCAAAGAGGGCGCTATGGCGTTTTTGAATGCGGAATACCGCATCCTTGCTATTTTTGTAGTGATCGCCGGTATTTTACTTGGCGTAATCTCAAGCGTTGTTGAAACTACGCACTGGTTCATCATCGTTGCATTTGTCATTGGTGCTGTATTCTCTGCTGTAGCAGGGAACATTGGTATGCGTATCGCAACGGATGCGAACGTTCGTACTACTCAAGCAGCGCGTACATCTCTTCCACAAGCCTTGAAGGTTTCATTCCGCGGTGGTACGGTAATGGGTCTAGGTGTTGCTGGTTTGGCTGTTTTCGGCCTTAGTGCATTGTTTGCCTTATTGACTGGCTGGTTCATTACCGGTGAGGACACACTATATAATGAAATGACCATCGTTTTGGAAGCCCTAGCAGGTTTCTCATTGGGTGCAGAGAGTATCGCTCTTTTCGCTCGTGTAGGTGGTGGTATTTACACCAAAGCTGCTGACGTAGGTGCTGACCTTGTTGGTAAGGTTGAAGCAGGTATTCCTGAAGATGATCCACGTAACCCTGCAACTATTGCAGATAACGTAGGGGATAACGTAGGTGATGTAGCGGGTATGGGTGCCGATTTGTTCGGATCATATGTTGCAACAGTACTTGCATCCATGGTTTTAGGTAACTATGTAATGCGCGATGACGCAGCAATTACAAACTGGGGACCTATTTGGTTGCCAATGTTGATTGCGGGTGTAGGTATCGTATTCTCTATTGTAGGTACGTTCTTGATTCGCATTAAAGATAACAGCGCTAAAGAAGAAGAAGTACAACGTGCTTTGAATATGGGTAACTGGACGTCCATCCTATTGACGGCAGTGGGTTCTTACTTCATGATCAAATGGTTGCTACCGGATACCATGTCAATGAAATTCTTTGGCGAGGGTATCAAAGAAGTAACTAGCAATGATGTCTTCGGTTCAGTAGTTGTTGGTTTGATCGTAGGTGCTTTAATCTCTTACTTTACTGAATACTACACTGGTTTGGGTAAAAAACCAGTTCTTGATATTGTACAGAAATCATCTACAGGTGCGGCAACCAACATCATCGCTGGTTTGGGTACAGGTATGATTTCAACCTTCGCTCCGGTTCTTCTTTTTGCAGGTGCGATTTGGTCGGCTTACGCATTCGCAGGATTCTACGGAGTTGCGATTGCCGCTTCTGCAATGATGGCAACGACTGCTATGCAGTTGGCTATTGATGCATTCGGTCCTATTGCGGATAACGCAGGTGGTATTGCAGAAATGAGCGAACTTCCTGACGAAGTACGCGAGCGTACAGATATTCTTGATTCTGTTGGTAATACTACTGCAGCAATCGGTAAAGGTTTCGCTATTGCTTCAGCAGCATTGACTGCATTGGCTTTGTTCGCTGCCTTCGTAACCTTCACTGGAATTGACGGTATCAACATCTTCAAAGCACCAGTTCTTGCGATGCTATTCGTAGGGGGTATGGTTCCTGTAGTGTTCTCTGCTTTGGCTATGAACTCGGTAGGAAAAGCTGCAATGGAGATGGTTAAAGAGGTTCGTCGCCAATTTGCTGAGATCCCAGGCATCATGGAATACAAAGCTGAGCCAGAATACGACAAATGTGTTGCGATTTCAACTCAGGCTTCTTTGAAAGAAATGATGTTGCCGGGTGCTATGACCATCATCTTCCCATTGGTAATTGGTTTCCTTCCAATGCTTCTTGGGTACACAGGACAGCAAGCTGCTGAAATGTTGGGTGGATACATGGCCGGTGTTGCTGTATCAGGTGTGCTTTGGGCAATCTTCCAAAACAATGCTGGTGGTGCATGGGACAACGCTAAGAAATCTTTCGAGGCGGGTGTTATGATTGATGGTGAAATGACTTACAAAGGTTCAGATGCGCACAAAGCGGCTGTAACTGGTGATACCGTAGGTGATCCATTCAAGGATACTTCTGGTCCATCAATGAACATCTTGATTAAATTGACTTGTTTGGTAGGTCTAGTAATCGCTCCAATCTTGGGTGAGGGACATCACGATGCGGGTGCTGAAAGCGCAACGCACACTGAGGTTCGTCAAGAAGTGATGAAAGTAAAAATGAAAGAAGTGAAACTTCAAGTTTCAGGTCCAGTTTTCGAAGGTGTTGCATTGGCTGATGTAGCGATCAACTCTGAGAATGGTCGCGTAGAGGCGACTATCAAACTAACATCTGAAGATGGTTCATTCACGGGTACATTCACTGCAAAAGAAGGTATGTTTGATGGAATGATGTTCCATGCAGACGGATCTTTTGAATCTGCAGGAGGTGAATTCATGGCCGTTGCCGATTTCTTCCGCAATGAAGAAGGCGATGTTCAAGATTTCCACATGGACATTCACTAAGGAGCTCGCTCCGCACGATATCAAAACCCGGCGCATAGCGCCGGGTTTTTTGTTTTAGGGATTTTCGCGCTGCGCGCTGGGGAACTTGCCTGCGCTCCACAATTGGACCACCGTGGTGTACCAGAGAACCATTTTTTGGTAATCTTCTAGTGCAATACGTTCATTGGTTCCATGAATGCCACCTACTTCGGCTGGACTCAAGACTATAGGTAAGAAGCGGTAGGTATTCTTCGATAGTCCTTCAAAGTTTTTACTGTCAGTCCCGCCGATTGTCAAATATGGGCTAATAAGAGCCTCAGGAAAAATTTCCCTCACTGCTTGCCCTAGCATAGTAAACTCCTCACTCGCTGTACTCGATGTTGCCGTGGCTGCGCTTCCCATATTTTGATAGGGCTCGACGGTTCCTCCAAATTTAGCCGCGAGCGTTTCATAGCGATTGAGCACTTCTTCCGGAGTAGTTCCGGGTAGTATTCTCGTATTGCAAACGACCCGGGCACTAGCAGGGACCACGTTGTCTTTTATACCGGAGGCAATGATCGTGGCCACCGCTGTATTATTAGTTAAGGCGCGACCGGTGTGGCTTTTTTGATACAAACTAAGGAGGAGTGGTTCGGTAAGAAATCGGTTCGCAAATACTGTCTTAAGGCCCCAAGGCATCTCAGGCGCGAGGTGGTCAATGAAACCGTTCAATGGCTCCGAAAATTCAGGCTTAAAAAGACCGTCATTTAATGATTCAATAAAGGCTGCAGCACTTGTAATTGCAGTTTCTTCGTTCGGCATACTGCTGTGGCCTCCAGGGACGTTAAAGGATACTTCTACACTGAGGTAGCCTTTTTCTGCGGTGCCAATCAAAGCAACAGGGGTTTCTTTTAATCCTGGGATGCTTCCCGTGGAAATGATTCCTCCTTCGTCAAGTATAGCTTCAAAGTTTAGGCCTGTATTTCGGCAATGCTCCGCAACTAATGCGGCTCCTGCGCGTCCACCGATCTCTTCGTCTTGCCCAAAACAGAAGTAGAGGTTATGGGCGGGCTGATAGTTTTGGAAAGCGAGGGATTCTAGGGTTTCCATTAGCGCCATCAGCGCGCTTTTATCGTCGAGGGTGCCGCGGCCATAGATATAGGGATTGTTTACTTCTAAAGTATCCTTGGGATCGACATCCATTGCGCCACTGAAGGGGGACTGATGCCATAGTTCGAGGCTCTTTTGGTCTACAGGCACGACATCTTGGTGGGCTATAAAGAGGTAGTTTTTAGCCTCGGAGGAGGTACTTGGCCAGTGGAGGAAGTACGTGTGCGTGCTGAACGTATCTATGGTGAGTTTTGCAAAGGCTTCAGGATAGGAGGCGCGAAGGAATTTGCCGAAGTTGTCGAACGCTGTGGTATCGAGCATTCGCGGGTCTTGGCTGATGGTTTTGTAGGTGATGCTTTCTCGCAATCTGTCGATGTCGCCGCGCAGCGGAGGGAAGATCAAGGTAGGAGCGGGAGCGTCGTAGCGTGCCTGCACAGATTCAAGATTTAGGGCGGGCATAAGACCGCCAAAAAATAGCAGTACGAGCGCGAATGTGTATAAAAGGTATTTCTTCACAATTGAGTGGTGCTTCGTGTGGATTCGTAACTTTGTGAAAAATACGAATAGATGTACACAGGATTACTACACTTACATCACTGGCTACCATTTGTCTACTTATTGTTGATGCTGGTAGTATTGGTTCAGAACTTCTTGGCTTGGAAATCGGACAATGCGTTTACCGATAAACTGGCTCGTCAAAATAGAATTGCACTTATCCTGACGCACCTCCAAGTAACGATTGGATTGATCATGCTCTTTGGATTTAACATGGATATGTTTAGTGAAATGGGGTCCCTCATGAAAGATAGTGCGATGCGTTTCAAATATGTAGAGCATCCTTTGACAATGATCATTGCAGCAGTGTTAATCACAGTTGGTAATGCGAAGTCAAAACGCGGTACGGACGACGCCTCCAAGGCGAAGCCTATTGTGATTTGGTTTGGAATCGGGTTGTTCCTCATTGCTTTGAGACTTCCTTGGGAGGCATTCCTACAAGGCGCCTAAACCTCGAACATGCTAGAACTCAAGAAAAAGGATTCGCTTCAACGTGAGCGTTGCATCCTCATTGGTATTATCAATAAAGACCAGGATGAGGAGAAAGCTATGGAGTATTTGGAGGAGCTACGGTTCCTGGCAGATACGGCCGGTGCGGATACCGTTCACATTTTTACACAAAAGCTTTCCAAACCGGATTCTAGGACTTTCCTGGGTTCAGGGAAAATGGAAGATATCAAAGGCTATGTTGATGCGGAAAATATAGATCTGGTCGTTTTCGATGACGAGTTAACCCCTTCGCAGCTCAAAAACATTGAGGTGCTGTTGGAGGTGAAAGTCATGGACCGTACGAACCTGATTCTTGACATTTTCGCTGCACGCGCTCAGACGAGCTATGCCCGCACTCAAGTTGAATTGGCACAATACCAATATCTTTTGCCGCGATTGACTCGAATGTGGACGCACCTTGAGCGCCAAAAAGGGGGGATCGGGATGCGTGGTCCTGGTGAAACGCAGATTGAAACGGACCGTCGAATAATTCAACAAAAAATCTCCTTGCTCAAGAAGAAGTTGGAGAAGATCGATGTGCAGATGACCACCCAACGAAGCAATAGAGGAAAGTTGTCTCGCGTTGCCTTGGTAGGGTACACCAACGTTGGGAAAAGCACTTTGTTGAATTTGCTTTGTAAAACGGATGTGCTGGCAGAGAATAAGCTTTTTGCGACGCTCGATACCACGGTTCGAAAAATCAATATTGACAACCTCCCATTACTCCTTACGGATACCGTTGGATTTATCCGAAAGTTGCCAACTCAGCTTGTAGAGAGTTTCAAATCTACATTGGACGAGGTTCGCGAGGCAGATGTATTGCTGCACGTGGTGGATATCAGTCACCCGAGTTTTATGGACCACATAGATAGCGTGAATACCATATTACAGGAGATTCAAAGTCATGAAAAACCAACAATCATGGTCTTTAACAAGATCGATGCATTCACCTATGAAGAGGCGGATGAGTTCGATTTAGAATTAACCCAGCGCAATTATGATCTCGATCATTGGAAGCGCACGTGGATGAATAAAATGGGCGAGCGTGCAGTATTTATTAGCGCGCAAGACCGAAATAACATTGATGAATTGAGAAGAACGATCTACCGTGTTGCTGCAGAAATCCATGCGACTCGTTTCCCGTTCAATACCTTTTTGTACTAATTTCACTCGTTATGAGTCAAGGACCGATTAAAAAGAAAGATTCCCTTCAGTACCACCAAATGCCGAAACCCGGTAAAATAGAAGTGGTGCCGACCAAGCCGTCAAATTCTCAGCGCGACTTAAGTATTGCTTATTCGCCTGGGGTTGCTGAGCCATGCTTGGAGATTGCAGCAAATCCAGACGATGTATATAAGTATACCGCAAAAGGAAACTTGGTTGCGGTAATCTCCAATGGTACTGCCGTATTGGGATTGGGGGACATAGGTCCGGAAGCGTCCAAGCCAGTAATGGAGGGAAAGGGTGTATTGTTCAAGATCTTTGCCGATATCGATGTTTTTGATTTAGAATTGGACGCGAATGATCCAGATAAATTCATTGACACTGTTAAGGCTGTTGCCCCAACTTTTGGCGGGATTAATCTAGAAGATATCAAGGCTCCAGATTGTTTTTACATCGAAAAGCGTTTGAAGGAAGAGTTGGATATTCCAATCATGCACGATGATCAGCACGGTACTGCCATCATCACTGCTGCGGCCTTGTTGAATGCTTTGGAATTGGCAGAAAAGGACATCACTCAAGTTAAAGTGGTGTTCAACGGAGCTGGAGCTTCTGCAATATCTTGTGCGAAGTTGTACCTCGCGCTTGGCGTAAAGACGGAGAACTTATTCATGTGTGATTCCAAGGGCTTGATAACCAAATCAAGAGGAGAACTCACTGAAGAAAAAGCAATTTTTGCAAAGGATCATGCAGATGCCAATTTGGAAGAAATGCTTCGCAACGCAGATGTATTCGTAGGATTGTCAAAAGGCGGTATTGTAAGCAAGAAAATGGTGGCTAGCATGGCGCCCAACCCAATAGTTTTCGCGTTGGCCAACCCCGATCCTGAGATTACCTACCAAGATGCTATCGATGCTCGTGAGGACATTATCATGGCAACAGGCCGTTCAGATAATCCGAATCAGGTGAATAACGTTCTCGGCTTTCCATTCATTTTCCGTGGTGCATTAGATGTACGTTCTACAAAAATCAATGAAGAAATGAAATTGGCGGCGGTTAGGGCAATTGCTGACTTGGCAAAAGAGCCTGTTCCGGAGATTGTCAATCTAGCATATGCAGAGAGCAATTTATCCTTTAGTAAAACATACATCATTCCAAAGCCTTTTGATCCACGATTGATCACCACGGTAGCTCCGGCAGTAGCCAAGGCCGCTATGGACAGCGGAGTGGCTAAAGCGCCCATTACAGATTGGGATGCCTACGAGCGTGAGCTAAGTGATCGACTCGGCAGGGATGATAAATTTATTCGTCTGTTGAACGAGAATGCCCGTCGCGATCCACAACGCGTGGTCTTCACCGAAGGGGATAACTACCGCATATTAAAAGCGGCGGAAATCCTTATAGCAAATGGCGTAGCTAAGCCCATATTGCTCGGCTCGATGTCAAAAATGGAGTCAATTATTGACGAGTTTCAGCTGGAGCTTGAAGGTGCCGAGTTTATTGACATCATGGCGAATCAGGAAGGACGTGAGAAGTACGCAAATGATCTTTACGCCCTGAGAAAGCGCCGTGGATGGACTTTGGCCGAATGTCGTTCAAAAATCAAATCACGTGAGTATTATGGAAACATGATGCTGCGTGAAGGTGCTGCGGATGCTTTGATAAGTGGTTTGACGGTTAAGTATCCAACTGCGCTTAGACCTATTTTGCGCATCATTGGAATGGAAGAAGGCATACGCAAGGCAGCCGGTATGTATACCTTGTTGACAAAGCGCGGTCCAATGTTCTTTGCAGATACCACTATTAATTTGGATCCGTCTACCGAAGATTTAGTACAAATGGTACTGAATGTTGCCGATACGGTAAAACGCACGAACATCACACCTAAAATCGCTTTGTTGAGTTATTCGAACTTTGGTTCAAGTAATGGGCCTGATGCCCGTAAAATGGCTGAAGTAAGTAGAATTCTTCGCAAGGAACATCCGGAATTGATTGTGGATGGAGAAATGCAGGCCAACTTTGCTCTAGATAACGACTTGCTTCAAGAGAGTTTCCCGTTTTCTGACCTTGTTGGACACAAAGCGAACGTATTCATTTTCCCGAACTTGGCGGCTGGTAATATTGCCTATAAAATGCTTCAAAGCTTTGGGGCAGCAGAGGCCATTGGTCCATTGTTGATCGGTACGAAGCGTAGTGCACATGTTTTACAACTTGGCGCATCCGTTCGTGAAATTGTAAACATGGCGACACTTGCTGCCGTTGATGCACGTACCCGAAAGTCTTAAGACCAGCGGTACAGTATCGGTCTTGATGGTGCAGCGTCGTTTTCCAATGGGGCGACTTGCAGATTCATAAGGTAAGTTCCGTCTTCTACGCTGTCGGGAATATGTAGCAATTCAGAAATGGTACGGTGTAAACTTCTTTCGGGAGTAGGCCCCCAAAAAGCGTGATGGCATGCCAATGCGCCGCCGTCCTCTTCTTTGTCCACACTGGGCTGGTCGATGAGTAGATGATTCACACCTTGATCGCGTAGGAACGCACCTATGCTGGATTCTAGATATGGCCAATCTGTATTGCTGTAGTTGCGAATACGTCTGTCCTCTGATTTAGGTTCTGTTCGAATGATAACGGATTGAATATCCGTAGGGTCTAATTTTTTCCAAGCTTCTAAGAAATCTGAATTCCCAACAACTCCGTTTTTTGGAGTGACCGTAAGTAGAATGGCTTTGGTGAAAAAATCTTTGAAGTGATGGTGAACGCTATGACGCTCCAGTAATATATGACCGGCGGTTTCCGTATGCGTGCCGTGCGCGTGAGGATTGAAACCGATATTGAAAAAATTGACACCGTTCCCCGCGGCAACACTCCCGGTCCAATCGCCTAATTGTACAGGCTCAAAAGTAGGTGCGTCAATGTACCATGCTCTCGGTATGTCTGCTACCGGTAAGCTAAGGTCGGCGATGAATTGAAGATTTAAGTCTTTCATAAGAGTCTAAGTTAAGGTCTCTTTATAGAAATAGATTGGCAATAATGGCATCGCTTTCCATCCATTTAGCTGGTGGAATAAAAAATCCATCGTTGTTGTGAATTAGGTTTCCCGTATTTACTTGTGCTTGAACATCACGTTTAAGTGTATCTAATAGCGTTGAGGAGAAACCGGTAGGCAGGTCGTCTGACCATCGGAAACCGACAGCGGTTCGCAATCGAACCATAAGACGTTCATTTAGAATATCGCGAACGCTGAGTTCCTCTGAGGTTGGAGATGCTCCCTGAGCGTAAAGCGTATTATTAGAGATGTTCCAGTACCGCTTTTGGCCATCGAAACTGTGCGCTCCAGGACCTATTCCCAAATAAGGGCCTCCAGTCCAGTAATGACTGTTGTGCCGGCTGCGCTGACCTGGTTGAGCAAAATTTGAAAGCTCGTAATGCTCCAAACCTTGCGATGAAGCCCAATTTCTGAGCGCTGCAAACTGTTCGACCATTACCTCGTCTGAAGGCAAGACGATTTCTCCCTGGTTCACTTTGACATGCAATGCGGTTTTCTCTTCTACGGTAAGCGCATAGCAGCTGAGGTGCGGCGGATGAAATGTCGCGAGTATGTCCAATTGTTGTTGCCAACTTTGTAGGGTGCTACCGGGCATTCCATACATCAGGTCTACCGTAAAATTACTGAATGAACTTTCGTTGATCCATTTAAGGCACTGCAATGAATGCGCAGCATTGTGGGCTCGATTCATTATGGACAACTCGTGATCATTGAAACTTTGAAGCCCGACGCTTAGTCTATTGATTCCCATCCTAAACCACTGATCTAACCGTTCTGGTGTGATATCATCTGGATTAGCTTCTATTGTAATCTCAACGTGCTCCTCCCAATTGAATAACAACGTGGCTTGCTGAATGAAGGCCTCCAAGACTTCAGGAGCGAGAACGCTTGGTGTGCCACCGCCAAAATAGAGGCTTTTCATCTTACGTTCACGCCAAAGTGGGGCAGCTGCACGGAGTTCTGAATGCATTTGCTCAATGACCTTGCCTTCAGAGTTCCTCAGGGTAGAGAAATGGAAATCGCAATAATGGCAAGCTTGTTTGCAGTAGGGAATGTGGATGTATACAGAGGCCTCCTCCATTAGTTCAAAGGAAGAGAGATTCTGAAGGTGGTTCCATTTTGGGGGCTGCTTTCTAAGAGCGCAACTTTTCCGCCGTGGTACTCCTCAATGATTCGTTTCGCAAGGCTGAGTCCCAACCCCCAGCCGCGGTTCTTTGTTGTAAAACCGGGATGAAAGATTTTTCGTTGGTCCGCTGTAGGAATTCCTTTCCCGTTGTCTTTAATCCAAATCTGAACGAGATTGCCTTGGTCTTCTTTTCGTACCGAAATTTCACCTTCTCCTTCTAAGGCATCGGCGGCATTTTTAATCATATTTTCCAATACCCAACTGATCAGTTGTCGATTGTGTTTGGCAATGGCTTCGCCGTCAATTTGTGTGCTTAGATTGATTTTTTTGCCCAATCGAGTACCCAAGTAATCGGTAGTGATTTCAATGGTTTGGTTGATGTCAGAATCGGACCTTTCAGGTTGAGAGCCAATTTTGCTGAATCGATCCGTTATATCGGTGAGTCGGTCAATGTCCTTTTCCATTTCACCGAAGGCAATCTCAGCGGGATATTGCTCTTTTAGGTAGGCGATCCATCCCATAAGTGCGCTCAGTGGCGTACCAATCTGGTGGGCAGTTTCTTTTGCCATCCCGGTCCAGACTTTGTTTTGCTCGCTTCTTCGGGCATTCGAGAAAGCCATGTAGCTGATGAGCATGTAGATGCCAATGACTGCCAATAATATCAGCGGGTACAGGCGAAGTTTGGTCAGTAGGGTAGAGCCTTTGTAGTAGAGATAGTTGGTCTGTCCGTCGGCGAATTGGTTTTCGAGAACTTGGCCTGAGGATTTAAATTCTTCCAGTTTGCGCTGCAGGTACCTATCCGGGTTGGTTTCAGGAACGTCCAAGTTGCGATGGGCAATGATGGCTCCGGTGTTATCGGTAAGGATGACTGGAATGGTTGTATTGTCCTGAATGATTTGCGTAAAAAAGCTCAGGTTGGTGTCGTCTTCCGCAAAGAATACCTCCTCTACAGCTTGTGCCCACAACTTTATTTTTCGATCCTCTTCTTGGCGCAATTCTCCGAGAAAGGATTCGGTGTACAATAGCGACGCTAGACCAATGATGGTCCCAAAAGATATAATGGCAATTTTCCACCAAATTTTACGTGTATATACATCGCTCTTCATGACTACTAAACTAGGGTTTCTTTGCTACATTTGTGACCATGTCAAACGCATTAGTCATCATACCTACGTATAACGAAATTGAGAACATCACGAAGATGTTGAATACCGTTATGCATCTTGAACGAGAATTTGATGTCTTAATTGTAGATGACGGTTCTCCAGATGGCACTGCGCAAGTAGTTAGAGATACTATGGATGCATTTCCTGGACGCATTCACCTTGAAGAGCGTTCCGGAAAGTTAGGATTGGGAACGGCCTATATTCACGGATTCAAATGGGCGTTAGCGCGCCATTATGACTACGTGTTTGAGATGGATTGTGATTTTTCACATGACCCAAATGACCTCTCCAAATTGCTCGAGGCGTGTTCCAATGGAGCTGATTTGTCCATAGGTTCACGCTATGTTAAAGGTGTGAATGTGGTCAATTGGCCCATGAGCCGAGTACTTTTGAGCTATTTCGCATCTGTATATGTCCGATTCATTACAGGCATGCCCATTCAAGACGCTACCGCTGGTTTCAAATGTTACAAGCGTACCACGTTGGAGAAAATAAATTTTGAAAAAGTCCACTTTGTTGGTTACGCCTTTCAGATCGAAATGAAATTCAAGGTTTGGCAGCGTAAATTAAATATTGTGGAGGTCCCCGTTATTTTTACGGACCGTACCGAGGGCACATCTAAAATGTCAAGTGGCATCATTAAAGAAGCCATATTTGGTGTGATTAAACTCAAGCTTTGGAGCTTATTCCAAAAGAACTCATAACCCCCTAAGATGTTAAAATCGTATCTAATTAAAAACGCCCGCATGGTCAATGAGGGTGAAATTTTCGAGGGCGACCTTCTCGTCGAGAACGGCCGAATCGCAAAGATTGATACAAGCATAGGTCCCAAGCATGCGAATGTTATTGTCATTGATGCAGAAGGAAAGTACCTCATCCCAGGCGTCATTGATGATCAAGTTCATTTTCGTGAGCCAGGCCTAACCCACAAAGGTGATATTGCAAGTGAAAGTGCAGCGGCGGTTGCCGGTGGGATTACTTCCTATATGGAGCAACCAAACACCAAACCAGCGGCCACAACCATAGAGGAGCTAGAGAAAAAGTATTCCCGTGCAGCTGAGGTAAGTTTGGCGAACTACAGCTTCAATATGGGGGCCACCAACGATAACCTTGAAGAACTCAAGCGCGTATCTAAAACGGATGTTGCGGGTATTAAAATCTTCATGGGATCTTCAACAGGAAACATGTTGGTAGACGCCCAGAAAACGTTGGAAGGCATTTTCCAATTGGACCATCAACTCATTACCCATTGTGAAGACGAGGCAACGATCAAGGCAAATCTAGAGGCTGCTAAAGCGGAGTACGGTGAGAATATTCCGATGCATATGCACCCTATGATACGCAGCGAAAAGGCCTGTTTGCTCAGTTCTACCACTGCGGTGGAAATGGCAAAGAAATACAATAGCCGACTGCACGTATTCCACATTTCTACCGGTATTGAGACAAAGTTGTTCTCCAATAAAAAGCCACTGGCAGAGAAGCGTATTACTGCAGAGGTTTGTGTTCACCATTTATGGTTTGACGACAGCCAGTACGATAAGAAAGGAAGTTTGATCAAATGGAATCCAGCTGTTAAAACGGCAGAAGACCGTGACCAACTTTGGAAAGCACTATTAGATGGCCGTATTGATGTGATCGCCACAGATCACGCACCGCATACTAAGGAAGAAAAGGCGAATAGCTATCTAAACGCCCCTTCAGGAGGCCCGTTGGTACAACATGCTTTGCCTGCCATGATGCAGAAGGTTCATGATGGTGTATTTGATATGCCCACCTTGGTTGAAAAGATGTGCCACAATCCCGCGATATTGTTTAGAGTGGAAGAGCGCGGATACCTTCGTGAAGGCTACCACGCAGATTTAGTTTTAGTTGACCCCAACCGCCCGTGGAGTGTGAACAAGGACAACATTTTATATAAATGTGGCTGGTCGCCTTTTGAGGGAACATTGTTCAAGAGTAAGGTTACACATACGTTTGTTGGTGGTCACCTCGTTTATAAGGACGGACATATTGATCCTGCGGTAAAAGGATCTCGCCTCAAATTCAATCGATAAATGAAACCTAAGGTACTTGCAGGAACTTTACTTGTTGCGCTCGGAGTGCTGAGCTGTGGCAAGCCTGAAGTACCTATTCCATCAAATATTCTTCCAAAAAAAGCGATGATTCCTATCATGGTTGATGTCCATGTGGTTGAAGGTGCGCGCAATGGTGCGTTGATTTTGGGAGATACCAATGGGATTGAGGATTATTACGCTAAGATTTACGAAAAGCATAAAATCACCGAGAAGCAATTCAAAGAGAGTTTTGCCTTTTACAGTGCAAATCCTAATGTGTTCATACCCATTTACGAAGCCGTGTTGGATTCGTTGAAAGTACAAGGTGAACTATTAGGTCGTAAGGGTGTTGAACTTGATTATGACTAAAGCTCACTTTCTCGGCGCACTTTCCTTCCTTTTCTTAGGGGTCCAATTGTCCGCTCAATCCCAAGGACTTGAGCTCGTCGTCAAAGGAGCAGATCACTACCCAACTACTTTAGCCTACGATATTTTGGATGCCGACGGCAAAAGAATCATCGCTGGTTTTGCACCACTCAACGACGCCAATACTCCAGTTTTCGTTGCAGTAAACCTCCCTAAAACCTTTGGGGTGGTCATCTATGAAGATGAAAACGGCAACGAGGAATTGGACATGGGGATTTTTGGACAGCCCACCGAGCTGTACGGCTTTAGCAACGACGCATGGAAATTTCTAGGGCGGCCCGAACACGAGGAGCTCTTGCTGCAAAAACAAGCCGAAGTGATGCGACTAGAGCTTCAGCTCAAAAGCGTAATGGACTATTGATGTTCCGCTAAGAATTCACTGACCATTGCTGAAAACGGTTCAAAGGCCTCTGCATGCACCCAGTGGCCCGCGTTGGCAATGGTTTCAATTTCAGCTTGGGGAAAGTGCTCATGAATTTTATCGTAATCACTCGGATCAATGTAACCGCTCATCCCTCCAGCGATAAATAACGTCGGGTTGTCGTAATAGCCAAACTCTAAAGGTGTGCCCACTTCGTCCAAATGTGCCTCAATAGCATCAAGGTTAAATCGAAATGCGAATCGATCCTTCGTTTCTCGGTACAAGCTTTTCAAAAAGAATTGACGGATGCCTGCATTTCCCACGGTAAGGGCCAATTGGGCATCTGCCTCACTGCGCTTGGATACGGAATCGAAATTTATGGAGCGCATGGCATCAATGTACCCTTGATGATGAATGGGGTATGCTTTGGGAGCGATATCAACGACGATCAGCGCCTTTACTCGAGTGGGTCGTGAGACGGCAAAATGCATGGCTGTTTTTCCACCCATGCTGTGCCCTAGAATATGGGCGGATGCGATACCATGTGTATCCATATAGGACTCAAGGTCTGCCGCCATAGCTTCGTAGTTGTGTTCTGTAACATGCGGCGAACGACCATGATTGCGCTGGTCAATGGCATGAACCTGCCACCCTTGTTCTCCCCAGATTTTTGCGTGTGTGGCCCAATTGTCACCCATGCCAAAGAGTCCGTGGAGGATTAGGAGTGGAGCACCTTCTCCATAAATCTTTGAAAACAATTGGGTTACTTCCATGAAGTCGGATTCAAGCAGTTTCTGTATTGTTGAATGGTGTTGTGAAGCCCGAGGTATAGGGCGTCGGCAATGAGGGCATGGCCAATACTCACCTCATCGAGGTAACCGTGAAGCTGTTGGCCAAAAAAGCTAAGATTTTCCAAACTCAAATCATGGCCAGCATTCACGCCCAGTCCAATGGATTTTGCAAATTTTGCGCTCTCGACAAACGGAGTCACCGCCGAAGCAGGATCCTTTTTGTATCCAACGGCATATGATTCGGTGTACAGTTCAATGCGGTCCGTGCCTATTTCTTTTGCTTTCGCAATCATCTTTTCGTCGGTTTCGATAAAAATTGAAGTGCGTATGCCTGCGGCCTTAAATCGTTGAATGACTGACGCCAAAAATTCCGCATGTTTCACGGTATCCCATCCTGCATTTGAGGTCAGTACACCCGGTGGGTCAGGAACCAGTGTTACTTGAGCAGGCTTGTTGGCCAAGACCAGCTCGATGAACTCTTCGTTCGGGTATCCTTCGATATTGAATTCAGTTTGTACCGCTGGCGCCAATTGTGCCACATCGCTGTAGCGAATATGTCTTTGATCCGGTCGTGGGTGGACGGTAATGCCTTCCGCTCCGAATCGTTCACAATCCAATGCGACGTTCAATACGTTAGGAACATCTCCGCCGCGGGCGTTACGGAGGGTGGCAACTTTGTTGATGTTGACACTGAGTTTTGTGTGATTGTTCATGGGTGCAAAACTAACGAAAAGGCCTATGTTTGTGTAAGAATGAGAGAAGAAACCATACATACGGAACCCATTACACCACTGCGCCCGACGGATCTTGTTGTGGAAGCATTGGACCAAATGGAGGAATGGAAATTATCACATCTTCCGTTGGTCAGTATTGAGGGTATATACATGGGGCTCATTCGAGAGGATGCCTTGTTGGAATCTGAAGATGATAACGCACCTGTGAGCACAGTGTTCAATCCTGTTTTTGCACCTTCGGTTTTACCAAAAGCACATCCATTTACGCTCATGGATGTATGCACGCGTGATCGGATAACGTTAATTCCCATTGTGGATGACCAAGGCGCCTACGTTGGGGCACATTTACTTACCGATGTTTTGGAGTTTTTTAGGGCAACCCCAGCATTGAGCCAGCCAGGAGCTGTTCTCGTGATGCGCACAGAATTGGCGCAATACAGTCTTGCTGAAATGGCGGCAGTTGTTGAACAAAATGACGCGAAGATTTTAGCGAGTTGGTTGACTCAATCCAACGCGATGAATGAGGTGGAGATAACCTTGAAAATCAACGTTGAACACTCGGGTCCTATAGTGCAATCCCTGCAACGCTACGGCTACGAAATTGGCGGTATCTTTGGCGATAGAAACTTTGATTCAGATTATCGTGAACGCTACGACCATCTGATGAACTATTTGAAGTACTAATGAGAATAGCACTATACGGTAGAGCCCCAAAACCAGCGAACTTGCCTTATGTCGAGGTCGTTTTGGAAAAGTTGGTGGAAGAAGGTGTGGAATTCTCGGTGTTCCATTTAATGCGGCCGGCTTGTGAAGAAATTTGTGCCGAAGAATTCAAAGACGCGAAATTCAGTTCATTTTCAAATGAAGAGGAATTGGCCCAATTTGATCCTCATTTCCTAGTATCTCTAGGTGGAGATGGAACCATTTTGGAGGCTACCGTACTGATTCAAAGCAAGGACATTCCAATTTTGGGGATAAACATGGGCCGCCTAGGTTTCTTGGCGAACGTTGCGAAAAATAACATTACTACCTCCTTAGATGCTTTGTTTACGGGCCGATTCCAATTGGATTTCCGCTCACTCCTGCAAGTGCGTTCTTCGTCCACCCATGTGATGAAACCAAATTTCGCACTTAATGAAATCACCATTGCACGCAAGGAGACTACGAGCATGATCACCGTACATACCTATTTGAACGGTGCGTACTTGAACAGCTATTGGGCAGATGGATTGATTATCAGCACTCCTACGGGGTCTACCGGCTATAGTTTGAGTTGCGGCGGTCCGATTATCATGCCGAACAGCGAAAACTTTGTGCTTACACCCATTGCGCCGCACAATTTAACCATGCGCCCCTTCGTTATTTCCGACAATAACACATTGCGCCTCCGTGTCGAAAGCCGTGAAAATGAGTTTTTAACTTCATTGGATAGCAGGATGCACAGTTTTGATACGGAGACTGAACTTTTTGTACAGAAAGCAGATTTCCGAATCGCATTGGTGCAAACAGAAATGCAAGACTTCCCATCAACGCTGCGCAATAAGCTCAGTTGGGGATTGGACCATAGAAATTAAATGACCATACGTACCCTTTTACTTTCACTCCTTTTAGGCCTTTCGTTTCAAGGCCATGCGCAATTCTTAGAGCTAGGTCTCGGCGGATCGGGGACGCTTTTTCATGGAGACGTCGGCGCGGTAGGTACTGCAGCAAAAGGCGCCTATGGTTTCTTGCCCAATCAACCTGCAGGTCAAATTACGTTGCGCAGGCAATACAATTGGCATTGGTCAACCCGACTCAACTATATGGCCGGATACCTAAGCGGAGTGGATGCTTGGGCGAAAGATGATTTTAAGAATGATCGTGATATTGCGTTCAGAACCGAGGTCAGAGAGCTCTCCTACATGACAGAGTTTAACTATTGGCCCTATGGAACGGGAACTAAGCACGCTCAATCATTCTACCTGTTTGCTGGTTTGGGGATTACAGCTTACAATCCACAAGGGCTATACGAGGATACTTGGTACGACCTTCGTCCTCTTGGGACGGAAGGACAACAGACTGATCTCAACGACCAGCTTTTTTACGGAAATACAACATTAACCGTCCCCTTCGGCTTTGGCTACCGACAGAGCTTAGCAAGGGATTGGAGTATGACAGCAGAAGTGGGCTGGCGCTCCTACGGATCCGATTACCTCGACGATACCAGCGGGGATTACGTTGATGCCTTGGCATTGGCAGATGAGCGTGGCGAACTCGCATCTTATTTTTCAAACCCCGGATTGGTTCCTTATCAAAGTGGATTGGCTCGCGGTAATGCTCAATCCAAGGATTGGTCTATTTTTGCGGGCATAACCATATTCTATAACCTAAGTCCTCGAGATGAGCGTTGCAGTGGATTCTAAATTATTCCGAAATAATCGCATCAAAGCCGGGCTCGATCCGGACCATGTTCCACAGCACATTGCGGTCATTATGGACGGTAATGGACGATGGGCAAAGCAACAAGGTTTTTTAACCCGAGTTCGTGGTCATGAGGTAGGCGTTGAAGCATTGCGCAAGATCACCACGGCCTGTGCAGAGCTGGGTTTAGGCTATTTAACAGTCTATGCTTTTTCAACGGAAAATTGGAACCGCCCGAAAGCTGAGGTCGATGCGTTAATGAACATTTTGATGACAGCGCTCGAGAAGGAGCTGCCAACTTTGATGGATAACAACGTACGTTTAGCAGCCATCGGAAACGTGGCTTCTCTGCCTGAAAAAGCAAATAAAAAGTTAATGTCAGTTATTGCTACCACATCCAAAAATGATGGGTTAACTTTGACACTTGCTTTGAGTTACGGCTCACAGGATGAGATGGTTCAAGCAGTGCGTAAAATCGCTGCGAAAGTGGCTTCAGGCGACTTGAAACCCGAAGAAATATCGGAAGACCATATAGAAAATTCGTTGTTTACAGCGGGCATGCCGCACCCAGATCTCATGATCAGAACGAGCGGAGAACAACGAATTAGCAACTACTTGCTATGGCAATTGGCTTATGCAGAGTTGTATTTCACTCCCATCCTTTGGCCGGACTTCGATGCACAAGGTTTGTACGATGCTATCGCAGCGTTCCAAAACAGAGAGCGCCGCTACGGACAAACCTCCGAACAACTAACGGACAAATAGAGCATGAAGCGTACCCTTTGGGCCCTTTTATTGGTAATAGCTACGTTGACTGTGCGCGGTCAAATTGTAACGAATGGAGATTTTAACCTGCTTCCAGGAGTAGATTATGAAGTTGCTGGAATAACCGTTAGCGGTACCAAGGACTTGGACCCAAATGTGGTCATCATGTTAACCAACATTCGCGTTGGTGATAAAATTCAATTTCCAGACCCGGCCATCTCCGATGCCATCCGCACACTTTGGAAGCAGCAACTTTTCGAAGACATCACCTTCAAAGTGGTGAACAAGGCAGGCAATAAGGTATACCTAGATATTTACCTCAAGGAGCTTCCGAAGATGAGCAAGTATTACATCGTCGGAGTTAAGAAATCTTGGAAAGATGACCTTCGCGAGGAACTCGGACTTAGAGCCGGTAAAGTGGTGAACGACAACCTCGTCGTGATGAGCCGCAATAAAATCGAAAAATACTTTAAGGAAAAAGGCTACCTCAATGCGAGTGTTGCCATTACTCAAGATGTTGATAGTGCATTCAACCATGCTGTAATTCTTGGCTTTAAAGTGGATCCGGGTGCGCGTGTTCGCGTAAACGAGATTGTCTTTCACGGCAATGAAGCGGTAGCGGATAAGGTATTGCTCAAAGCCATGAAGAATACGAAGATGAAAGGAAAAGCCATCTTCAAAACTTCGAAGCTTCGCAAAAAGGAATACCGTGAAGACCTCAAGGCCATTGTTGCCAAATACAACGGCATGGGTTACCGCGATGCACGTGTCATTTCAGATACCTCATACGCTATAGACAACGAATTGGTCAATGTAGAGATTACTGTGGAAGAGGGCCGTAAATTCTATTTTGGTGATATCACATTCGTGGGTAATACAAAATATGATACGCCGATCCTCAAGACCATTTTGAAGATCAATAGAGGTGATATCTACGACAGTCAGCACTTGAATGAGCGTGTAAGCTTCGACCCTAATGGGAACGACGTAGCGTCGATTTACCTGAACAATGGGTATTTGTTCTCTCAAGTTATTCCGATCGAAAAGAGCGTACAAAACGACACCATTGATATTGAAATCCGAATCCAAGAAGGACGCCAAGCGACCATTCGCAAGGTGAGCATCACCGGAAACGAGCGCACGAATGACCACGTGGTCTACCGTGAAGTACGCACAAAACCAGGTGACCTGTTCTCGAAGGCAATGATTCAACGTACCATTCGTGAATTGGCGCAGCTTGGATACTTCGATCAAACACAGATTGGGGTGAATCCAGTACCGGATCCACAAACGGGAACGGTAGATTTAGAGTACACGGTGGTGGAGCGTTCAACTTCGCAGCTTGAATTACAAGGAGGATGGGGTGCAGGCCGTGTTGTAGGAACCTTTGGGTTGAACTTCAACAACTTCTCAGCCCGTAACATCAACAATAAGCGTGCTTGGCAGCCTCTACCAACAGGAGATGGTCAGAGCATCAACCTTCGTGCACAGTCCAATGGTTTGTATTTCCAGAGCTACAATGCGTCGTTCACCGAGCCTTGGTTGGGAGGAAGAAAGCCAAATAGCTTTACGGCAACCATATACCACAATGTTCAGAGTAACGGGGTACGTGCAAATGATCCAAACCGCCAAAGCTTGTACATCACAGGGGTAAATTTCGGCTTGGGACAGCGTTTGAAGTGGCCGGATGATTATTTCACCTTGTACCAAGGGTTGGAATTCCGTCGATTCAACCTCGATAACTTCCCAACAGGATTCTTGAACTACAATAAGGGTATCTCGAACAACGTGAACTACAAGTTCACCTTAGGCCGTAACAATACCGATGTGCCTATTTTCCCAACGCGCGGTTCACAGTTGAGCTTCGCGGCAGAGTTGACTCCGCCGTTTAGTATGTTCAACAAAGACATTGACTACAAGTCGTTGAGCAGCGAAGAGCGTTTCCGATTGGTGGAATACCACAAGTGGAAGCTCAATGCAGATTGGTTTGCACCGATCACTTCGAAATTTGTTATCCGTACCCACGGTGAATTTGGTTACTTAGGCTCTTACAACAAAGACCTAGGTCTGCCACCATTTGAGCGATTCTACGTTGGGGGTGATGGTTTGGCGAACTTCGTAATTGACGGTCGTGAGATTGTGGGTCTTAGAGGATACCAAAACAACAGTATCACCCCAGCCGGTGGTGGTGCATTGTACAACAAATACATCTTGGAGTTCCGTTACATCTTAGCCAATAACCCTTCTGCGCAAGTATTCCCATTGGCATTCTTGGAAGGAGGAAACAACTACGACAATTTCTGGGATTACAGAGCGTTTAATCTTAAGCGTAGTGCCGGTGTTGGTTTGCGTATCTTCATGCCAATGTTTGGTTTAATGGGAGTAGACGTAGCCTATGGGTTTGATCCTATGCCAAACGGTGCTGCGGCGAGTGGATGGCAAACGCACTTTATTATTGGCCAACAGTTTTAATTCGATACTTTCGCCGAAGTGAAATTAAGAACCTTATATATCTTATTTGCTGTTGTCTTCGCCTTACCGGCGATGGCGCAACGGTACGGCGTCGTAGACACGGATTATATCCTCAGCAGCATGCCAGAATACGAACAAGCCAAAGGTCAACTCGATAAATTGAGTGAACAATGGGCTGGTGAGGTTAGCGCATTGCAAAGCGAACTGCAAAGTCTCAAGGACGCTTTGGCTGCAGAACGCATATTGTTGACGCCTGCCAAGTTGGAAGCTCGCGAGAAATCAATCAAGGATAAAGAGGCTGAAGTTTTAGCGTTACAACAAAAATATTTTGGACCGGAAGGTGAGCTTTTCATCAAGCGCGCTCAATTGGTCCAGCCAATTCAGGATAAAGTCTTCGGCGCGGTACAAGCACTAGCGACCAAAAGGAAATTAGACCTAATTTTGGACAAAAGTGCGGATAGTGGTGTTCTCTTTGTGGATAAAGAGAAGGACTATAGCGATGAAGTGATTGACAGTTTAAAGAGATAAATTAAAAACAATGAAAAGAGTATTACTCGCAATTGCCTTGACACTCGGCCTTGCTGGATCTGCTACGGCACAGCAAAAAGTAGGTCACATCAATGTTGATGAGCTTTTGGCCATCATGCCTGAAACACAAAGTGCACAAGCTGAAATTGAAAAATACGCTGGCCAGTTAGAAGGTGATGCTCAAGCTATGCAGCAGGAATATGTAACAAAAATGCAGAATGCTCAGGCAAACATGGACACATGGACGCAGTTGCGCTTACAGAAGGAGCAAGAAGAATTGCAAAGTATGGAGCAACGCATGATGGCGTTCAATCAAAGTGCACAGCAAGAATTGCAGCGCAAGCAAATGGACTTGATGTTGCCGATTATTGAAAAGGCTCAAAATGCTGTAAATAAAGTAGCTGAAGAGAATGGTTTTGCATACATTTTGGATGCTTCACCTTCGAAAGCTATCGTTATTTATCTAGACGGAGGCGAAGATGTTATGGCCTTGGTTAAAGCTGAATTGGGCGTTAAATAATCCGCTGATTTTTTGAAAATATATGGAACCCCTTCGGACCTACCGAAGGGGTTTCTTTATGCCGTAAATTGCACGCGATGAAAGCCATTCAAAAAATAGGATTGTTCGATAGCGGACTAGGCGGATTGACTGTTTTACAAGCGTTGGAAAGCGTCCTACCCACTATTCCCAAGATTTACTATGGTGATACTCTGCACTTGCCCTACGGTGATAAGAGTGATGCGGCTATACAATCGTACAGCATAGAAATCGTCACCTATTTAAAGGCACAGGGTTGTGATATGATTGTCATCGCCTGTAACAGCGCCAGTGCTGCTGCGGGAAAGGTCTTGGAAGAGCGGTTCCCAGAGCTTCAGTTCGTCAATGTTATTGATCCTGTGGTGGACTTCTTGGCCAAAGGTTCGCACCATCATGTTGGATTGCTAGGAACGCGTGCTACCGTTCGAAGTGGAGCATATGCATCCAAGTTAAGTGCGAAAAACGAAAATATTCAACTCAAGAGTTTGGCTACGCCATTGTTGGTGCCATTGATTGAGGATGGTTTCCTGGGTACAGGTATTGAAGTGCAGGTGTTGCAGCATTATTTGAACGACCCTGTATTGGAAGGTGTTGAGGCATTGGTACCCGGGTGTACCCATTATCCTCTATTGAAAGATGCAGCAAGTACTATTTTAGAAGGGGTTACTTGGATTGACGCGCCTACAATCGTAGCGAGTGAAGTGGCCAAGTATTGTAATGTCTCTGAGGCTGCTCAAAGTTCAGAAACAAAATTCTGCCTTAGCGATAAGACTCCTAGCTTTCTTGAGCTGGCAGCAAAAACTTTCGGAATCAAGGCACAATGGGAATTATCCCGTTTGGATTAACGACGCTCACCCCACTTATACATCCAAGAACTAATCGTTGAAATCAAGAAGCTGAAAAGGATCGCCGTCCATGTGCTGTCCACATGCATGCCTTCTACCCATTGATCGGCAACGCCAATTATAATTGCGTTGATTATTAAAAGAAACAATCCAAGGGAGAGAAAGGTGAGTGGAATGGTGATGATAATCAACAGCGGTTTTAAAGTCGCATTCAATATGCCAAGAACGGCAGCGACTCCGATTGCTGTAGCGAAGGAGTCAATGGTGACACCTGGAAGTATCCAATCGGCTACAAATACAGCTAAAGAACTTACAACTAGTCGGGAAAGAAGGCCGGGTTTTTGTCTCATGTGCGGTATATTCACTACCCGAAAAGTACATAAAATGAAAACAACTTCTGCCTTATCCGTAGTAGCCCTTGGTGTCCTATTATTTTTCTCAAGTTGCCAGCAAAGTGAAACAGTCCCAACCGCGACTTCGGTCGAGCCCGAGAAAATTTTCGGAGATACAAGTGTTCGTGTGGAGTTGTTTAATGATCCACACAGTTATAGTACTACCGAATCTGTAGTAAGTCGTTTGTATTGGGAAGCTGATGTTGACTTTGAGAAGCAGATCATTCGCGCAACAGCAAGATGGGCGTTGGGAGGAGAGAGCATTGGTGATTCCATTGTGTTTGATACTAAAGACTTGAAGATTAAACAGGTCAACGTGAGTGGCTTGCCTGCAAAATGGCATCTTGGAAAATCAGATGAATTATTAGGTACACCATTGGTGGTGATGCTTGAGGAAGGCGATAAAGAGGTCGTTATCAACTATGAGACTACCGAAAAAGCTGAAGCCCTTCAGTGGTATCCGGCAGAGCTAACCCAAGGAAAGCGCATGCCTTTTTTGTTTACACAGAGTCAAGCTATTTTGGCGCGTACTTGGGTGCCGTGTCAAGACCGTCCAGGGGTCAGATTTACCTATGAAGCCAAGGTAAAGGTGCCTAAGGGAATGCTTGCCCTAATGAGTGCTTCAAACCCTACTCAAAAATCCGACGACGGGGTCTACGAATTTTCCATGCCACAGCCTATTCCCAGTTACCTGCTTGCTTTAGGTGCAGGAGATTTAGCCTTTATCGAATTAGGTGAGCGCTCAGGGGTATATGCAGAGCCAGAAATGGTTCGTAATGCGGCCTTTGAGTTTAGTCAGACTGAGGATATGATTTCACGTGCCGAGTACTTATACGGACCGTACTACTGGGGACGCTACGATATGTTAGTGTTGCCGCCGTCATTCCCATTCGGGGGTATGGAGAATCCGCGCCTTACATTCCTTACACCAACGGTTATTGTTGGAGATATGAGCTTGACAAGTTTGATTGCCCACGAACTGGCGCACAGTTGGAGTGGAAACTTGGTGACCAATGCCACTTGGAATGACTTCTGGTTGAATGAAGGGTTTACCGTATACTTTGAAATGCGAATTATGGAAGCGGTATATGGTCCTGACTTTGCAGATATGCTCGAAGCGTTGAGCTATGATGATTTACAACGTGAATTGGCCGTTATGCTCGAAGAGGATCCTGAGGCGACGATCTTGAAACAAGACCTGGAGGGAAAAAACCCAGACGATGCTGTAACCGCCATTGCCTATGATAAGGGATTCCATTTTTTGAAGCTCTGTGAGCAAACCGTTGGTCGTGAGCGTTGGGATGCTTTCTTGAAAGCCTATTTCGACACGTATAAATTCCAGACCATGATTACGGAGTCCTTCCTGCAGGAGCTGGCCGGGCTATTAACGCAAGAGGAATGGAATAAGATTGGAGTGAATGAATGGGTGTACGGGAAAGGGTTGCCGACGAATTGTCCATTCCCAGCATCGAATAGGTTCTATATTGTAGATGAGGCGGTAAAGATGTTGTTAGGAGTTAGTCCTGAAGATCCAGATGCAAAATCCATGGTCTACCTTGAACAAGATATCACTATTCGATGGACAACCCACGAGTGGTTGCGCTACATCAGGGGACTGGAAGCAGGCGGCGCGACAGTTGGGCATTACCGACTAGCGGATGCAAACTATGGGTTTACTGCGAGTCCGAATCCGGAGATTGTTGCTGCGTGGTATACGGCCATTTTGAAAACAGATTTTGAAGGATTTGACCCCCAGAAATATGAAGAGAAAGTAGAAAGCTTCTTAATGAGTGTGGGGCGTCGTAAGTTCATTGTTCCTATGTATGCGAGCATGCTTGAAGGGGATGAAAAGCGACAAGCCTGGGCTAAAGAAATTTATGCTAAGGCCCGTCCGTCATACCATCCTTTGTCTCAGTCTACTTTGGATCAGTTGTTTGCAGAACACGAGTAATGGAGCACCCCATCTATGCAGCGCTTTTGCCTTTTGCTGAGCCGCACAGGGTGAAAGACTTTTCTCGTTATTTCCAGACCTACGAAGGAGGTTATGGAGAGGGAGATCTGTTTATTGGCGTAATGGTCCCCAGGCGAAGGGAAGTTGCCAAAGAGTGGGCGCACCTTTGGGATGAAACTATTTTAGCTTCCGGATTACACCATCCTTGTCACGAAGTTCGGCATACCGCACTTTTTGCTATAATGCGCCGCTTCGGAGCTGAGCGGAAACGACGTCAGTATTGGCATGATTTCTTGAAAATGAACAGTGCTGGATTGGACAATTGGGACCTTGTTGATACCTGTGCGTATAAGATCTTCGGCCGCTGGGCATACGAGAACAATGATTACCGAACACTCGAGGCATTTTTAGCAAGCTCAAGTGTTTGGGAGCGCCGAATAGCTGTTGTAAGTACCCTGCACATGATAAATGCGGGTCGATACGATGAAGCTATAGCCTATTGTCGAATCGCATCTCAAGATGCCCCTGACATTCTCCAAAAAGGCATAGGATGGGTATTAAAATCCTTATGGCAAAAAGATCGGGAACTTGCTGAGAATGAACTGCAGGACGGATATTTGAATGGACAATACACACGATTAATTGTCCGAATAGGTTTGGAAAAGGCTTCTAAGGATTTTAGAAACGATTTCTTGGCGATGCGTTGAGACTGTCTTCAGGCCACACCAAGTCAAAGGAGCCTGATCCAGGAGTTTCTTGGAACGGTTTCTTATCCTCTTTTGGAGTGGGTTTGAAGACGTCCAATAAATCTTGCTTTTCTTGTTTAAGTGTCTCTTTAAAGCTTTGCTTGATTTGTTCGCGATCAAGGCTAATACAAACATCCTCTAGATTACAACCTACAATAAGTCGAATGTAGGGTTGCTGCTCATTCTCGGCCTCACCAATCCAATTTCCTAAATCCCTATTGGAATTTCTTCCACGTAAGGCGAGGTCCTTTAGTCCCAACCGCACACTGTAACGAATATCATCGGTTTCAAGATTCTGCCATCCATTGACCCAAAGATTCATCGCGCTATTTTCTACTTTGGTTTCAGGAAGCTGCAGGGTATCCCCATGAACCCTGAAATTAGAGTTTAAGTAAGGAAAATTGATGCGTTTTAATTCACCTTGGTCAATGAAGGCGCTGAGCTCTTGCAATGGGGCATAATTTTGAAGCGTTCCGTTGCGAATTTCACCATGGCCTTCTATCAAGGTCTTCTCAGATAATTGCTCCCATTCTTCATCAAAGGTTAAGGATACTGTAGCTTCTACATTCGCTTCTCCCAAAAGATTCGATGCGTCTAAATCTTCAATATCGAAGCTATTAAAACTTGCTAAAAGCTGGTCCAATTGGATTCGCTTCGCATTTAAATCTGCTTTGAATACATTGTTGAATCCATCCTCATATAAGGTCCAATTTCCACCCATGGTTCCATCGCATCCTTCAATGCTCATGTTTTTTCCCAGCATCCATGCTCCTCGATTGAATACGGTTCCTTTCAAATTAGTTCCGACGAAATCACCGAGGGTGATGTGGTCTACTTGAACATCAACGCTGTAGTCGAAGGTGGTCTCTTCATCGACATCTTCTGGCGAGTCATCAAATTCCCAGAATAATAGCGGGTCAACATTAATGGTCGGACTTTGCATTTGAAGCTCCAGTTTCGGGTAGCCGCCAGGTTCAAGTGCGTGGTAGATCATACCGCTAACCACCGCAGAATTCACCTCACTTTTCAAAAAGCAACGTTCGATAGCAATGTGACGACCGTCGGCAATCAATTCGGCTTCGACTTTATCAAAGACAATATTGCTTTGTGCTAAGCCAAAAGAACCTTCTGTGAGCTGAACCTTTCCTTCAAAGAGTGGGTTTCCATAGGGGCTCAAATCGTCCCAAGAACGGAAGGCCTGCTTTATGATTAAGTCTTGACCCTGCCAGAATCCCATGGGATTCACAAGGATGCCCGTTTCTACGAAGTCAAACAGTTCACTTAGGTTAGATCCGCCTTCTAAATTCGTTATGAGCTGAGGTCGTGCCCCATTAATCGAAAGCGTTCCAGAAATTTCACCCGTTTTCGTTTTAACATTTAGGTCACGTACCTCAATACTTGGTTGGGCACCCCAGGAAAATTGACCTGAGCAGGATACAGAAGGAATTGAAATGCCATTGTAGGTCATGCTTGAGCCATTGGTAGCGAACATTACATTCCAATCTTCATAGGATCCTGACCAAGTCCAGTCGGCTTTCAAACCGGAAATGTTAACGTCTTCCGGTAATTCAAATAAAGGTGCATAAGGAAGTGCTACCGTTAGGTCCATAGCTTGAGCGCTGATGCTTCCGCCGTTTGAATTCAAAAAGAGTTCAACGGGAAACCCAGCCAGTCTTAATCCTTCGGCATCTATTTGCCAATCGGATTCGCTGAACATTACGTTTGCTCCGCCTTTCAATGGGGCATCCACCAAAAACTTACTTTGCTCGATGGTGACAAAGGTGTGCTCAAGGGTGGCATTAACATCGAAAATCACGATTTCTCCTAAGCTTCCGGAAGCTGTTAAATCAACTATGAAGGCCTCGTAATAAGAATCATCTTCATAATCGTCAAAAGTCAATTCTACCTGTCTTGCCTCAAAGTGCTGAAGGTTGATCTCCGCGGAGGCGGTGTCGGATTCCACGAACAAATCCCAATTATCACCTCGCTTTTTATCGTGACGTAGGTGCACTTCTCCATTTGATACGGCCAGTTCTTCAATCGTGTAATCACCTTGTAAGACACCAACAACGTTCATGCCTAGGCCCACTTCTCCCGCTTTAATAAGCGGTGCTGTTCCATTAAAGGGATCTTCAATAAGCACATCATTCAGTACAATGCGAACCCTTGGAAAACCGGAGAATAAATCAAGGTCGATAGTGCTTACCGAGACGGGTGTCTTCAACTGTTTATTTAGCTTTTCAACACCGCCGGCTATGATTTCATCTTGGTTGTAATAGATGTATCCTGCTCCCCCTGCAATGATCAGGCAGAGAATGAGCGCGAGGGACAATAGTATTTTGAACGCGCTCTTCATCAAAGATTAACGAGTTTTTAGAAAACCTATTTCTTTAGAATCGAGAAGGCGATAATGTCCTCGATCCAAGTTCTTCTTAGTTAAGCCGGCAAAAGACATGCGGTCTATCTTCTCCACAGTGTAGCCGAATTTTTCAAAAATTCGGTGGATCAGACGGTTTTTACCGCTTTGCAAACGAATTCCAACCTCTCGTTTATTGTGCTCATCCGCATATTTGATTTCTTCGATGATCGCCTTGCCGTCCTCTAGTTCAATTCCGCCTGCTATAGCAGTTAGATGTCCTTTTTGTAGCGGCTTGTCAAGAACTACGCTTAAAATTTGAACAGCTCCTTTAACGGGATGCGTCAGTTTTTTAGCAGTATCTGCATCGTTCGTGAAGAGAAGAACACCGGTCATGGATCGATCCATGGTGCCCACGGGATATAAACGTTCACGAGTAGCATTGCCGATTAATTCATCCACACTTTTTTTAACGTGGCGGTCATTTACAGTGGTGATGAATCCTTTCGGCTTATTCAACAAAAGGTATTTTTTCTTCTCACTCTTTATTAGGCTTCCATTGAACTTAACAGTATCTGTGGGTTTCACCTTGTAGCCCATTGTAGTCACCACTTTGCCGTTGATCTCTACCAAACCTGCTGCAATAAGATCATCTGCCTCTCTGCGGTTGCAAATGCCTGCGATCGATAAATAGCGGTTTAAACGAATTTCTTCATTCGAACCTATGAGTTCCTCAGCACTCTTACGTTTCACGCGCTTAAAATTGGCAGGACCTTTTTTAAAGTCTCTTTTAGGACCACTTTGCTCCCCTTCGTTATCGGTGAATCTTGGGGTGCGGTTGCCTGAAGCAAAACGATTATCGCTATCAGATTTTCTTGGGCCTCTATTGTTGGAACGGCTATTGCGCATGGTGCGGTAATTTTTACAAAGGTAGTTGCTTAGGCCCACTGCAATTCAAATGCCACAAAATTTCAGTTAACATCTAGCGGGAGCAGGAGAGGGGTGTCCAATTCATTCGAAAACGCAACAAGCAATACTTGAAGTTCTGAGCACTGGTGCTCCCTAAGAAGGCCCGCGCCTAATTTTAATAAACGGTAAAATTGTGCTGAAGTGACCCATTGCCAGGCCTCCTCCGGAATGGTTTTTCGGTATTTAACCTCGACCACATAGAGTACATTCAGCTTTTTTACCACTAAATCCGCTTGGTGGTGCCCCACGCGATAATCTTTTGCTATGAGAGTGTAGCCTTCTCGAAGCAAAAGGTTGAGGGCGCGTAATTCGTATTTCTGATGGAACTTCATGCCCAATAAATTGGACAGAAATTCCGCTAAAATCAAATAATGTGGAGAACTAAAAGTTTTACAGCGTCATCACCTGGCGGTAAAAGAAAATGGAGAGAATCGCGAAAATCAAAATCGAAATAATGAACGAAATCCAAGTCTTTTGATTTTCTATCCGTTGCTTTTCGGCATACCGCTTTTTGTGCCTTTCGGTATAGGTCCCTTTTCGTTGTTTTCGATCTTCATGAAGCTTAAGGATGTGCCCCATGGCAGAAAAATGTCCTGGATCGGACAAGTAGATCTGCATCACTCCAAAAACTTCGGTCCGATTCGTCGAGGTGAAAACGCGCTCCAATGTATTGGCACCATCCTTTTCCCAGGAGGCAACACGTACTTCCCAGGTTCCGTTGTCTAGCTTTAGCAATCGGCAACCACTTTGTCCCTCTTTTTCAACCTGCAGATAAAAAGTCTTTGTTTCCAGCCATTTCGTGACTTTTTCTCGGGCCTCCGATAGGGTGTCAAAGGTCAAAGAATGATTCTCTTCATTCGGAATTCCAAAATTCACATGAATCATACCGCTCTCAATATTATGGGCCAATTCTCTTTTCCATGCCCAATAATAGGGTGCTCGTATACAGGAACGCCCTCGGCCTCGAAATGCTTGCGTAAAGTCAGTCGAACATCTTCGCCCCAAGGAATGGTATGGTCATGAATGTCTGAGAAATCGCCCAACACCACCGCAGCGAGCTTCTTAAAAGCACCACGACGTTTCAGGGTTAAAAGCATACGGTCCAGGTGGTAGTGGTATTCGTCTAAATCTTCCAGCAGAAGAATACAACCGTCCAAGTTTGGTAAGCTCGGCGTACCTAGAATACTCGCAATGACACTCAAGTTCCCTGCAATCACTTGCCCACTAAGGTCTTTGGGTATTGCGCAATGCAAAGCATCTTCTGCACCTTGCAGCACATCGAAGGTCGCCTTTATCGCCTCTGCATTCGTGGTTTCAAAACTGATGGGCATTGGCGCATGCAGAGTGGCCAATCCGAGTTGTACTCCGTGGCACAAAAAGGTGGTGAAATCTGAAAAACCCACGAGCCATTTCGGATTTTTTTGGAGCGCCGCCCAATCCACAGCATCTACAATCTCTGCACTTCCGTATCCGCCGCGCACATTCCAGATGGCCTTCACCTCGGGATGGTGCACAAGTGCATTAAAGTGGGCCACTCGCTCCTCAATAGTCCCTGCTAGCTGATGGTGCTGTTTCAAAATCCCTGAATCATAATGAACCTTGAATCCTGCAGCCTCGATAAACGAAGTCGCACTGGCTATTGATTCTTCCGTGGCAAATCGAGCGGTAGCGCTTATGCCAATAGTATCTCCAGATTGTAGAAAAGCAGGGATTCTTTGTTTCATCACCCGAAAAATACCCAATAAAAGCGCATTATCTTCGCGGTATCGTTTAAACGTTATCAAAAAAGAATGAGTACGAACAAAAAAATCATGGTGACAGCGGCCTTGCCGTACGCCAATGGTCCTATACACATCGGGCACCTTGCGGGGTGTTACCTGCCGTCGGATATCTATGTAAGGTATCTCCGAATGCGGGGCCGTGATGTGAAGTTCGTATGTGGATCTGATGAACACGGGGTGCCGATTACCATCAAAGCGAAGAAGGAGGGCATCACGCCTCAAGATGTGGTGGACCGTTACAACGCGATGATGAAAGGCGCGTTCGAAGAATTCGGAATCAGCTTTGATCACTACAGCCGCACTTCAAGTCCTCAACACCACAAAAACGCGCAAGAGTTTTTTAAAAACTTGATGGATAAAGGCGCATTGGTCGCGAAGGAGACCCAGCAATACTTTGATCCTGAAGCGGGCCAATTCCTTGCTGACCGCTACATCACCGGCGAGTGTCCCAAATGTCATGCGGCAGATGCCTATGGTGACCAATGTGAATCCTGTGGTACCTCATTGAATGCGACTGACCTCATTCAACCAAAATCAACGCTTAGCGGGGCAACTCCAGAGCTGAGAAATACAACCAACTGGTTCTTACCGTTAGACGAACTTTCAGACGACTTACGATCTTTCTTGGAAAGCCGCGAAGGCTGGAAGCCAAATGTTATGGGCCAATGCATGAGCTGGTTGAATGCTGGCGACGGCCTTCAGCCACGTGCGATGACCCGCGATTTGGACTGGGGAGTACCTGTTCCAGTTGAAGGCGCCGAAGGCAAGGTAATGTACGTGTGGTTTGATGCGCCCATTGGCTACATCAGCGCCACCCAAGAACTTCTCCCAAACGATTGGGAAGACTATTGGAAAGGTGAAAACGCGGAAATCATCCACTTCATTGGCAAGGATAACATCGTTTTCCACTGTATCATTTTCCCGGCAATGCTTCAGCAGCACGGCGAATACGCTTTGCCGACACAAGTACCGGCCAACGAATTCCTCAACCTTGAGGGTCGCAAACTTAGCACCTCAAAGAATTGGGCCGTTTGGCTCCACGAATACCTCCAGGACTTCCCGGGTCAGCAGGATGTTTTGCGCTACGCATTGACGGCAACCATGCCGGAGACAAAGGACAACGACTTTACATGGGCCGATTTCCAACAGCGCAATAACAGCGAACTCGTAGCAGGCCTAGGAAACTTCGTCAACCGAGTAATGGTGCTCACCCACAAGTACTTCGACGGCATCGTTCAGCAGCCGGATGTCCTAATGGATGCCGATCGTGAAGCCCTAGCAGCTATGACCCAATATGGCCGTCGCATCGCTAAATCCATTGAGGCCTTCAAGTTCCGTGAAGCAGTGAACGAAGCGATGAATGTCGCGCGCCTAGGAAACAAATACCTTCAGGAGCAAGAGCCTTGGAAAGTCTACAAGCAAGACCCAGCTCGCGCGGGCGTAGCACTTTTCGTTGCCACTCAAATCATGGGTGCAGCTTCCATCGTCTTTGAACCATTCTTGCCATCTACGGCTGCAAAGCTTCGCAACATGCTTGGGATTGCCGACGGTTTCCGATGGGAAGATGCCAACGAAGAAACCATCATCCCGGGTGGAACACAGCTGGGCGAAAGCACCTTGCTCTTCTCAAAAATTGAGGACGAGCAGATGGAAGCACAGCGCCAAAAATTGGAAGCCGCCGCTGCTGCCAACACTCCAACAGAAACTACTTCAGAAAAGAAGCATATGGCACAAAAAGAAGATATCTCTTTCGACCAATTCATGGCTATGGACCTCCGCGTCGGTACCATCCTCGAGGCCGAGCGTGTTCCCAAAGCGGACCGTCTCCTCAAGTTCTTGGTAGATACAGGTCTTGACCAGCGCACCATTGTAAGCGGGATCGCGGAACATTTCTCACCTGAAGAAATGGTGGGTAAAAAAGTAACGGTCCTCATGAATCTCCCACCACGCAAAATCCGCGGCGTTGAAAGCCAAGGCATGCTGCTAATGGCTGAGGATGCTGATGGCAAACTAAAATTAATGACTCCTGAAGGCGGCGCAGATAGCGGCGCGGTCATTGGGTAACTCATTACGGCTCCGTAGTTCAACGAATAGAATGCAGGTTTCCGGTACCTGAGATAAGGGTTTGATTCCCTTCGGGGCTTCTAAAAACCCGCGCGAGAGCGCGGGTTTTTTTTATGGAGTACTAATATTATTGAGGAGTAAAACCCGATGCCGAGAGGCGAGGACTTGCGACGAAATGATTTTCGTACTTCCTGGCAGGGTCAAAAAAAAAGGCCCCCATTTCTGGAGGCCTTTGGAATAATCTGGTATAAACTTAGAGCTGTTTAACGTTTACAGCGTTCAATCCTTTTTTTCCTTCTGTTAATTCAAACTCTACCTCGTCACCTTCAGCGATTTGGTGGATTAGACCCGTAACGTGTACGAAGTACTCTGTGTTTGATTCGTTGTCTTTAATAAAGCCAAATCCTTTGTCAGTATTAAAGAACTTTACTGTTCCTTGATTCACTTAAAAAATATTTATTCCTGCAAATGTGAGGCTAATAATCGGTGAATTAGCCTATTGTACAATAAATATTTGTGAAAGAGTACCTTTTGGGCTTAACGTACGCACAATATAAGTGCCTTTTGGAAGGTCGGATATTTCAACGTTTAACGTATTTGAAACGTGTAAGACCGCTCTACCAAGGGCATCCGTGATAATTACTTCAGAAGGAGTATCAAGCTCGATGGTTACAAAATCACGACTTGGGTTTGGATAAATATTTATTCCGGATAATTTCTTTTCATCGATATCCATTTGGTCAGGACTGTACACATTAACCATGACGTTTACTCCTTTGTAGCTTACGTTTCCTGTACTATCGATAGAAATCGTATCACAATAGGCGCTTGTACAAGTAAAGATTCCAAATGCTGTACTATCGGTTGCAGTCTGCGTTAGACAGATAACAAAGTTTCCACTTTGGGTATATTGATGAGATGGGAATGCCCCTACGCTACCGGATCCATCGCCCCAAGACCATTGGTACATGATGTTCGCATTTTGAAATAGCGAATCGACTGTCGAAGTGTTGTAAAGTACAATTTGACCATTTCCGGTCAGCGTGGAATCGAAGGTAAAGGCTGCATTACATCCAGTGTTCCCCGATCCTGATCCTCCTCCAGTACCGCTAGTTCCACAAACGGAAAATGAGCTATATAAGCTAAAGTAGGTCGGTGTATTTCCTGAATACACATAATAATCATTCAACCAGTTTCCTGTGCAGCTATCTTCCGTAGATACCAGTAATATTCCTGCACTACTGTATAGCGATAGGGTATCATTATAATATCCATTCGCATCAGTGAATAGTGTCAAGTTAATGGGCGCACTAGAGCCGGAAGAGTCGACAACAAAAACGGGATAATTCGGTATTCCGGTACCAGATACAGAATCAACTACAGAACCGGCGACGATTGCGGTAAACGTTGGTTGGCTCCATGCTGCCAAAGAAAGCAGACAGGTCAACCCTAAGATTTTAAATTTCATGGGGTATAATATTTGTCGAAAGATACTCAGCACATTTTATTTTGCCTTTTTAGTTTGACCAGAACTGAGTGAACAACACTATTATTGAGTATCCGTGTCTTCGACAATTTGATATTAACCCATTTAGAAAGGGCCCTGCATTGTATCTTTGTTCTCTCAAAGAGGGCCATTAGCTCAGTTGGTTTAGAGCGCTGCCTTGACAGGGCAGAGGTCACTGGTTCGAATCCAGTATGGCCCACAAAGTAAAAGCCGTGCACCGGAAGGTGCACGGCTTTTTTAATGCCGCACTTGTGCTTGCACAAAAGTGCAGGCATTAAAAAAGCCGAGGAGCAGCGGCAGCTGCTCACGGCTTGTCTTTGGGTACAAGGGCCGCGTGTTTGGTTCTTTCGCCGGGAGGCGAAAAATCCAGTGTCTGCAAAAAGTTGTGCTGCTTGTCTTTGGGTACAAGGGCCGCGTGTTTGGTTCTTTCGCCGGGAGGCGAAAAATCCAGTGTCTGCAAAAAGTTGCGCTGCTTGTCTTTGGGTACAAGGGCCGCGTGTTTGGTTCTTTCGCCGGG
>Ga0255758_10000491_pt1 | contig 44583 bp, 68 predicted proteins | sample 011ome_24_FD_179958 | JGI IMG/M metagenome (GOLD analysis project Ga0255758, IMG submission 179958) | Coastal salt marsh microbial communities from the Groves Creek Marsh, Skidaway Island, Georgia - 011513CT metaG (version 2) | ecosystem: Environmental > Aquatic > Marine > Intertidal zone >... | reverse complement strand
ACCTGCCGAGCATCGACCTCGCCATGGTCTCGCTACAGGAGAAGAAGGCCGAGGACTACGGGGTCATCACGGACAAGTGCTTCGTGCCCGCGACCCGCACCGAGCACGAACTCTCCAAAACTTTCTTTCGCCGTTAATATAATGGAACAATTGATTGGTTTTAATATGAAAAAGGCTTACTTCGAATTGGTCGAAGATAAGTTGTCCACCGAACCCTTGGACTACGCGTGGGTCGTGCAACTCTACGACGAAATCAAATTCAAACTCATCGGGATTTTGAAACCCGATTCGGAACTCCGGAACGACATCGAGGACCGCATGGACACCGAGTTGTTCGAGCAGATGATCCGCCATAGGGCATTTGACTACAGAGACCTTAGGCAACTCGTGAATTACACGTTTGATAAGATTCTTTCGTTGTGTGCACCGGTGAGGGACCCGGACGTCAAGGCGATGCTGGACGAACTCAACGAGATGATGGACAACGGCGAACTCATCCCCGCGGTATTGACCAAACACATCGAGTATGCCAATGATGGACTTGACATGATCTACGATGATTTAGGAGTAGTGCTCGATGGACTACAAAATGAGAATCCTAATATTTGGAGCGACGGGATGGATCGGCAGTCAGATGGTGGATCTTTTTAATGAAGCGTCTGTGGTGACCACGAACACGCGCATGGAAAGTCCCATGGCGGAGGAGGTGGTCCGAGAGGTCCATCCCACCCACGTGGTGTGCTGTGCGGGTCTGACCGGACGACCCAATGTGGACTGGTGCGAAGTACACAAGCAGGACGTCATCCGAACCAACGTAGTCGGGGTGCTCAACCTCGCAGACATCTGTCATAAAAGGGACATACACTTCACCTACTTTGGCACCGGATGCATCTATGAGGGTGATGGTCCATTCAAGGAGACCGACCCACCCAACTTTCAAGGGTCCTATTATTCAAAGACCAAGGTGATGGTTCAGGATCTGTTGAGTGATTACAAAAATTGTTTAGTTCTGCGACTTAGGATGCCGATCACCGGTGACCTCGAGCATCCGCGCAACTTCATCACCAAAATCATGGGTTACGAGCGAATCGTTTCTGTGCCAAATTCTATGACCGTGCTGCCCACACTTCTTCCAGTTGCCGCCGACATGGTCAAAAAGTCTGTCACCGGAACCTTCAATTTCACGAACCCTGGCTTCATCTGTCACGACGATGTCATGAACATGGTAAAGTTTTACAGAAAGCGAGACCTCACGTGGAATATAATGACCCTATCGGAGCAGTCCAAGATTCTCAAGGCGGGTCGTAGCAACTGCGTGTTGGACTCCACCAAACTTTTGGAACTCTACCCGGACATACCGGACATTCATACCGCCTTAAAGAATGTGCTCGAGGAATGAACAAATGGACGTCCATGATTTTTTGAAAAGCCGCTACGAAGTATTCTATGAACTTCTAAAAAATGAATGTAAAACCAAAGGATGGAATATTTCCTTTGACAAGACAAAACTCTTTCACGACATCGCGAATATAGATGGCCACCGTGGGGAGGGATTATCTCAATATCCCAAGGTAAACGGCGAAGAGATCATCATGGATGAAGGATGGAGACTAATCTTTGATTACGGGTACGCGAACGACCACGGCGACGATACGATTGATTTATCATTCAAGGGAACATTCTACAATCCCAACAACGTCGAGTATCCTTTCACATACAAGGCAACTTATTTCTGGAATAACGCGCTTTCGGAAATGGAACACGAAGAAGAAGTTTTTGATTATTCCAAGGGTGTCCCGAGTGACATCACAGAACAATTCATAGAGATAATGCACGAAAAGGCACGCTGGGGTGTTTAAAGGAAAGACAAACTAACAAACTAGGATGAAGACCGAGATCTTGGACGAATGTCTGGAACTCTCTTCGCTATCCAATATGATGCACAAGCACGGTGCCGTGGTCGTATTGAATGGCGAAATTGTGGGAAGGGGGTACAACTATTGGGAAAAGTTTCACAACACCATAAGTGTCCACTCGGAGGCGGCGGCGATCATGGATGCCCGAAAGCGGATCACCCGCAAGGACTTCAAGAAGGCATGGATGTTGGTGGTTAGGGCGAACAAGAGCGGTGATCTAAGGTTGTCCAAGCCTTGTCAGAAGTGTAGGAAAATTTGCGAGGAGTACAAGTTGAGCAGAATATTATACTCTACTTAACTAATAGTATGAACACCTTATTTAATGTATGGGTGATTCCAGTGAAGCACAAAATTATTTCAAAAAAATTAAACATAATAAATCCTCCTTATGTTCCGATTGCCACCAACGTGGAAGAAAAGTTGCTTCCAAGATACCGCGAAATGTTCGACGCCCAAACAGCGATTACCGACATAGGACCTTCCGTCAAATTCATGCTCACGGGCGAAGGTGAACGCAGACTTGCTAGGGACTGTAAGGTCTACGGGGAGATGGATGGTTCACTGGTTTTGCACGAGCTCTATCAGGATATCGACATGGAAGATTTTTTGATGATGTTTCCGGAGACTGCCAAGATGTCAGTGGTTCAGGAGGATCTTGATGCGGTTCTGTGTTTTTCAAAGCGAAGCCTAGAGTATCCATTTCCTTACGAGTTGTTCGTTCCGGATGAATATTAAACGAATCGTGCACTTGATGATAAATGAGCACATTAATGAATCTGTGGGTGGTCCCGACCCGTCACAAGGAACTCTCGCAAAGGTATAATACGACTATGCCCATCCACGTGCCCATCTCGAGGGCAATTTCGGAAGATAAGATTTCCACGCTGACGGAAATGATTCCAAGGAGGACCATCATCAAAAACTGTGGCGATAAACTGAAATTGATGATGAACATGGACTATGAGTATGCTTTGGGTTACGACTGCAAGGTATTTGACTACCAATCTGTTCTGGTGATGTACGAGATCATGGGTGAAATTAGTCCTATCGACATACCCACGATGTTCCCCGAACTTGCGCCCATCGAGGAAGATTTAGAGGCAATTCTCTGTCTTTCGAGAAGGTCGCTCGAGTATCCATTTGGATGGGAAATCACTGAAGTTTAGAGTAGGTCCCGTCAATGTAGTAGACATTCTTGAATCCCAGTGCCGTAATCTTGTTGGCACCCGCCCTTGCGCGTTGCCCCGTGTTGCAGTAGGTCAAGATTCCGTCGTCCTTCTTGAACCCCTTTAATCGATCTGCCCCGATCTCATTAATGGGAATGTGAACGGCACCCTTGTAGTGCCCAAGGTCCCACTCGAGCTTGGTGCGGACATCCACGACGTGTTTGATCTCACCAGACTTGATCATCTTCTTTGCTTTCTTTCCGCTGAGAAGACGGGAACCCGAAAGAGAATAGTAGCGAAGTGCCGCGAACCCAGCATACACAGCGCCTGCGATGCCAGAGTAGAAATAGAACGCTGCGTCACTCATCTTTTATTATGTAATATTTTATTTAAACATATGAATAGTAATTACCGAAATGAACATTCTAATCACTGGAGGTGCCGGATTTATCGGGAGTCACGTCACCAGGAGGTTGGTGACCCACTACCCGGACTACAACTTTGTGGTGATGGACAAGTTAGACTACTGCGCGAGTATGCACAATCTCACGGACGTCATGGAGTGTCGCAACTTCAAATTTCTGATGGGTGACATCACCAACGTGGACTTTGTGAACTACATCATGGATTTTGGAAAGATCAACGTGGTGATGCACTTTGCCGCACAGACCCACGTGGACAACAGTTTCGGCAACTCATTCACATTCACTCACAACAACATCTATGGAACGCACGTACTTTTGGAGAGTGCCATGAACAATCCGAACCTGAAGCGTTTCATCCACGTGAGCACCGACGAGGTCTACGGAGAGACGCCCGTGGACGCTGAAAGTGGTTACACCGAGGGACAGATTCTGAATCCCACCAACCCCTACAGTGCCACCAAGGCTGCTGCCGAGATGTTGGTCAAGGCCTACGCCCACAGTTACAAGTTGCCGGTCATCATCACCCGTGGCAATAATGTCTACGGTCCTGGTCAGTTTCCGGAGAAATTGATTCCCAAGTTTTGCATGCGTGCCATGCGAGGCGAAAAGTTGCCCGTTCACGGCGAGGGCAAGGCGGTGAGATCCTATCTGTATGTGGATGACGTAGCCGAGGCATTTGATTTCATTCTCCACATGGGCAAGACGGGCGAGACCTACAACATCGGGACCAAGAAGGAGCGGTCGGTGATGGACGTCGCCGAGGAAATCTGCAATGTATTTGGACTGAATAAGGAAGAGACCATCCAGTTCGTGGAGGATCGTCCCTTCAATGATTGTCGCTACTTCATCGAGGATGCCAAACTGTCCGCCCTCGGTTGGTCCGAAAAGACCACATGGGAGGAGGGCATCAAGAAGACCTTGGCGTTCTACCGCGATGCCAAGGGTTGGTGGAAGAAGTCATTGATAGACGCCGCTTTAGACCTTTAAGAGTCCAGCCTCGATGGCAAGCAGACGGTCGGGTCCGCGCGAGGTCGGTCCGCCCATCAGGAACGAGTGAACCCTGGCGTATCCCCACTGCTGAGCCGTGGCTCCGGGGCGATGTCCCGTCCTCCAGGCGGCCAGACCCTTGTCGTAGACCTGCTTGATGATGTCAAGTGAGACTCCGGTCGCCTTGGCCTTGTTCGCAAGTGACTTTGCGCCTGGATAAGCCCGGTAGAACTTGGTTGTCCACGTGGAAGTCTTGGTCTTCATACCGATGTCCGTCTTGAATGGCGCGTAGGTCTTCTTTTCAATCTTCTTGACACGGGTCACGACATCTTCCTTGGTCTTTAACCCACGGAAGTACTTGAGGGGCGCAGAACTTTTTAGGTCTTTTAACACTTTTGTGATCTCTTTATCGGATAACATCCCTATTATACGTTGCGATTTTATCCAGTAAATGTTTTACTTCTTAATTGTTAGTAACTCGTTATGAGTGAGTGTGGTGCACAGACCCGTGCAGGCACGCCTTGTCGAAGAAAAAAGGCACAAGGGAAAGAGCACTGTCCTTTGCACGTTGATCTCCGCGAATGTGCCATATGCCTGAACAGTATAACCACGAGGAGTGAAAGAAATGCGCGAACCCTTCCGTGCAACCACAAGTTCCACACGGCGTGTATCAACCGCTGGAAGCGACAAGGAAACTATACATGTCCGGTGTGTCGCCAGGACTTTGACATTCCAGAATATAACATTACGGTCATCATAGAAGCGAGAAGGTCAAGAGACAGAATGGTCACAACCAACCTGCAGAGCAGTCAGTTGGTCGGAAGAAACCTCGCCGAGACATTCGATCTCCCGCGGGACAACGCAATTGAATACATTACGGAAATTGTAGTGGATGCAGAAAATATTGAAGAACTGCGAAGTGCTCTCATGAATGACCTTGGAATTGATATCAACGAAATAAATATGACCGTCAATAATAATGAGTCAGAGACTTCTCCCTAGGTCTGGCTACGAGCCTAAATACAGAGGCGAGGAGTGGTCAAGAAACGCCATGATCCAAGCCACACACAATTGCTATTCCTATTTTCTGGACGACCTTCGCGCGAACCCCCGTCCCGGAAAGCCGCAGCCCGGACTGTATTCGATGGGTCCTGGCTACGAAAATGCGATTACGTGCGTCTCGATTAAGAGGCGCGTGTTGGCAGACAATCCCAGGTATGTCATTACGTGGTCTCTGGAAAAGGTGAAGGATGTGTGTCCTAGAGGATACTATAAGGGGTTCATGGCAATCAACAGCTGGGGCCAAGACTACCACTTCTACCGCCAAGATTCCGACGGAACTTGGTCGCACAAACCTGGCGGAACGGCAGTGTCCAGAACGGACGCGAGCAGACAGCGCATCTACAATCCCTTAAAGGCCGATCACATGTACGGCAAACGGGGGGGCATCGACTATGACAAGCCTTGTACTTTTTTTTGCATACAGAGAACAAACAAGACAAAGAGTTCGGGAAATTTCATCAACCCGAGATCGGTCAACAAGAATCCAAGAAAAAACCTCAACAAGTAATAGTATGATTAACTTGACCCCATTGAATGGCGTTGATCAGGACCCCATCCCGTCTGCGGACGTGCGAACGAGTATGATCACTTCCATGCACAAGACCATTACCGTTTTGAACTCTTCTTTCTTTCAACAGGCTAATTTGGAACGTATCCAGGCGATGCTCCGGAAGCAGTTCAGAGACGAGACCGGTATTTCCATCGATAGACAGAACCCTAGGGACGTAATGACCTTCATGCGCTATGTCTATATAAATAACGCGACGAATCCTTATGGTGATGTCACCAGTCAAATTTCACGAATGAATCAGCAAGTCGTGGACAAGATGCTCCCTCAGGTTCGCGAGGGCGTCTCTGCTTATATCTTGTATGTTCGCGACTCGTCAACTGGATATGTACCAAATATTCTACCTGTAAATACATCCGTCGCGGGCGATAGATTACCAATTAATAACAGAGTTGGGTTTGGCGACGCGTATTAAATAATTCACTAGTTTGTCTAATATGATCATAGGTTGGAAGAGACATTTTATACATAAAGATCTTGAAGAAAGACATTCTGTAATCTTTCTTGATGATCTACCTGAAAAAAAGGAAATCCATAAAATAAAAAATAGAAAAATATGCAAAGCAACATGTCTCAATGGAAAACTATGTACACATAAACCACAATCTGGTCTCGAGTTTTGCAAAAGACATTTAAAGATTTATGACCCATAAAAGATAATATGTTCTTGGATATACAACTTGGTGACGGTGTTATTCTCGCAGAATTGATCGAGGAAAAGGAAAACTCAGTGTTGGTTTCTTGTCTAGAAGAGACGGACAACCAAGGTCATTACTCATTCAGAAGTTCTGTCTGGATAAGCAAGGAACATATAGTAAATCTTTATTCTATTTTTAAGGACATTGATAGATTAGGCTACAAAGAGGTGAGTGATAACCTTTATATATCAATTGACGCTTCGGACGAAGACTTTGTTCCTTCGGAAGATGATGAAGAGGATGACGAAGAAGACGACACTTCACTCTGTTCCGATGATTCTTTAAACTAAAAGGCCTACGTTGTTACGGTATTACAAAAAGTGGTTGGAGGTGCACGAGAAAAGGTAGTTGCAACTCGAGCATGATGGGATTTCCGGTTGTGTTTTGTCGCATGCACAACAATATGTCTCATTTTAAATTTATCGTACCATGGTTGATAAGAGGTTACGTTCATACGCATTATGATCGTGACGTATTTCTATGGTATAGAGTAAAAATGTTCGTTCGGATCATGTTTCTCGAACTCCAACCATCCATAACAAACGTAGGCGAAATAGTAAAAACATTTTTTGATAGGATAAGATTTCCAAAAAAGAAAAAAAAGATGTGTGTAGTGTGCTATGAAAACAAGAGACCGGTGAAGATAAATTGTAAGCACAACGTCTGTGTCTCTTGTTTGAATAACATCGTATATATAAACAGCAACTATGCATTTAAATGCCCCATGTGTTCGGTAATTTTACTTGGGGAAATATCGACTGAATCGTAGATTTTGGTATTTTTGGTGAATTAACTATTTTTTCTGGCAATTCATATGGAGGTCTTGGTGGATCAGATTTTACATAATAAAATTTATGTGAAAATGATGTGGGTATAAATATTTTATTTTCAATTTGTTCTTTTAAACTTGGATAATTTTCTAGTAACTTTATTTCTTGATTTGTGCGAATTCTCTGTGGAACTTCATATGAAATTTCACCAAGACCTCCCACATAACGTATATCGGGCTGTCTTTTTGTTTTGGGTTGCGTGAATTTCACAAGGATCACGATATCCATGTTTCTTATACATTAGTGGGAAGAAAATTTATCATGAAGTTCACAGGCATTTTTGTATGTACATCTTGCCATTTTTTAATTTTACCAATTTCAACCATAAATTCATCACGCGTTTCCTTGCGAAGTTGTTCGGATTCCAGTTTATTTTTTTCAATTTGCTCCAATAATTTTTTACGTTCTGCATTGCGTTTTATTGCCAATTGTTTAGATTTTTCTGCTATCTGCTGAAATTTTATCTTTGTTGCCACATCAAGTGCCTCGCGTGCTTTTTTTGTTGCCTCGGCTTCCATAGAAATAGCCTGCATAATTGTATTTTTTAGGGATAATGTTTGTGCTTCGGAACGAGCAATTGTCTCATTTTTTACAGCCAAAAGCGCCGCTGCCTGTTGTTTACGCGCCGCTTCTTTTGCTGCCCTCTCCTCCGCCTCCCGACGTTCACGTGCCTCTTTCTCGGCTTTTTTCTTTACCGCCCGACGTTTGCGCGCCTCTTTCTCGGCTCTTTTCTTTCCCGCCCGACGTTCACGTGCCTCTTTCTTAGCCCTCTCTTCCGCTGCCCTATCCTCCGCCGCCCTCCGATCCGCCCGACGTTTACGTTCCTCTTTATCGGTCTTTTTATCTGCCACTGCCCGACGTTCACGTGCCTCTTTCTCAACCTTTTTCTTTGTCACCACAATCTCCGCTTCTATTTTCTTCATCGCCTCCATCTCCTCAGACCGACGCTTTTGTGCCGCCGCATCCGCCGAGTTCAGCTTTGCAACCCATATTTTTTTCACGGCTGTCTTTTCTTTCTCCACCAACGGGGCCATGGCCCCCCTGCCATTGGGCGCTACCGAATTCCAACGTCTCTCGTTCTTGTTCATTTCCGCCGAATACGCCTGTACAATCTTCTTTTTCGCCGCTTCATCCTCTAACCGACGCTTTTGTGCCCACATCATCACCTCCTTCTTCCTTTGCTCCAGCGCCGCCACCGATCTGACCGGCGCCGCCACTGCCGATTGTAGCGCTAGTGGAGGTTTAAACCCTCGTGGCATAAATCTTAATATTGCAGTCGCCTTGGCCGCTTCCTCGGCCTTCTTCTTTTCTGCCGCCGCCACTGCCGATTGTAGCGCTGGTGGAGGTTTAAACCCTCGTGGCATAAATCTTAATATTGCAGTCGCCTTGGACGCTTCCTCGGCCTTCTTCTTTTCTGCCGCCGCCACTGCCGATTGTAGCGCTGGTGGAGGTTTAAACCCTCGTGGCATAAATCTTAATATTGCAGTCGCCTTGGCCGCTTCCTCGGCCTTCTTCTTTGCCGCCTCTTCCTCAGCCTTCTTCTTTGCCGCGGCCATTCTTGCTCTCCATCTTGCACCAGCCGCCACCGCCGCCTTCTTCTTTGCCGCCTCTTCCTCGGCTTTCTTCTTTGCTGCTGCCGCCGCCGCCGCCTTCGCCGCGGCGATTCCTGCTCTCCATCTTGCAGCAGCCGCAGCCGCCGCTTGACGTTTACGTTCCTCTTCCTCGGCCTTCTTCTTTGCTGCCGCCGCAGCCGCCGCCTTCGCCGCGGCGATTCCTGCTCTCCATCTTGCAGCAGCCGCAGCCGCCGCTTGACGTTTACGTTCCTCTTCCTCGGCCTTCTTCTTTGCTGCCGCCGCAGCCGCCGCGGCCATTACTGCTCTCCATCTTGCAGCAGCCGCAGCCGCCGCTTGACGTTTACGTTCCTCTTCCTCGGCCTTCTTCTTTGCTGCCGCCTCCGCCGCCGCCTTCGCCGCCGCAGCCGCCGCCGCCCGCTGACTTCTAAATCTGGCAAACATTATCTATTAATTAGATTGACTTTTTTTCAGTGTACCTGGCCCCTTGCTCCTATCTATAATGATATTGAACGAATGTCCTCCTGGTGAATAAAATGATTGTTCGTCTGCTGTGATTACTATATCTCCTGTAGGAAGTGGTGCGCGTTTTTTGACTGCTTCAATAAGTTTGGTATAGTTTTTAAAATTACTTAATTCCGCGGATTGCACCATTATCTTCCTCTTCGTACTATCGGGAATTTTATCCCAGTCTGGTACAAAAAATTTCCATCTTTCTTGACCTTTTTCTTCTTCAAATGCCTTATTTTGTTTTTCTTCAAGTACCTTAATTTCCTCGATTTGTCTTGGATCTAAACCTTCTTTAACAAAAAGTGTAGATATTAATGTTATGAATGAAACAAGAGCAATTAAATACATCCTACTAGTAATTGATAAAATGTTCTACACAAAACTTTGGACGAACCAAACTTTTCACTTTGTATTTCATACCACAGAAGTCGCTCACATGGACTGGGCGACTTTCAAAGAAGATGTGAGGAGTTGTTTTAGGAAGCAGCAGTTTAATTTTCTGTTTGATTTTTCGGATATCAAGGTAGTTCAGGTCGCAACCATCCCACGGTTGCTCTGGGAATTCAGTGCCCTGATGCGCGAGCTGAAACCAAAAACCGAAAAGCAGGTCATCCGTTCGGCAATCGTGACCAATCCAACATTTTTCACGTTCAAGTTCATCGAGAGTGTCATATGGTTTTACAGGAACGTGAGACCCGTCAAAGTCGCCAGGACGTTGCCAGAAGCATATGATTTTCTCGGGTAATACTAATATGGATCTCCGCACGGACTCCGAGGTTCACTACCTTTATATCGAAGGGTCATCAAATACATTCATGAGACAGTTTCAAGAAATTTACCGAAATGTCTACCAGGTGGACCTGGTTTATGCCGAATCAAATGTCCTTACAGCTGGAAAATCTACGGTGTTTGACATTGAAGAGCTTCGTTCGCCTTTTACGGACAGTGCTGTAACAGCAGGCGCTGACAGTTCAAGTATTCGTGGTTACTTTGCTACTATTCCACCCAATGGTGTGTCCGTAGGTTCGATTAGGTATTTCCAGGAAAACTCTGATTTCAAATACAGCATCCAGTACAAGAATCCGGTGAGTTTTGATAAGTTCAATATTCGTGTAATGGATAGCGCTGGAACGTTGGGCGTTAGCACAGACACCCATAAGCTTCTCTTGAGGGTCCATATTGGTAATCCCAACATGAGGCCCCAGATGCCCGTGGACTGGCGGGACGAAAACAAACAGATATTCGAGCCAGACTCCTTAGGTCTGCTTGGGAACTAAAATAATAGGTCTTGGTTTGACAGCCTTCTGACGAAGGTTTGGAGCGATGTCGTCTTTTAAAAATTTGCACGTTACCTTCAACATAAATGAATTTTCGTTTAGTCCCTGGAAATTAATAAGCGAACCATCCGATTTCCTCCATCTCACAGTAACCCTTGACAACTGTGAAATAGGAGGGTAAAAATCAACGCCATAAACGTAGTCATTCGTTTCTGAAAAATGTTTGATGCCACCGGAACTTACATCCATTACAATTGGTCCAAAATTGTTCTGAGACGCCGAGGTACTGAATGAGTTTGCCTCAATCTTTTGAGCCTGATGCATTCTGCCGTTGTTGAGTTCATTTATGTCTAGATACACATAGTTATCCGCAGTGAGGTTCACCAACTGGTCTGACTTCAAGAATGTCGTGCTCTGATAACGATCGTTGTTGGCGTAGAGATTGAACGTTGCGGGTGGCGTCTGATTTGCCACCGTCGCCGAAGGACCGGCGGTTGTGCTGGTGAATCCCATTAGGGTCGCAAGTGACGAAGACAAGGTCAGCGTAAAGTCTCCGTTTGGATCCGCACTGGGTCGCGAAAATAGATACTTGCCCTCGTTGGACAAGTAGGTCACCGAGACATTCGTCACCGGTTCGATGGCATTCTGAACCTCTGATGCCAGTCCACTCGCCGAGTAGAAACCATTCGGCAATGAAAATTTACTTCCGTCCAGTTCAATCGCATTTGTTCCGTCGGGAAGGTTTTGCATGACGTTTGGCACAGAAGCCTGGATCAATTCCACCCTCGTGACGTCGCGGATGGGATTCATCATGTGCATGGTATAGGAATTGCCGGATGTATAGAGCGCCGTGTCTCTTAGATTTGAGTTGACCACGAGATAATGAGTCTCCATAGTTAATTACTATTTAATTAGATTTTACTTGACCTTAAAAAGCGTATCCCAGCCATAAGGAAGTGCCCCTGGGATGAATGTCAAAATCCAGGTGATAAAGTACACAACCCACATGATACCCATAGGAATATCAAAAATTTCAATAAATTTACTACTTAATGAACTAAGTGATCCTCCAGAACTGACAAAATCTATAACATTCTCTAAAAAATCCATGTTCCCCTGCGATCCTGGCATCATGGAGACCGCAAAAGAACCAATCATCAGGCCAATTAATGCGGATAGCCAGACCATCCAAGGTTCTTTTTTAATTTTTTTATCCAAGCCAAACAATGCATAGACGCCACTCGATACAACGAATGATATCAGCATGTTAAATCCGGGATATCTACCAATTGCCATGGCCGGAACTACCGACAGAAGAAGCGTAAAAAGTCCTGCTGTAAGTTTCCACCAGCCCAGAACAGTTCCGTAATTAATAAAAAACGCAAGACATACAGGAAACAAAAACATTCCGATGTATGTTGCACCTGGGATTAAAAATTGTGTTGAGATTGCCGCAAAAGCACAACCAAGATAGAGCGAAAACAGGAACGCAACTTTCCTTTCAGTGACGTTTTTTGGGTTCGCAACTTTTTTATTGATCTGCCATAGAGCAAATGATAACGCGGCGACACCCATTGCTACAATTGGAGGCGTGCCAAGAGGTGCCGCAATAAATGTAAAGGCCATGGCCATCAACATAAGGTCTTTCCAAGATAAAAGTTTATCGATTGGCTGAACCATGATCACTAATACCAGGGGCTAAAATATTTTTATATAATAGTATGATTGACCCTCGTGTATTAGGTCTTGTGTTTTTAACTATAGCATTTATGTTGAAATATGAAAACCCTAAAAAGGATGAATCATTATGTGCTTATTATTTCACCGTATATTCAATACTTATTGGAATTGGAGTATTTTTATTGACATTTGAAATGGGAAATATTATGATTTATGGTTTTTCATTTCCTCCTTTCTTAGTGCTGGTACCTCTTGGAACTTTTTATATCTTGCTTAAACTTGCGGAACGATGGAATGACCCCCAGTTGATTAAATATATATCCGACAGAAATGCTATTGTCAAAAATTATTTTATATCGGTTTACGATGGACTAAAAGACGTTTTATCGGATGTACTAAATATTCCAGTTACAATGTGGAATCTGGTGGTTAAAATTTTTTCCGATTTGTTAACTGTTTTAAAAATTCCATATGATGCATTCATGAACGGATATCGAACATTGTTAAACTCGACCGGTAATATAATTAATGCTAATGTAGATGGATTCAAAAATGTACTTATTGAAATAAAACGCGGATTTAAACTAGTATTTATTGATGCATTGTGGGAAATAGTATCTATCGGTGGTGAGATATGTTGCGCGGTGCTTCCTCCGCCTTTTAATAAAAGTACAAAATGTGCAAAACAAAAACAATGCATGAAAAGAAAAAACCCCAAGTAACTAAAATATTTTTACATATTAGAATGTCAGACGTAATAACTGGTGTAATATTTATATCTATAGCATTTTTAATAAAGTACAATAACCCCCAAAAAAATCAGTTTATTCGTCTTTTCTATTTGGCAGTGTACTTTCTGCTTGTGAGCGTAGGTTTAACTTTAATAACGCTCAAGATGGGCGACATTATAATTGCAGGAACATCATTTCCGGCTCTACTGATTATAGTTCCCATAGGAACACTCTATATTGTTTTAAAAATCATGGAACGATCCAACGATGCCGATTTCTTAAAAATCATAAGAGGTATAATTTTAAAATTTAAAAACTATTTCACAACGTGGTTTGATACGATTAAGTACATATACTCAAATATAAAGGCAATTCCTCTATTAATATTAAATTTTGTGCTAGGTAATAGCAAATTGCTACTAAATATTTTGAAGAAACCTTTGGATGCTACATTGAGTGGAATAGAATCTTCATCAAAAACAATTAATAATGCTTTGAATGTTGATATAAAACGTATAAAAAAACAAATAACCAGTATTAGAGATAAATTCACAATTATATTTATCGACATTGTTTGGGAACTAGTATCTATTGGAGGACAGATATGTTGCAGTATACTTCCTCCTCCATTTAATAAAAGTACAAAATGTGCAAAACAAGGAAAATGCAACACTTCTATAGATAAGACAACAAGAGAATACGAAGACCAAGAATTATTAGATGATACTTTACCAGAACTAGATGATTTTGGTATGCCTATAAGTATTGATGAAGACGGAGTAACAGTAAGTGGTCCTGTGGGTAGTACTACAGTTGGAAAAGACGGAGTAACAGTAAGTGGTCCTGTGGGTAGTACTACAGTTGGACCAGGAGGTATTTCATCAAGCAGTCCCATAGGAAGTGTCGGTATAAGTGATAAGGGAGTAGATATCAAAGTAGGAGACGTTGATGTTGGAAAAGAGATTTCAAACACAGGAAAAAATTTCATAAGTTTGTTTTCTTAGTTAAAAATATAGTTTTATTATAGGATGATATTTGCTTTATTACTTTTGATAATACCTCTTTTAACAAAGAGTAAAGCAATTATTGCTATATCAGCCGTGATATTTGGTGTCTTACTAGGTTTGATTAACATGAAAGAAGGTCTTGATTACCTTGGTTTAATTGGAATTCCTAGATCTATTGTTTTTATGATTGTTTATATCCTATTTTCATATTTCATTGCATTTAGTGAAAATATGCTGAGTTTAATTAAAATAAATTTGCATACAATTATTCACGGTTTCCAAACAAAATCAAAAGTTACCAAAGAACAAATAAAAAAATTAGTTGGACACGATGTCGTATTCTTGAATATCTTTGAAGAAAGTGTACTTTATCGCATAGACGTTGTCAGTCACGAAGAAGCTGAAAAAATAGCAAAATATGTTTCTTCTAAATCCTATTTACAAAATTTTCAAGTAACCGAAAATACTATGACCCCTATAGTTATCACAAGATTATTGGGTTCTATTATTACATTTTTATACACATGCGTAACGACAATATTCTATATTCTTAGGACGTACTTCATGGAACCATATAAAAGAATAATAGACAGTATTTTTTCTGTATTTAATTCACTGTTTGTATTTATATACAAAATTATAAAGACATTGTGGGAATTATTGATATATCCATTAAAAGCTTTTAACGACAAGGTAGATGAATTTTCGAGATGGGGAGGCACAAAGTTTGTTGATTATTTGATTGTTTTTATAACTTTCAGAGTACAATGGGTTTACTTCCAGATTCAAGAAATGATTAATGATTTCACAAGTAAAATTCCTTTATTGAAATCTTTAAAACTTGACATCATAAAATTGGATCGATCAAAAAATTATATTTTCAGATAGTAATGGACACACAAATCATAAATAATATTTTATCAGGAGTAGGGATATCCGCCATACTACTGGGAAAATATATGGATCCTAAACATACCACAAAATTCCAATTAATACACTCGGTCAAAACACAATGGATCTTAAAAGCTGTATTTTGCGTGGTCTATATTTTGTTTTTAAATACAATAATTTATGGAAATGTAAAAAATGATAAGAATAACTTTATTTTTGATAAACTAAAAATATTTGATTTGAAACAATGGACATCCAAGTTTCCAGATGTTTCAAAAATGATAATGACTTTTTTAAATGATCTGATTAATGGAATCAAAAGCAGATTTAATAAGTGGATTAATAACCTTGTTAGTCAAATTACATCATTCTTTCCAAAAATAGGTCGCTGGTTTAAAAATTTAGGACAATGGTTTTACAATTTTCTCAAACCAATAGTGACCAGTTTTTATACTCTCCCAAATGAAATTGCATCATGGTTAATCACAAAGTCTATGGATTATTTTCAATATTATATTTTAGGAACACTTATATTCATAGCACACGTTACTCGTGAACTGGTGGTTGCATTTTTCATGAAAGTAATTCTTTTGCCTGCCAATTTAGCGAAAGATGCTATAAATAGTGCATTTCCTAAGTGGGCTAAAGATGCGATTAATGGAATATCTGCCGGTGGGTATGACGCAGCTGTAAATGGAGCGTATAATACAGTTGTTAAAATTATGAATCCAGTGAAAGATGAACTTAAGAAAAGTATTCCAGATGTAGAATTTGACGACTTTTATTAAGGCTTCCATGCAAGGAACCACGGCAAGATCATCACCCCCAATGCCAAGATCACGAGGTCAATCTTAAGCACCTTGTTCTTGATATCGGGACACCAGTTCTTGTACTTCTGGATCTGCTCACTGTCCTTGGGCTTGGCCCACCAGTAGAAGAGTGCCAGATAGGTAGGTCCGAGGTTGCGCTGGCACTGATACCAGTGATCGTACCACGCCAACACGATATATGGGAAGTAAAGCAACCCCAAAAGCACCCACTTGTTCTTCGGTGGAAGATACCAGTATCCACCCGCCAACGCCAACGTGAACCAGATGCACTTCCAGTTCGCCACCGGTTGCGTCGTGTCACACCCCTTGTGATCTTTATCGTGTTCTGCCATTTATAATAGTTAAAGAAAAGAAACCATAGGTAAATACCAAAAACATGAATACCTTAGTTGTTCAGAAGATGCATTCTGATGCTATGTTACCGACCCGGGGCACAGAACTTTCCGCGGGCTACGATCTCTATGCCTGCTCGGACTGCGTGGTCCACGAGGGCAAGAGGTTCGTGGTCCCCACAGGAATCCGTGTGAAGATTCCAGAGGGATGCTATGGACGCATCGCCAGTCGCTCGGGCCTGACCGTAAAGCACGGCATCGAGGTGGGTGCCGGCGTCATCGATCGGGACTACGAGGGCGAACTCAGGGTCGTTCTGTTCAACCACGGAAACCGACCGTTTCATATTAAGCAGGGGTATCGCATCGCACAGTTGATCATGGAACGTTATGAACACTGTGACCTTATTGAGAACCCAGAACTTTATCCACAAATTCCCATTCAGGATCCTCCGGTGGCTCCTGAACCTTCAGAACTACCAGACCCTCAGTTGGCATCTAGGGGTGCCGGAGGCTTCGGTTCCACTGGGGTTTAACTTTGACTTAAAGAATAGGATATCCTGTACAGTACAGAAAATGTTCGCCGTACCGTACGAAAATAAACATCGTCTTTGTACACGAAACACCCAGCTTAAAAAAACTGAACAATTACTAAATTATATTGTGAAAAGACATATTGAAAACAAATTATATGAAAATAATGTTTTGGATATTGTTTTCGTAAATAATAGTTTACTCGAAGTGAATCAATTATATACTCGAATGAATAAAAAATTTATGGACAATGAGTTTGTAATTGATACACTTTCTAGTAATGATGATGAAGGTAATTATAAAAGTTGTACTCATTATTTATTGGATTTAATTGATCCAAGTATATCTAAAAATATTTTGATTGCTTGTAGTCATAAAAAAAGAATAAACGATGTTATTGCTATTCTCGATTACATTTCCAGATTTCCTTCTTTTAGATACCAGATACATATAACTTTTGATGAGGCTGACAAAAATCTATCATTAATAAGAGGATTCCTGAAAAATACAAAAAAATATATCGAATCGCCTTTGATTAGTGGGATACTTTATGTTACTGCTACTCCACTTGATAATTTTTGGAATATGTTGAACAAAGAAGGAATTCTATTACTTACAAACATGAACAAAAACTATTCTCAATACATTGCTGATTATGAAAATTATATGTCAATTATTGATCATGAAATAATTTACCAAGAAATAACTGATAATATCTCGTCACCACTTGATTATATGATAACTGCATTCTATAACAATTATATAGATGAAAGTGATAGAGTCGTGGTATTCGCACCAGGTGAAGTCCTTAAAGAAAGCCATGACGATATCAAAGGGTTTTTTCTCGGAAAGGGGTATGCTGTTTTTGTATTGAATTCTTCAAATAAAGGTTTTTTTTATCCAGATGGTAGAGGGTTTGAAGATATTGAAGAATTTAAAGAAAAATACAATATAGATGGCGAACTTAGAGATGTTTTGAAAAAGTGGTATGAAATAAATACGTTGAATCTCGCTATAACCGGAAGACTGAATCTTGAACGAGGAATTACTTTCAACACCAACGGTTTCAATTTTACTCATGCTATTATTTTTCCAATTCTAAAACAAAACGATGAAATACAAATTATGGGTCGTTGTTGTGGTGATAAACAACATATACAAAAAATGAAAATAATTTGCACGGAGAATACTTTTGAACGAACTAAAAAATACCACGAACGAATGAATTTGGACATATGTTCACAAAGCATTGAATGTTTTAATAGTTCCGATTTCAATATGTCAAGTGATAGTTCAATTCCAGTAAAAATGACCATAATTGACATTGAATTATTGGAAATTATTAAGGAAAAGATAAATATACCAAAACTATATGTTCATCATAGAAATGAAGTTCATAATTTGTTGGTAAATGGTATCGAAAATGAAAAAATAGTTTTGGAAGATAGGAATAACACAAGAAAATTCAGCATTACAACGCGCAAACTCGCTTCAATTAGAAAATTCAAAGAAGGAAATAATAAAGACGCAAATCGTATAAAAAAGTTTAATGCTGCTTTTGAAAGACAACGCCAGACATCACAGGCTGGAAATAAAGATGTGTATTCCATTGATTTTGCATACGATGACTTAAATGATGGCGTTTTTATTAATAAATCTTCGGTGGCATGGATAACTTTTAGAAATTAATTTTCATTCAGGTTTAAACAAAAAAAACACTATATTAGTTAAATGACGTTCTTTCCCGCTCTTTATGGCAAAGATGCTAAGGGAAAGACTCGCATTTGGCAAGTCGAGGTCGTAAACGGAATGATTAAACGAACCACGGGTCTTATCGATGGAAAAAGATCCGTAACGGAACGCCCTCCCGATGCCAAACGCAAGACTCCCATCGAGGAGCAAGCCGCCCAGATGTGGCGCAAGCAGGTCAAGTTGGGGTACATGGACAACATGCAACTGAGATCCGAAGTTGTCCTAAGACCCATGCTACTCTACTCGTTCAGTGAGAGGTCCTACGGAATTGATGGAGACGTCAGATTTCAGCCCAAGTTGGACGGGGTCAGGATGCTCGCCGGCTTCTCGGGAGGAGGCCTCCTATTACAGTCCAGGAACGAACAGCGAATTGAACATCTTACTCACTTGGAGAAGGCACTGGAAGGGAAGTTGGAGGAGGGCGAATTCTTGGACGGTGAACTCTTCTGCAAGGACATGGATTTCGAGCAGATCACCAGTGCCGCCCGTGGTTCGGAAAGTCCCTACGCACCCAAGCTTGAATTTCACTGCTTTGACCACTTTCGTCTTCACAAGCTGGACATACCTTTCGCGGAACGGTACGAGAGGCTCAAAGAAATCATCAAGCGGATCAGTCATCCGATGATCAAGATTGTTCCAGCCTATCAAGGAACGGCCAAGGACGCCGACAAGTACCACGATAAGTTTGTGGCCGAGGGTCACGAAGGTGTGGTCATGCGCGTGGCCGAAAGTCCCTACTTGCTCAATAGGCGCTCATCCCAGTGCATCAAGTACAAGAAGATGATTACGGAGGAGTTTGAGATCGTGGGAGCCGAGGAGGCGGAAGGGAAGGACCGCGGGACGCCGATATGGATCTGCGAAACCGAGGACGGAGACACATTCAAGGCCCGGCCCAAGGGGACCATCGAGAGCCGAAGGGAGCTGTGGAAGAACAGAGGAAAACTGATGGGCGAGATGCTCACCGTGCAGTTCCAGGGATTCACCCAAGACGGCGTACCCCGCTTCCCCGTGGCACTCGCCGTAAGAAATTATGAGTAAAGGATATAATGATAATAATACACGTAGGTTCTTTTAAAAATTATTACAAATGCAGGCTCCCCGAATCGATCAACATTCCCATGTCAGAATTCAATAGAATTAATGATATTTTACAAAGATCGGACATTGGATACGAAGATATCGAAAAATACGGAAAGGGCATTTTTACCGGTTCTGGGCTAAAATTTCCAGGGTTTGATCACCCCATTATGCTTTACGTGGAGGAGAAAGGTTCTCTTGTTGCAAACATTGCAAAAGTTTATATGAACAAATTTGGTTTTAAAAATATTTGCGTGTTAGAAGGAGGTTTAGAAAACTGGAAAGAAAGAAACAACCCAACACTGTCCGGTTGTTAATTAGAGAAAACACTAGTCAATATAGTAAATGTCGGAAATCCGTGTTGAGAAACATGGGTTCGTACGTCTTGTCGATACAATGCCCAGGGAGGATCTTGATCACGCCATCGTTCAAGCCGCCCGAGTGTCGTATGGAGAAGGCACCAAGAGCGTCCGGAGCGACCGCGGACTGATCCGCTACCTTCTCCGTCACGCCCACACGACGCCTTTTGAGATGGTGGACTTCAAGTTTCACATCAAGATGCCAATCTTTCTGGCTCGGCAGCACATGCGCCACCGGACCGCCAGCATCAACGAGATTTCCGGGAGGTATTCACAGTTGCCCGAGGAGTTCCACGTTCCCGCCGAGTTCCGTGGTCAGTCCAAGGTGAACCACCAGGGTTCCGAGGGCGTTCTGGACAGTCCAGAGTCCATGGTGCTTCTAAGGGACCAAAAAGCTTCGTGCGAACAGGCATTTGAAATCTATCAGAGCCTTCTCGACCACGGGGTCGCCCGCGAGACTGCCCGCGAACATCTGCCCCTGTCTACCTACACCGAGTTCTATTGGAAGATTAACTTGCACAACCTCCTTCACTATCTGCGTCTCAGGATGGACAGTCATGCCCAACCGGAGATCCAGTTGTATGCCAATGCAATGTACGATCTGGTGAAGCCACTGATCCCGGCGGTCGCAGAGGCCTACGAGGACTACATTCTTGGTGCGATCACGCTTTCTAAAGTGGACCTCGCGAAAATAAAGCAAAATCTTCTTGATGGGAAACATGAACCCTATCCTTCACCGAGTGAGGAACAAGAGTTTTCAGTGAAGCTCCGTGCTCTTGGGATCGTCTAGACTTGTTCGGTGGCTTGTATTTCTCGCCCGCCACGAGACTTCGCGGTTCATAGGTCTTGGGCGGAGGAATGACCGGTTTTGCTTTGGGTTCTTCAGGAACCACGTCATGATCTTCCGTCTCCTTTTCCTGCGACGAAGCTGAAATTATTCTCTGAATTCTTTTCCATGTTTCTTCGTCAAGCTCTCCGCCACCCACTTCATCTTCACGGAATCCGTAAGAAAGGTAGATCGCCATGCGTTCTTCTAAACACTTTCCTTCGAGTTCCGCAACGAGTTGTTTAAATTTTTCATTTGTGATGACGTGTTTCTTGTGTAGAATCATACCACACCCTTCAATGGGACACGGTGGATAGTAACGTCTCGCGTTTAGGTCGCAACGCTTGTGACACATCTGATCATTATCATTTACATAGATATCTATTTTATCAAGTATATTTTTATTACACATTACACATTTTGTGGGTGGTATGATGTTCAGACGACACATCTGATGAACGTGATGTCCACACCTAGCCGTGGCCTTGCACACGAATGGGATCTCTTTGTGACAGACGGTACACTCTTCCATCTTTCTAATATCGCAATACATATATTCTTTAACGCTTCATTACGTGACCGCACATCCTGCAGGTGATGAATAAGGTCATCGGTTCGTCCGCAGATCGTGTCTGCTTCTCCACGTATGTGGTCTTCATAGATTTGCACTTGCCGCACTTGAACATTCCGTCGTCGTATTCTTCGGGTTTCTTCTCGACCACCTCCTTTTTGGGTTCGTGATACCAGAGATCCCAAATATCCATGTCCGAAAAGGTATTCATCTTGAGTTCACCCGATTTGATCCTATCCAGGAATTGTGATTTTGTATTGTTGCGTATGGCATATACCAGCGAACGCATCCTACTCGCGTAGAGGCGCTTGAATTCCGGATTCTTCCAGTTTGCGCGAGTGTCGTTTTCTGTGATCACCGTGGCGTTTTTGAAAGGCTTTGGTATCTCGATCATGTAGTCGCCCAGATTCGATGAAATATGTTCTGATATTTTGGCATACTCAGTTTTGAGTTCGTCGTTCGCGTGTTTCTTGTTCAAGAATGACGCCCTTTCCGAACGTGTCCAACACTCTTTGGAGTTGATATAAACGTCGCGTTGTATCTGAATAAATTTGGACATCGTGTCTCTGCGAACTTGTGTGAGTTTCTCGTATATTTTTTCCATCTTGTCAAGACGTTTCGTGTTCAAAAGATGTAAAAGTCTCTTGAGAATTCGCTTCCTCTTGGTGATATCGGGAAGGTTGATGTATTCCTCTTCTTGGTTTATAAAGATTTTTGGTTTGTATGAAGGGCGTCGAATGAAGTAGCGTTCCAATTTTTGATTAATCATCGTAATTCCCTTCATCTCTGTATCGACTTGTTCGGTATCTTTCTTGATCAAAGTGATAAGACGTTTAAGTCGTGCCTGGTCTAGAAGTCTCTTGCTAACCTTTTTTATGGGCGGTACAAATGTTTCGCCAACCATCTGACTCTTGATCGCCAAAAGGCGTTCCTGCTTCTCTACCAGTGGTGTATTGCGTTTGACCAGACCATTTTCGCTAGGGTCGAATATGTAGTTGCGCTTGGCAATATATTCCGTCCACAGCTTTGAGTTGCGCTTTTGTATCTCCTTGCGATTTTCGTCCACGAACCCCGGCTTCAGTTGCTTGATGCTCCAATTCTTCGCCCCCTTGCCGAGGTGTGTGGCCAGTGCATCTGCTTTATTTTCACTCACCAAGCCGGTGGAAATAAGCGCGGCCGCCACGAGTGCGATGGATTTGCTTTCCATGTTTCGTATCTGCCGCTCGGGTATTGTTTTTCTTCCTGAATAATTATTTCAACTTCTTCACTTGTAGGGTTTGGGTATTCCTATTACGTTTGACGTCGTTTGGGTCCTGACCAGGCTTGATGGCACCTCCTGACTTTTTATATGTCTTCTGGTGGAGATTCCAAAACTGAGACGAGCCGACCCGGAAGTTCTTGTGGATCTTGGCCTTGTACCAGAAAACACAGTCCTCAATTCGGTTGGACTTGCTGGTGTTGTCCAAGACCAGAACCTCGTAGTTCTCCGTGCACGCGGTCATCACCTGGTTGAACATATCAAAATTGGGAAAGATTCCGAAGAAGGACTTGTACAACTTTTCGCGGTTCTGGATGACGTTCTCGCGGGCGATGAACACGTAGTCCACGTTGGCGCGGAGGTCGGGACTCAGGTCCATGCAGTACTGCATCGTCAGCATGAAAAATATCTTCCAGTGGCGTCCGTTCATGAAACACTGGCGGATGCACGAGTCCTTGAGGAACTTTCGGTCGTACATGCAGTCGTCCATGAGGATGAATGCACCAATGTCCCGCGAAGTCAGCTCCGTCTTTCCCGGTGGAGGCTTGAGGTTCACCATCTTTCTCTGCCTGTCAATCACCCTATCAATGATGTCTCTGTCATATTCACCGTAGATAAACAGATCCGGAATGAACTGCTGATACCAGTGATTTCCCTCTTCGGTCGCAGACATAACTACGCCCGCTGGAAGATGTTTTTTGTGATAAAGGATATCTGTCACCAAAGTAGATTTTCCTGTTCCACGTTTTCCAATAAATACACAGACCTTGTCGTCACCCATTGAAGCGGGATTGAATTTTTTAAGCTGTACATTCATGTCTATTAATCTACACGTATTTTTTTGAATCTTTTTTTAACACATCATATTAAGATGCAGCTTGCTGTCACAGGATTTCAGGATACATTTTTAACCGGAAGACCTGAAATATCATTTTACCAAAAAGTATTCACCGATCGTGCAAAATATACTAGCGAAATATTAAGGCTTCCTTTTGATTCTGATGTCTACTGGGGGGAATCTATAATATGCACGGTCGATAATGACACGTGTGATATCATCACCGGATTCTTTTTAAATTTCACTTACAATACCAATCAACCATTTCCACAAGATACGGCTCATTCATTTGTAGAAAGAGCCGATCTTGTAGTCGGAGGTCAAACCATAGTTAGCCTTACTGGAGAATATATGGCTATTATGTCAGACCTAACAGATTCCCAAAGAATTCGCCAAAGCAACGATGTCCTTTTGAATCGCTCTATTACACCGACAAGTTATGGTACGATCGTCCCAGGCTCCGCCTGTTCACTGGAATTGCCATTTTTTGGGAGGGGGTACGAAAATTCATTCCCACTTTTGGCTCTGAACCGTCACCGTATCGAAGTCAGAATTTTTCTTAGAAAGCAATCAGAACTGGGAAATGTTGATATACCTAAACTAGAACTAAATTTACAAGCAATTTATCTTGAAAACGAACATAGACAATTTTTTCTTGGCAAACAACTGGATTATATAATAAAACAAACTCAATTGGCACGAGTGACTTTAAATGACCTCAATCAAATACGTTTCAGAACGGAATTTGAAAATCCAGTAAAGGAATTTATTCTGGTCGTACAAAACGATTCAGGTACGGCGGGATTGTTCGATTACAGTTCAGGCGTCGACGCCGGTGAATATACGAGTTTTTCGAACGACCAAGTTACGCGATGGAAACTTTTTTTCAACGGTCAGAATTATTTTGATATTGATCAAATGACAATGAGAGCCATTCAACCTTATGAACACTATATACAAACACCGAGTTACAAGGTGAATATATTTAGTGTGAGCCAAGATTCAGGACCGTTTCCATCCGGAACCATCAATATGAGTCGCATTTCCAAACAATTGTTTGAATTAACTCTCGTTGACAATTCTATCACAAGAAAAGCCCGTCTATATGCTACTAATTTTAATTTATTTAGATGCCAAGGTGGTCTAGGTGGAACAATGTTCGTCTAACCAAGCTTGATCTCGCGACGCTTCTTGTCCGAAGTTCGCATCTTGAAGAACAGACGAAGCACGCCATCCACGTAACTCGCCTTGTAACCCTCGTCCGATACATCCACGTAACTGGGCAAATCGAATGAGGCGCTTCGGTTCTCTCCGTAAGCCACCGTCACCTCGTGGTCATCCGAAGAAAGTGTGATGTGAATGTTGTCCTTGCCCACGCCGGCAAGATGCATCTCAATCTCAAAGCCGTCATCGAGGGACTTGGTGGTCTTGTAAATAAATCTGTCCGCCAACTTACCGTGAAAATGTTTCTCAATGTTGGGGATTTCGTTCAGAACCTTGGACGTCGTGTCCAGAAGGTCATAAAGATCGCCGTGCCGAAGAAAAGGTAAAAAAGCCATTGTACTTTATCTTGGAAGCTTTTCTTTAATTATCTTCCATTCCTCCCAGTCGGGTGATCTAGTGTCAGCCACACAGACCTCTGCGATCAAACGGGTCGGTGTTGGATACACAGGAAACACCTTGTCATACGGATAGAATGAATACATGTGACTCATGTGAGGCGCGTGCTTAATCGAGAGATCTTCAACAGTGCACTCCCATCCGGTGGCATGCAGAGGGTCAAACTTGTATTGCTTTCCAATAAGACCGTACGGTTTGAAATCAACTACGTCATAAAGCTGTCCAAGATTAACAGGATCTGGGATGTCTTCGTGATTGGTCGATATGGTGATGTGAGGGATGTGCCTGAACTTATAGACCCTGGTCAGAAGACGACGATTCAGTGGCACAAGCCAGACAGAATATCCGTACATTACTATATATGCAGGATCTTTCTTTAAGTCAGAAGGTGAAGGTGGCACTCGCAGTTGCACCCACCGTCCTGATGTTTGGACCCATTCCCGTCATCCTGGTTTCAGGAGGATCCATCATGCGTCAAATAGTTAAACATAAAGTTCCAAGATAACAGTGTGAGTTCAAGCCCAGGTAGCTCGTTCTAGATGGATTTCCTGGGTAATTCACATTGTTCTCCGGTAGCTCATTAGGTAGAGCGTGAGACTGTTAATCTCAAGGTGATGGGATCGAAACCCATTCGGAGAGAGCACTACTTTTTTGTGAAGAATCACTTTTCAACAAAGTACCTTCGGGCCATATAGAAGCTGACGGCCACGATCAGGCCACTTACGGCCAGGCCAGCCATGCTGCGAGATCCATCCTTGGACATAAAGTTGGGGATGTACACGGCCAACTTCGCCTGAACGTCAGGATAGAAGACCATGGCAACCAACGCCGCGACAATCAGTGCCTCGAACTGCTCCTTGGTCAGTCCGAGAGGAAACTTCTTCTCCTCGACCACCACGGGAGTTGAAGGTTCTGGCGAAGGAGGCTTCTGCTGCACCTGTTGAGCGGGCTGGGCCATGAGCATCTCGTGAGGAGCCACCGAAGCCTGAGGAGGAATAATGGAGTGCATGTCTGCTGACATATGATTATTCATGGGTTCATCGTAATCGAGGTCCGAAATGGGTGTGGAGAAGGCCATACTGCTCATCTGCATCGGATTATCTTGCTGTTGAACGTCATTATTTTTTCGTTCCAATAATGTCCTTTGACCTTCGTAACCAGAATCTCTGTCAGTCTGCGAACCCGGCTTAGGAACATTCAGTCCCGTTCCGGCTCCGTTATCTGGAATACTTGGGCTGTAGGTAAGTGGCGTACCACCCCCTCCACTGGAATTTAAATCGTACATTTCCATTTCTAATACCACTTAACAATCATTTGAGAGCACGCTGACGCATCTTCTCAAGGGCACGCGTCTCGAACCGCTTCACCTGCCACCTTGATAAATTGAACATCGCGCAGACCTCATCCAAACTCATCTGATCCAAATACAAATGTGTGATAATTTCCCTCTCCCCGTGATTCAGACAATCCATGAGGTAGCCAAGGTCTTCTTCTTCTGCGTCCAAGTGACAAACCTCGGCAACCGGAAGGTAATCCATTGCGGTCATCGTCTTCTTCACGTACCTGGACATGTAAGACCTTATCCACGGATAGGCGTAGGTGGACAGCTTGGTCCCCTTGGCCGGATCATACTTTACGATCGCCCTGTGCAACCCGAGCGTCCCCTCTTGAACGAGATCCTTTCTAGAAATACCAGTCCTTTGGTATCTGTAGGAAAGCTTGTGAACCAACCCGAGGTTCTGGTGAACAATGTCGGTCGTGGTCTTCATCTAATTAGTCACCGCCCCTTAGCCTTAACACGAGATGGATCGTTGATTCCTTCTGAATGTTGTAGTCCGATAACGTCCGCCCGTCCTCAAGCTGCTTTCCTGCGAAAATCAACCTCTGCTGGTCGGGCGGGATACCTTCCTTATCCTGAATCTTTGTTTTCACGTTATCGATAGAGTCTGAAGAATCGACCTCCAGCGTAATCGTCTTTCCCGTGAGGGTCTTCACGAAGATCTGCATTCTTAATATTAATCTCCAGAATTATAAATGTTTGGGATCGTCGCTTTAACGACCTTCTTCGTATTCTTCCTTGAGGGGCTTGTGCATTACAACATCGGAAAGAACAAGCTTACCAGGCTGCAGTTTCCACAGGGCAGGGAGATAATCCAGTGGATCGGGACCCTGTTGTTCTTCAGTCTGCTGAACGGTGTCCTGGCATCCAGCTTGAACTCCGCATGATCTTCCACAGAATAATGATCAAAATGGTTATCGTAATCATGTGGATTATGGCCGTGCAAGTTAAATAGTATGTCAGATGTAATCGTAGTGGTTTCCACAGACGCGTGTGTATGTCTGGGTGACTGAAAATCATTTCTAGTGCTTGAGTAGTTAAATCCTGTTCCTCTTCCTTGCTCATGGACAAGTTTCTTAAGACCAAACGAGATAATATCTTTGACAAATGTGAGCCAGGCAAACTATTTCTAGTCAAGGGCTGGTCTACTGCACAAATTTGCAAGACCATTGGCGCGTCCGCGGTCTACGTGGGGATAGACACACTGCGTTCCCAAAATGTCACCGAGAACTTTTTCGAATTCATTAGCTTCAGCAAGGCTGATATCGTCATGGATGATTCTTCTATGATGAAAAATGAATTGCCAGGTTGGCGTTGGATTCAGCAGAAAAGAAAAAATATTCATTCAAGAATTTTTATACCTTGCGAAAACAATATAGACAACATTCAAATTCAAGACGAAACAATAGAACAGGAAAATAAAAAAGAGGTCGTAGAAACGCTTCACCAAAGAGACCTGTTCAAAACCACAAAAGAATTTATGGATGAAATTTTAACAGAAAAGGGAAATTTTAATTTCAATGCATTGCTAAAAATTTCACTCGAAGAACCCGGAAATAGAATGGGAATCGTGCAGGAGAATTACATTAACGCATCGGGAATAACTATCAATGAAATTTCTAGTATAGCAGATTACTTAGTCGAAGCAGATTACTGGGACACGATGATGTATTCATCCATGTACAATGAACAAATTCACCAACACTTTATCGTTTCGGCTATCTTAGGTCCCTGTGCAATTATAAAAAACAGAATACCTTCTAAAAAAATTGCATGCGCACGCGTATGGACAAAAGATTTCAATATGCGACTTAAAAAATCAATGGAAAAACATTGGATTCGTTCGGATCAAGAAACGTTACAAGTTTTACGATACAAGCCAAAACTCATCCCCGAATATTGCACGACTTCGGGTGGCATTCATCTAATCAATCAAACATCTATGGGGATCAAAATTAAAAATGATGTGATGAAGGATCTGAAACATGACTTAAAGAAGAGAGAGCAGTACTTTGTAGAACAATGAGGAAGCCTATCTGCAGAGATGACGAGTCTGACGACGGAAGCGATGCAGGGATTGACGGCGAGAACTACAACATCGACACTATAGGAAATGATATCCACTTCACTGGTGAAATATCAGATGAATCAATGCACGACCTTATTATTCAGGTAAAGACATTAGAAAGGAAACTTCTAAGTGTTCGCGAATACAAACCCAAGATTGTGCTTTATGTCAGGAGCGACGGTGGTGACTTCTTTGCCGGACTGAGCTGCATGGATCACCTCAGGAGACTCAAAGTCAAATTGGTAACCGTCGCCGATGGGTTTTGTGCCAGCGCAGCCACCTTCGTTCTGATGGGTTCCAAGAATCGTAGGATTATGCCTCATGCCCACCTGCTCATCCACCAACTTTCCACAGGCGCCATGGGCAAGTATGAAGAACTCAAGGACGAAATCAAAAATTGTGATAAACTCATGGAGACCCTCCGCAAAATCTATACCCAGTATACACAAATCCCAGAGGACAAATTGAACAAGTTGCTCAAGAAGGATATCTACTTCACTGCCGAAGATTGTGAACGGTGGGGCATTGCCAAAAATAATATGTGATAATTACAAATATGAAGATGAACATGAAGATGCCCAAGCTGTCTCAGCAGGCTATGATCGTTGCCGCCGCCGCCGTCCTCCCGGTTCTGGCTTCGGCTTACAAACTCCGTGTTTTGGATGCCGCCGTCCTCGCTCTGTCAGGAGCGCTTGCCGTCTACAACGTCAACTGCCTCACCGCGGGCAGCTGCAACACTTGGGCGACCGTGGTGTCCATCTCTTTCTTCATCATGACCATCATGCAGCTCATGGCGCCGCGTGAGGGGATGGAGGGTGAGGAGGAGGACGTGCTTATCACCGACGAGGAGGAAGTCACCGAGATGCCCGCAGATGTCGCGGACATGTCCATGACCGAACCCGCCCCGACGCAGTCCAAGATGCCAGCCGAGACCAAGCAGGGAATGACGAAAGCAGCCCCTATTCTTACTGACGAAGAGTTTGAGCTTCTCAAGGCTCAACTGATGGAGTAAAGTTCACCGCAGCTTCATAGAGATCAATCCCGTGGTCAGAGACCGCACAGCAGGCTAACGACGACGCCTCGACCTGCTCGAGGTCAGGCTTGTAGCCGTAGGGACTGGTAACGAAACATCCCTTTACGTGTTTGAATCCCCAAGCACGCAAAGGAACCCGGGGGATGGGATCATTCACATCCACAAATCGGAAACTGTTGTCAATGACAGCATCGAAGAGACGACAGAAGTGACCGCCCCCAACCCGAGGAGATCCGAACGTCACACAGTAGGTCTCCACGTCACCCTCGGCGTTCTGCTCGACGTCCAGGGCACAGATCGTAGAAAGTCCACCTCCAAGCGAGTGACCGGTACAGACCACCTTGGCGTCGTTGAAGTGCTTGATCGCGTCCATGATGAGCGTGCGACCACTCATGTACTGACCCAGGAAACCGGCGTGGACCCTGCACTCGTCTGGAAGGAACGGCGTCTTGACCCGGAACGTCAGTGCGTCCGTACACACGTCGTTGAGCTGGTCCGTCTCGGTGCCGCGGAACACCACCCAGGTGATTCCGTCTTCAGATTTGATGAAACAGTCCAGACCCGTCTCGTCACTGCTGATCGGCTGATATCCCTCGCGACACATTTCAGCCGCGTCGTAAGATTTTCTGCACATGGTCGCACTTTGCTTGATGATTTTCCTCGCTTCTTCCTTCATTCTCTTTATACTTGGGTGGCATTTTCTTCGTCAGAGTCTGTCGTGGGATCCTGCCGAAGTCCCTGGAGCGTCTCCGCAACCTGGAGCTCCTCGAACGTCGGAGGGAATGGCTCCGGCTCGAAGACATTGGGAGCGAAGGACACCTGCGAGAACCCCGGTGAAGGTGGAGGCACGTCGTAGTCTATATTCTTGGTGCTGAAGAAACGAGCCGCCGCCTTGCGAATCCTGTCAGCCGAACTCGAGTTCAACTTCTCGTGCACATCTTCACTGTAGGGCGTGATCTCGCGGATGTCCAGAATCTCGGGACGGGCAAAATTATGCGCCTCCTTGGGAAACTTCTTCTCGAATATCCGAAGAATGTCACTGGGAATAGGAGGAGATTGCTCAATCAGCCTGTCCATGTCCAACTTTGTCATGTTGATGAACTCGTGACCCGACATGGAACGCTCCTCGGGCGGCAAACTCAACTCCAGACGCATGTGCCGCGACATCTTCCCGTAGGTCGCGGCACTGACCCGGTGAGCCTCCATCAGCTCGTTGACCTTGAGGAATTGCGCGAGTGTCGTGGCTATTGCCGCAACAAGATTTAACCCACCAATTATCAGGGGTACAGTGGATTGCGTGTTCGCGGGAAATGTCCCTTGGGCAAAGTTTGCAGTTCCTGTTACCGTCGATATGATGATAATAGGAATTGTAAAGCGCATAGACATCTTTTTGTATTTTTGATAGGACATGAAGTGAAGGTAACGGTATGTCGCAGAGACCTCTCCCCAAATTTTGAGGATTCCAGCCTGCTGCGGATGCCAGTCAGCTTCACTTACCATGTTTCTTCTATCATAACAAACTATTTTTTCACTTTCGGATCATTTGATCCTCGCCACGGTTCGTGGGCCTCTCGATCGTCCCGTGACGCGAGTCGAGACAATTTTTTGAATAGGCTTCCCATCGCTCTGCCCACTTGTATTCACCCTGTGATCTCCAGTGGTTGGCAAACTTCTCGGCTTCCAGTGCCTCCATTAATTTCTGAGGCGTCGGCGGCGTGTATCGGGTCGGTGGTCTTCGCATTTCTTTTCTTTGTGTCCACTTCCTTAAGTGCATGCTCAATGATGTTGTTCTGAATGCACCACCGAACAAAGTTCAGTTGACCGATCGTGGTCTTCATAATCTGATCATTTACCTTGAAATCTATCCGCTCCGTTCTGCAAAATGGGTCAAACAACTTTTTGCTATACCCTTCCAACGTTGATTTGTACTCGATGTGGACCGTGAATACACGTCCGGAAAACTCCTTCTTGTAACTCACGTTGTTCTTTTTTGCGTAGTTAGTCACGAACCACTCGATGGTCCGAAGGGAAATGCCGTTGATTCGGTGATTAATAATGTCCAGTAATTTTGAACCGTTTTTAGGATCATCGTAAAACCGCTCAAGACTCTGGAGAAGAAGTTTAGATCGTCCTTCCATAACTACTAATTAGTTGCGTTTATTCTTTAAGACCCGAACGAAGGCATTATTCGGTTAGGTAAATTAATCCGATTGGTGTTATTTGTCATCTGCTCGTAAGCCGTTGGCTGTGAATGCTTTTCGCAATATCCACGAAGTACTGCCTGGTGCATACACTTTTTACCATGCTTTTCAATGTGACAACACGTGTACATACATTGACACTTTGCCATAGTCTTGTACATGTCTTCCTTGTAGAGACTTGGATTGTCCATTAGTAAAGCTTTTATAGCATTCTCAATACATTGATCTGCATAGATCTTCATCTTGCGATCAACATGCGTCTGTAGAACTGAGAATTCACTGGTCAAATCCATTCTTGTTTTTTGTTCGAGTTATTTTTTTAAATTGGCATGCGTTTCATGTGACCGCCTATGACCGTTGGATCACAATAAATTGTATTTCCAGATTTGCGAAGTTGAATACACATTCCAACATCTTCACTGCAGAAATCTTTCATTTCGCCAAATTCAAACCAAACTGGACGGAACCAAGGATACTCGAGTGACTCCATCGCTTTGCGACTAATTACACACAAACCCATCCCCGTGTAATCAATTTCAATCAATTCGGTCTTCTGTGCCTTGTGCATTTTCTCCACGTCTTCCACGGTCAAAAATTGATATGACTTGTGCTCCTTGAAGTATTCATCGTCCATATTCCTTACCACAGCGAAATTCTTTAGGTCCTTCATTCGGTACAATCCACATACCACATCCTTTTTATGAGAAAGAAGACGCTCGATCATCTTGAAATTGAAACGAATGTCCGAATCAATCCAGAGCGTGTAGTCGTAATCAAGTTCGCCGTTATAGGGCTTCTGGGTTTTGCCACGACCAACATCTCCACCGAGCAACTTGTTACGAACGTAGTACACATTAGGGTCGTAATCCATAAAAAGATTAACCTCCCACTCCTCCTGCCTTGCGTCAAACAAAAACTTGATGATGTCCATCATGACCTCGCGCGAAAAGTTATCACCTGGGACGCACAACGCAATCTTCATTTAAAAGTTTGTCGCGCATTATCTTTAAGACTATGGACAGAGCATGGGAACTTTTCTGGAAATTAGATCACCGTGATAAAATGATCCACATTACCAGTCCCTCGGAATGGGTCGAAAACAAAGACCACTGGGTTAGGACCTGGCTCGATTATAAAAATAAAATACCAGGTTTTATGCGACAATTTATGTTCATGAATCCGTTTTCGTACTACATGGAATACTGCTATAGGATGGTTTCCGAGTCAGACGAAACTCTTCGAATGCCACTTGTACCTCCAGACTCTGAGGTACTCTTTGACGGCTGCACCAAAAGTGAGCAAACAGAATCGCGTCAGATACATCGTGCCATCGAGAACTCGTCTCGGGAATCTTCTCTGGATGACGGTGACGCGCCAGAGCAAGACTTCGTTCCTTTCGGCCCTCATAGTCCAGATGATTCATCGTGAAGTGCGCATGAACCGAGTTAGGGCTCACTAAGTGCGCCTTGCGACGGTACTTAAACAAAAGCAACGACTGTATTTCAAGAAGGCCTCCCGGTGGCTGCCGCTCTAGCAGGATCGTGTCCGCCTTTTCAAAGATAGGGTGGTACTCCTGCATAAAGTGAGCCACCAGGTCGGCCATCTCGTTCGTGTGCGGGATGTCGCACGCGTGAAATTGAACACGCTTGTGCGGAAGCATAGTCAAATCAACCTTGTGCCACTTGATTAGTTCAGGGTGATGCCTGGGATGTTCGTCCCACCAAAACTCAACCATCCCAAGGTTTTTCAGTCCAATATCGATGGATACAATGTTCATCCATATTAGATTCTTTAAATTCTTAATTAATAGTAGATGATAAAGGAACTTTTCGAGGAAAAGTTTGGGTTCACCCTCGGTGAACGGATAGGTACCAAGAGCAGCTACGGCGAAGCTTATGTCATGCCCACCAAGTCCAAGATTGTCAAGATTTTTTACGCCAAGTCAGATGACCTCGCCAACCGCGAAATCGCCATCACAACCATCATGGGCCTTGAAGGCGTGGGTCCAAAGTTGTTCAACGCCGGCAAGCTGGACGACAAGTACTACTACATGGTCATGGAACGCATCTCGGGCGACCTCCTCACAATGCCGAGGTGGCTGCGTAAAAAGTACGAACCAGAGATTAATGCACAAATCCTCAGACTCATGGACAAGATGCACAGTCTCGGATTCATTCACGGAGACCTCAAGTGGGACAACATCGGCTACAAGAACGTCAAACAGTCCGCACCAAAGCTCTACATCCTGGACTTTGGTCTCTCCATCAAGTTTCCGCGGAACATCCGAACGAATCTCAACGTCGTCGAGGGGATCGCACGCGCCTATCGCGCCATCGGAATCAGACCGCGAAACTTCGTCACTTCGCCACAGAATCTTCGGGGTGCACTGAAACGCGCCGTCACCGAAACCAACCGGAGCAGCGTCTCCCGAACCAGGACCCTCGGCGCAGACAATCTCATGGGCGCCGCACTCAGTATCGTGAACAATAAACCTCTGAAAGTCAGCATCCCCAAGGGCATGCGCGTCCCAAGCCTCAAGTCCAGAAAGTACGTAGACAACTACCAGTACAACGAATTTTTCAATGAAATCCCACAGAGGCCCACGCGTCCGCGGTCCATTACACCACCCGTGATATTCGAACAACTCACGCCCGATTTCGTTCCCAATCCCAATTACAAAAGGACCCCGCCCGTTATCCGCTACCCGAAACTATTTGACCCCATGAGCCCTCCTTACTCCTATCATAATATCCCTGTCAATGACCCCAAGAAAATCAAGAAGACCACCCCGAATCTCGAAGCCAAGAAGAGGAACATGATGTTGCTCTCGCCGATCATTGAAAACATCCTCGCGGAAATCCCCGACAATACTGTGACAGCCAAATCTCCAGAAGTCCGCAAGGCAGCCAAGAAGATGAATATTTTCAAGAGGACACCGGAGATCCGAGGAAACGCGGAACTGATGGGACTGCTGGACGAACTCGCCCTGTCCTACGTGGCACTGCTCAAACTCTCCTACATCAAGACCCGAAGCGGAAAGCTGACCAAGAAGCAGATGGCGATCCGCGACGAACTCCGAAGGGAACGCGACAACCTTCGGAAGATTATCAAACGCCGCTTCAACAGGTATAATTTGAAGAACGTGGAACTTTTTTGAGACAGAAGAGATATTCCATAATACTCTTGTCCTCATTGTATGAAGCAGACTTGAAACGTTTATAATCTCTTTCTTCTACAGTGACCTCGCCGAACATCGACATCAATTCAATCATACGATCCTTTGAGACTAAACTTTCACTATTATATGAAAGAAAAATCCAGTCAGTTTTCAGTATATCAAATAAAGATCTAAATGCATTTTCAACCTCATTCTTTTTACAAAATGAAGATGTGAAACATCCCGATGGAATTCCAGTCTTGCCAGTTATCGTTGGATGATCGTCCTTGAGCGCAATCATATTCAATGGAAAGTAGTTTTTTGAATATTGACGATTATTATAAGGTGGGTCCAGATACACAATGTCCATCTTTGCTTCAATATCATCCAGAACATCCTTTTGTGTGGATTTACTTCCGTCAAGTGCAGACTTAGTGAGTTCATGAACAGGCACGATCACAAGAGGAATCAAAGATCGCGTTTTAAAACTCTTTAGATAAGCACCGTATACAGAAGTAACGTTGCTCACCTTATCTGCTGCCATCAATAAAGATGCCAACAGAAACATATTTTCGTTTTCATTGAAATTGCCCTCGTAGTCTGCAAGACGCCTTCGAATGTAGTCTATCCTTTTAGCGTTATCTTCTGTAAAAAACATCCGCTCGCAGTTTCCATGTGGTGAATAATTAGAGGTTATGAAACCCAATTCCGCGTCGTGTAATTTCTGTTCAATTTCATTATTTAGCGTTTTTATGAACTCCTTGCACTTGTCAGTGTAAACCGAAATGGACATTGCGTGACCTATGATTCGGCTGTAAAGCTCCGCGTCATTGACGATCGTCACGCACCCAAGCTTGCGAAAGTGATGCCCCACAATTCCGGTACCCGAAAAAAGATCTCCAAACACTTTTCCTTCAATCACAGTCTTTTCTTTGATCTTTTCCGTTATCCAGTCTAGTAATTTGAACTTAGAACCTATGTATTCAAGACGTTGAACACTCATATTAATTATTACTCAAATTGTTTTTAATTGTTTGCATGAATGCCACCGGATCATACCAGTATGTACCCACCATAGCATCTGGGTCACTGGGATCATAAGTTTCGTCTCCACGTGTAAAGTCGATTCTAAAAATGGCGACGCTTGGAATTCTGGTAGCTGGGTAGCGCCTCCCAGTTTGACGCGTTTCAACTGACGTTTGACGTTTCTGCAAATTACAATGATTGCATAGGGACTGAAAATCATCTATCGTTTGCGTCCGTGAATTCAAGACCCTTGGATCGTTGTAAAGGTCATTCTTGTGATCGATTACGATTGATGACGTGCTGCCACATACCACACATGGCCTTGCGCTCAACTGCGCTCGGATGTCATCTCGGATGGGCCTGTTGGTTTCTATTTCATTTCGATTGCGACCCGTCATCCGAAGGCCCGTCACCGTTCTACCCATACCATTGCGTCTAATTTCCCAGGCGTAACGAGTATCACCCCACGGTAATCCATACCTAATGTTTCCATTCCTAGACCAAGGAAGACCAGCTTCATTAATTCTTCCGATGTCTACCCAATCACTGACACCATTCTCATCTGGTAGAAATATATCATCAATAACCCTTTGGCGTTCGGGACGTGGTGGCATTTTATATTGTACTATTTGTCAGTTCTTTAAAATAACCTGAATAAATATTAGTATGTGTATGGTCACTACGGCCCGTTACACACAAACGGATTTAGGACACGCCATAGAAACCCTTGACGATGAGGTCTTCTATGCCGTGTATCAGTGGGTCGTGGAGAATGAACAGGAGTACGAAGCCATGGGACAGCACACGGCGGGGTTCACCAACAACCAGTTCATAGGAATAGTCACCCAGACCGTGGAAGCCCTCGTGGTCTTCTCCCAGAACACGCGCGTCCATGAAATCAAAGAACATGTCAGCAACATCGCGTGCTACACAGACAAGGCTATGAACGCACTTTTGAAAATTGTTGACAAGCCGACGTTTGGATCGCGAAGATTCGCACGATTCGCCTACACGGTCATCATGGACTCTATTAGACAAGATCTTGTGGATAATTTATATGAGTTGATACTATAAAATGAGCCTCGAGAACGTCACCTACAAGGATACGACCCCATTCGTTCCTCCGATCACCGGTGGAAAGGTCATCAAGGTTTATGACGGCGACACACTGACCCTCGCGTCCCGTCTCCCGTTCGAGGGGTCGCCCCTTTACCGCTTCTCGGTCCGCACCAAGGGCATCGACTGCCCCGAGATGAAGACCAAGAACGCCACCGAAAAGCAGTGCGCCAAGATGGCCCGGGACATGATCAAGAGCAAGTGCCTCGACAAGATCGTCGAACTCAGGAACGTCGAACTGGAGAAGTACGGTAGGATCCTCGCCGACATCTACGTGGACGGCGTGGACGTAAAGACCTTCCTTTTGGACGCCAACTTGGCGGTGGCTTACGACGGAGGAACCAAGGTCACACCGGAAGACTGGCTGGAGTATTACAATCTTAAACAATAGATCATTTCAAAACGATTGCCAAGTTTCCAACAAAGGTCTTCCTTGTGCTTGTCATAAATACCATCGGGACCGATGAAATACACTGCTGGTTTATCTTGGTCAATCCTAGAAACGGCATCGTACCACCTCTTTTGCCAGTCGCCCTTATCTTCCCATACCCATGGTTGGTAGATACGAATGACTGACCTTCCTTCATCACGAAGGGCGATGATCATTTTGGTGACATCGTGGTTTCTGTTTTCTTCGGCGGTGCGAGATGTATAAAATTTACTATCATCGAAGTGCTGATCCCCGTCTATCTCATGGTATGTTTGATTTTCTGGAGTGTACATGTCCATCGGTAATGTAGTACCCTCTGGTCTTACTTGACTCTTGATGTTAGTGAAGATCTCTTTTGCAAAATTATGAAACTTCTTTTCTGTTTTATTTCTACATATTCCACACCACCTGCCGTTCGCAACATTTCTTAATTGTGGATTTATGTCGTGGCAACAGTCTGGACACGTGAACCAAATTCGGGTTTCCGAATACAAGAAAACATCCCTAGGTGTAACGTCACCGTTCAGTGTAGGATGCCAATAAACAGCCCTTGGGTGAGATGTGAAGGAGTGATCGTGACACCACTGACATTCTGGATCTTTACAGAGTAATTTGGGAGGTGACGAACAGTAAGAACACCAGTTGCCGTTCGCAATATTACTCAATATTGGATTTATGTTATGGCGGCAGTCTGGGCATGTGAACCAAATTCGGGTTTTCGAATACAAGAAAACATCCCTAGGTGTAACGTCACCGTTCAGTGTAGGATGCCAATAAACAGCCCTTGGATGAGATGCGAAGGAGTGTTCGTGACACCATTGGCATTCCGGATTATCGCATAATTTATTTGAACCACAATAAACACACCACTTATTGTGCGCAACATTACTTAATTGTGGATTTATGTCGTGGCAACAGTCTGGACATGTGAACCAAAATTTTTTAGGACAATTCAAGAAAACATCCCTAGGTGTAACGTTACCGTTCAGTGTAGGATGCCAATAAACAGCCCTTGGATGAGATGCGAAGGAGTGTTCGTGACACCATTGGCATTCCGGATCATCACATAATTTTTTTGAACTACAATAAACACACCACTTGCCTTGCGCAACATTACACAATTGTGGATTTATGTCGTGGCAACAGTCTGGACATATGAACCAGAATGGTTTATTACAGTTTAAGAAAACATCCCTAGGCGTAACGTCTCCGTTCTTTGTAAGATGCCAGTTGACAGCCCTTGGATGAGATGCAAATGAACGTTCAAATGGTATCATATCTTTAATCAATGCCCTAAATGTTTAATAGAGTCTAATCAAGAACGCCGTGCCCTAGGACGCAAGAACCAACGCGTCGCCGGACTCCCAACTTCGTCCGTTTCTCCCCACACGCCTACACCGGCGTCCTTGCCACTCTCGTGAAACCTGTGCCACCTCTTGCCGTTGAATTCCAGGTAGTCCGTGCTGTTCTCAACGGGCTTGATGTCACCCTTGGCTGGCATTGTAGTCTGCCCTTGGTTAAAGTTTTCCCTCCCTGAATGAAAAATGACCGATCAGTTGAAGGTCTGGCAATTCATCGCCCTCATGGAGAAGAAGAGGCGCACCCTTGGATACCTATCCCACACGGATGAATACGTTATCGCCAACTTGAAGATGACGCCTCGCGAGATGACCCTCGAGGATCACAAGGAGGTTTTCTCCGCAATCAGACGCTACATCGCGATCCTAGATCACACCATAGTCAAGATGGCCGCGTGGTCCTGGTTCACCAGCGAAAAGAAAAATAGAATCATCTTGTAATGGGTGAATTCAAGAAGAAACCAAACTTTGATGCATTGAGGGGAATACCTGCATACATCAAAATGGTAGAAGACGCAATAAATACACTATTGGATTTTAAAGCCAATTCTCGTCCGAATCGTATGCCCACGCTGTATCCAGGTCAGAAGGATCCACAAGAACCCCGTCGATAGAGTACACCACAACCGTGTCGAGTTCGTTCACGTCGAGCTTCTTGATATTGACCGCAGGAATCTCGTTCTTGTCCACCTCGTGACATGTCATGAAGAGATCACCACCCTCGTGCGTAAAGACCCACCCGTATTCGTACTTGTCCTTCATCTTGCGAACCACCATCTCATTGCTTTGAACCTTCAAATTCAACGTCGGTGGAAAGAACTCGTGAGCCTTTTTTTCAGGTTTGAGATTTTCAAGCAAGGTCACGTGAGGAACTCGTTTCGCGTTATATTTCTGCTGGAACGTTCTGGCACCAATCGGAACAGCCCAAAGTGATAACATGTTTTTACTTACTATCGAGTTTTTTCTTTAACATCTCTCATCCAACGGTATTTTTGACGCATCCCTTCGAGGATCTCTTCAGAAGACCGCCTCGGAACCAGTGGACAATCTCGTGGACGTGGCAATCCTTCTGAGATGATTAGAGCAGTCATTATTCTAGCAAGTTCCTGGTTGTTGAACATCCCTTTCTAATTGGTTGGATTTTATCTTTAAGTCCGATGAAGTTGAAAAAATTATTCAGGTAAAACTTTTTAAAGGAGAGGTCATCTACAAACAAACATGGACATCCTTCCTCTTGACCTCCAGTGCGACATCCTCAAGCGGGCCACCCTCTTGGACCTCAAAGAGAACCCTTTCAAGCCCAAGTACAAAGTGGGTTTCACATTTGGAATCAATGCACGCATCACCCTCGAGTGGGACAACGATCTGGTCGAGAGCGATCCGTGGGAGTTCTTGGACATGATTAGGCACTACTATGACAAATCGATCGAGGACTACGAGGACCACATCTTCAAAATGATCGAAGAGGAGAAGAATAACTACGAGCCCCACGTGGGTCTGGAAAGTCAACTGTTCTCACGCTTCTACCAGGAGAACGAGCACATGCTCACCTTCAAGTTCTTTGTCAAGTCGGGTGAAACGGTGCTAGACCATCAGGACCTCGAGTTCTTCAAGTCCATGGAACCGCATCTGGACAAGGGGTACATCATGTATCAGCTGGTCATGCTCACTCAGTTTCTCAGGGATATCTACCCCATCGAGTTCCTGGAAAAATACAACGAGTCTGCCATGCGTATAGAAGGCTTTGATGAAACTGAGTGGTAAGGGTAGATGAACACCTTGCCGTCCGACCTGGTTCACAACATCTACACCAGGGCGTGTCTGATGGAGATGGAAGAAAAGTTTCCACTGAACTACCGATTCTACACGGACCATAGTGAGATCGATTTTAGCGCAAACGATCTCGCTGTAAGGAAAGATAGGGTCATCGTCAGCATCGCCGACTACATCTACAATCACATCTTCACTTCAATGCGACTGCCAATACTGCACTTTGAGAAAAAGATCGGTCCCAAGGTCGTCTACTCCCAAAATGTCCACTTGTGGAACGACGCGACCATAGAAAGACACACCGGAAAGATCCCAAAGTCGCCACTGGAATCCTACCTGTGGAATATGATGATGCTTATTAATTAAAGAAATGATTACCTATGTATTCGGGTCTCTCGTTAGCTCAGGGGTAGAGCGTTCGACTGTAGTGTCTTTGTCTGTCATCGAATGGTCACCTGTTCGAATCAGGTACGAGAGAAATCCATCTACGTGAATTAAAGGGGAGTTGTCCTTTATCCACAGAGATGATTCTTACACCCATAGCCGCCGGTGGCTTTTCTAGAGTCCATCATTATGTTGATGGTCACGGGAACAGGTTCTGTTGCAAGGTCACACCAAAGAAACACCATAAAGTATTTTTGAATGAATTGGATATTCTAAACTCCTTTCCGCCCAACATCCGTTTTCCCAAGGTCTATGATCATTTTGAATCCAAAGAAAGTAGTTACATGGTGATGTCGCTGTTCAGAGGAACCAAGGTGAACGACCTGGAAAAGTATACGGATAATACGCTCCGTTCAATCCTTCGTGGAATTGCGCGGTGCCTGATCTTGTGCCACGAGAATGAAGTTATTCACCTAGACGTAAAGCCCCAGAATCTGATGATGAGTGACATGTCCGAAACGGCTCTCACCAAGATGATCGACTTTGGAAACTCGGTCCGTGGAACCCGTGTTGAACTCAAGTCGCGCGTTGGAACCCTGGAGTACATGTCACCAGAACATCTGACTTTCCCCTATCGCGTGACTCCAAAGAGCGACGTGTGGGCGATGGGCGTCATCATGTTCCTCATGGGTTCGGGACAAATGCCATTCAGTTCGGGGGACAATAGAATCACCGAAGTTATCGATAACATTACATTATCGGAACCCAACTATCAGTGGATTGATTCACCCGAATTGAGAGAACTCGTAAAGTGGATGCTCATGAAGAATCCGGAAGATCGTCCAAATGCGGTTGACATATTGAATCATCCGTATTTGAAGGGAGATATCTGGGATCGCTACCAAGGCGAACTCTATCCAGATGAACGCATCGAAAACTTTAAAAAACCCGAGAACACGTTCGTCTACTTCGGGCAGGGGCTCACATTGTAACCAAACTTTTCCGCGAGCCAGTTGCGATCCGCGCAGAAGATCTTGGAAGACTTGGGTGCCGTGGTGCGCGTGTAGACCATCAGCGCGTTAAGCTTGCGGAAGAGAGCGAGGGGTGTCTCCTTGCCTTCCCGAAGCACCCGCATGAGAGCCCGGTGACGCGCCAGTTCGGTCATGCTCGCAACCTCCACGTAGCCAAACTCGGACAGACCGCCCTTGCGCAACTTACCGATACCCTCGCCCGGTCCCTTGAAACCCTTTCCCGGCTTACCGACATTCTTGATCATCCCAGCTGGAACGTAAGACCCCTTGACCTTGGTTCCGTCAGTACGCTTGTAAGCCTTTCGGTAGTAACCGGCACGTTCGATCATCGCCATGTTATTATTGTAATCTAAAATAAAAATATTACTAGATTACAACAAGAATTATGCCGCGTCTTAACTCCATCGTTAACAATCTCTCGGATCAGGCCAAGGTCGCCCTTATCGCCGGTTTCCTTCTGCTGATTCGCGCCGTCATGGCGGCCAAGAGTCTCAATACCGCGGCAGCCACCGGAATCCTGTCGGTGTTCGGAACCATGGTGATCTCCACCTACGCCGTGGACTGCTACTCCAAGGGTCAGTGCGAACTCCTGGCGTGGCTCGCGTCTATCTCCATGTTCGTCTCGGCCATGATTCTCTTCATGAACTCCAAGTGAAAAATCACGTAATATTTTTTGAGACGTTTTGCCAAACGACAAGTAATACCAACACAGTAATACTTATCGTTTGAATTTCCTACCTGTTTAACAAATACTTGATGTAGTCGCGCTGAGCCACGTAGATCGCCGCGAGGTATGAAACGAGTCCCATAGTCAGATGAATCCAGTGGGGCGGGCACGTAATCCCGGGAGCCAAGGTCGTCACCAGAGCGCAGTGGGTCGCGTGGGGGAACAGACCCCAGAAAAGTGCGTTCAGGGAGAGGAAGGCAAGAAGGAACATCCTTTACTTGTAACTAATATTTTATGCAACGACCGCCATCGCAGCATCCTTGGTGACCTTGGTGACGGTCATGCTGCCGTTCAACAGACCAATGAACTTGGCGAGGTCCCTGATCACCTTGGCCGACGCCGCGGCAGTGTTCATGGTCGCCTTGGTGGCGGAACCGAGGATGCCCGCTGCGAGCTTGGTGAGGTCGAGACGGATCTGGTTGAGCATCATGGCGCGGTTCATCGCGTAGGTGCCAACCACCGAGGCGACGGTGGCGCCGGCCGAGGACGCGGCAACCTTCTTGGCGAGGTCGAGCGCGATCAGGACCGTGGCGGCTCCCACGGGCTCCCTGCGAGCATAGGAAATGGCGTTGCTGATGGGCTTGGCGAAGTTCATTTTGTACTATTTGATGAGATTTTTTTAGGCGAAGGAGTCGGAGTAAACAAACTCTTCAGGAACTCTGCGCGGGTCATGGGTGCCGGCGTTGGAAAATTATTCGTTTTGCTCAATATTAATGTCATAAAGTCAAATATGTTCTCTTTGGGTTTAAGATTTTTGAAACGCGCGTTGTAAGGTATCACCTCGATGGCATACTGACCAATAGGATGCCTTTTCATACTTGTTACCCACTCAACTTCACTGCGCTGCCAACCCGAACCAAGTTTGTTAGTGAGAACTTCTTTGTATTTTTTCAACATACTTTCTTTGGTCACGTTGTTTTTATTTATCGGAGCAGCAAATCCCCAGTCAATAATTTTGATCGAATTTGTTTTTTTATCGTACATCGCATTACCTCCATGCGCATCAAAGTGACCGATTCCACACTTGCGATGAATTTCTTGAAGTGTTTTAATGTAAGCCCTCATTGCTTTTTGGAATACACCATATCTGTCTTCTAAATACCAATCGTAAATGGTCTTCCCTGGCACATTTTTCATCAGAATCCAATTTCTGCCACTATCGAATACTTTGGGCGTGAGTGATCTAAACCATTTCTTAGTACATTGATAAACTATTTCCTGAATTCTCACTTCCTGCTGGAATTCCTTTTCTTTTTTAATGTAATATTTACTTTTACCCGCATTATTTTTAATGATTTTATCAACTTTCAGGATTTTGTCACCCATCTGAAATATTATGCCATGTCTACCTTCGTCTTTTTCACCAATTCGCTTCAATTTGCCAGTCATACTGTATTCCAGATCCAGATAATTATCAGGTGTGATAAACAAACCTTCTTTTCGGAGTTTCTTGACCCAATTAGTCATTTAATATTATAAAAGAAATTAACCAGAAGCCCTGCCAAGCACTAGAATTTATTCAGGAACTGGAAACGATACCTGACCGGCACGATGAACAAAATGGTCCACGCCAACGTGCGGCGGTTGGTCCTGCAGTCGCTCGGTACCGCGTCACCGGAGTGTGGCATCT
>Ga0255758_10000486_pt1 | contig 44851 bp, 37 predicted proteins | sample 011ome_24_FD_179958 | JGI IMG/M metagenome (GOLD analysis project Ga0255758, IMG submission 179958) | Coastal salt marsh microbial communities from the Groves Creek Marsh, Skidaway Island, Georgia - 011513CT metaG (version 2) | ecosystem: Environmental > Aquatic > Marine > Intertidal zone >... | reverse complement strand
GGTTGCATGTAAGGATCGAGTTTTTCTTTCATGTCACCAGGTAAAAAACCAAGACTTTCTCCTGCTTCAACTGCTGGTCTAGTTAATATAATTTTCTTAACAAGTTTATCTTTTAATGCTTTAACTGCAACTGCAATACCAGTATATGTTTTTCCAGTTCCTGCTGGACCTATTGCAAAAACCATATCATTGTCTTCAAATGCCTCTACTATTTTTATTTGATTTATTGTGTGTGCTTTAATTTTTCTTTTCCCTACACCATATAAAATAACTTTTCCATGCATAGAGCTAATAAGCTCGTCACCATTTCCTGAAATTATAGCATTTATAGTTTTATCATTAATGCTGTCGTTATTTTTCATAACTATGATTAATGAATCTAATCTGATTCTTAGTTGAATAATTAATGAATCTTCACCATTTGCAACTATTCTGTCCCCTTTTGGGATTATTTTAAGTTTGGGAAAATTATTTTTAATTACTTTAATAACATCATAGTTCTTTTTATCAAAAAAAACTACTGGATGTATGTCTTTAATAAAATATTCTAGTTTTTTCAAATTTACTTATGATAGTGTTAAGCGCATATTGTAAATTTATAGAAATTTTAGTCTCAAAATTTAATTTTATATTAACAAAATGAGTGTAATTACGTTGACAAGTGACTATGGTATTAAAGATCATTATACTGGATCAATCAAAGGCGCTCTATTTAGCGAATTAATTAACCCAAATATAGTTGACATATCTCACCAAATTTCACCATTTAATATTGTTGAAGCAGCATATATTATTGAAAATAGTTACAAGAATTTTCCAGAAAATTCTATCCATATTATTGGTGTTGACAGTGAAAAAACACCAGAGCAAAATCATATTGTAGTTAAATTAGATGGTCACTATTTCATTTGTGCTGATAATGGTATTTTATCTCTTTTAACAAATAAAATTAATGCTGAAAAGATTATTGAAATAAATGTACACAATGAAAATTTTTCTACATTTTCAGTTATTGATGTTTTTGTTAAAATTGCTGCACATATATACAGAGGAGGATCAATAGATTTAGTGGGAAAAGAAATTTATAAGCTAAGAGAATTATATAATATTAATCCCATACTTAATGAAAAAACTAATGAGATTATTGGAAATGTTTTATATGTAGACAATTATGAAAATGTTGTAACCAATATTACAAAAACTACATTTTTTGAATTTGGTAAATCTCGAAAATTTGAAATTAATGCTAGAAACTACGTTTTTAAAGAAATTGTTGAATCTTATAGCCAAGCTATAAGATTTGATGTATTGAAAGAAAATAGAAAAGAAATAGGAAAAAAAATAGCTCTATTTAACAAATGTGGTTATTTAGAATTGTCAATATATAAAAGTAATCCATTAACATCCGGAGGTGCATCAAGTCTTTTTGGTTTAAATTATAGAGATGTAGTGTCTGTAAAATTTGAATGAATCTGTTAATAAGTTAGTTTTATTTTTTTACTATAATCTAATATCTTTAATTATTATTTAATTACTATGAAATTTATAACATCAAGCTCATTATTACTCAAAAATATTCAGATTTTAGGGGGTATTTTGAACACCAATAATACACTGCCAATTTTAGATTATTTTTTATTTGAAATTTCCGAATCTAAACTTAAAATAACAGCTTCAGATTTAGAGACTACATTGAGCGCAGATATTAATATTGAATCAGAAAGTAATGGATCTATAGCTGTTCCTGCTAAATTATTAATTGACACTCTAAAAACATTTCCAGAACAGCCTTTAACCTTTAATATATTAGAAAATAATACAATTGAAATTAGTTCAAATCATGGTAAATATGCCTTAGCTTACGCTAAAGGAGAAGAGTTTCCTAAAACATTACCAATAACAGATCCATCCAGTTCAAACATTTCATCAAAAGTTCTTTTTGAAGCAATTAATACAACAATTTTTGCATCTGGAAATGATGATTTAAGACCTGTTATGAGTGGTGTTTTTTTTCAATTCTCTAGTGAAAACTCAACATTTGTTGCAACTGATGCACACAAGCTCGTTAGGTATGTTAGAACGGATTATAAGTCAGAAAAACTTGTTGAGTTTATTATGCCGAAAAAACCTCTTAATGTATTAAAAGGTATTTTAGCCACACAAGATCTTGATGTTAATATTGAATATAATGAAAGCAACGCTAAGTTTGTTTTTTCTAATCTTTCACTCACGTGTAGATTAATTGATGGTAAATATCCAAATTATGAAGCTGTTATACCCAAAGAAAATCCAAATGTCTTAACCATTGACAGAACATTGTTATTAAATTCAACTAAAAGAGTTAGTATTTTTTCTAATAAAACTACACACCAAATTAGATTAAAAATTAATGGTAACGAATTAATAATTTCTGCTGAAGATCTTGATTACAGTAATAAAGCGGAAGAAAGATTAATTTGTAATTATAATGGTGACGATATGCAAATTGGTTTCAATTCTAGATTTTTAATTGAAATGTTATCAAATTTATCTTCTGAAGAAGTAAAGCTAGAATTGTCACTTCCAAATAGAGCTGGTATATTAACTCCAACGAAGTCCGATTCAGAAAATGAAGAAATAACAATGTTGGTTATGCCAGTTATGCTAAATAATTAAAGGTAATAATCTGTCCTAATAAAGTGAGACTTTTTAGAGTCAATCATTTCACGTAAAATATTCTTATTGAGATCATTGTCCTTTGAAGCAACAAAGGTTCTGATTGAAAATGATCTTAAAGCGTCATGTACACTTAGAGTTGCTACTGCAGAATCTTTTCTTCCGGTGAAAGGATAAATGTCTGGTCCCCTTTGACATGCACTATTTAAATTAACCCTGCATACAAGGTTAACCATTGAATCAATGATTGGACCTAAGGTGTCAACATCTTGACCAAATATACTCACCTGTTGACCATAATTTGATTCGGACATATCAGAGATTGGCTTTGAAATATCATTAAATGAAATTACTGGAATAACTGGCCCAAACTGTTCTTCTTCATAAACATTCATATCTTTTGTAACTGGATAAAGAACAGCTGGAAAAACAAAATTCTTTTGTCTTTGTCCTCCCCGATTATTTAATATTTTAGCTCCTTTACTTACTGCATCATCAATTAAATCTGAAATATATTTTGGTTTTCCAGGTTCAGGTAATGGTGTCAGTAATGTATTTTCCCATGGAAGACCAAGTTTTAATTCGTCAACAGCCTTAGTGAATTTTTCTAAAAACTCATCTTTAATATCTTCATGTACATATAATATTTTTAAGGCTGTACATCTTTGACCATTAAATGATAGAGTTCCTGAAATACACTCTTTAACTGTTAAATCAATATCGGCATCTTTTAAAACAATTCCAGGATTTTTAGCTTCTAATCCTAAAACTAGTCGTAATCTACTTTTTTGAGGATGTAAATCTTGAAGAGAAATTGCAGATGAACTGTGACCTATTAATGCCAAAACATCAATTTTACCAGTTTTCATTATTGGAGAGGCTATTTCTCTACCTCTACCAAAAACAATATTTACTACACCAGGTGGAAAAGATTCTTTAAATGCCTCAAGTAGAGGAGCAATTAATAGAACTCCATGCTTAGCTGGTTTGAAAATTGTAGTATTACCCATGATAATAGCTGGTATAAGAAGAGCAAATGTCTCATTAAGGGGATAATTGTAGGGGCCTAAGCACAAAACGACTCCTAAAGGTCCCCTTCTTATCAAAGCTCTTACTCCAGATTTGTTTTGAAAAGTAGCACCGTTTCTATCTATTATTTTATATTCTTCAATAGTATCTTTAATGTACTCTACAGTTCTATCAAATTCTTTAATTGAATCATTTAAATTTTTCCCAATCTCCCACATTAAGAGTTTTACAATTTCATCTCTTTTAAGAATCATTCTATCAACAAAGTTTTCCATACAATTAATACGTTCGTAAACCTTCATTGTAGGCCATGATCCTTGACCATGATTGAATGCTTTGTGAGCTGAATCTAGTGCTTTTATAGCAAATTCACCAGACATTTCAGGGGTGTTTCCTATTAGAGTAGGTTCTTTTTCTTTAGAGTCACACAATAATGTTGAATAAACATTTGCTTGTTTACCGTTCCATGAAGATATTTTACCGTCAATCAAATACTCAGTATGATTGATCATTTCATCTAATTGATAGTCTTTTGGAATTTTAATCATATTTTCAAATTAAACAATTTTTTTCATTGATGTCATAGACGCTCTTAATTTTTTTCCAACAATCTCAACAGGATGGTTTCTGATTGCATCGTTTACTTCAATTAATTTGGTGTTATCTATTTTATCAGCAAGTTCAAAGTTTTTTCCAATGTGTTTATTTTCAATTTTTTTAAAAAAGTCATTTAATAATGGTTTACAAGCATGATCAAATAAATAACATCCATACTCCGCAGTATCTGAGATTATTCTATTCATTTCGAATAGTTTTTTCTTAGCTATTAAGTTTGCTATTAATGGAGTCTCATGTAGTGATTCGTAATAAGCAGATTCATCTATAATTCCTGAACTTGTCATAGTTTCAAACGCTAATTCAACACCAGCTCTTATAAAAGATACCATCAATAGACCATTATCAAAAAATTCTTGTTCAGAAATTTCTTCATCGGATGGTTTTGTTTTCTCAAAATTTGTTTCTCCAGTCATCGATCTCCAGTTCAATAGATTTTGATCATCATTATCCCAATCCTCCATCATAGTTGATGAAAAATGACCAGACATAATATCGTCCATGTGTTTTTCAAAAAGTGGTCGCATTATAGACTTTAATTCTTCGGAAAGATTATAAGCTTCAATTTTTGCTGAGTTATTTAATCTATCCATCATGTTGGTTATTCCACCATGTTTTAAAGCTTCAGTTACTGTTTCCCATCCGTATTGAATAAGTTTAGAGGCATATGCTGGATTAATTCCATTTTCAACCATTTTATTAAATGAAAGTATTGAACCTGTTTGTAAAACACCACAAAGTATAGTTTGCTCACCCATTAAATCTGATTTTACTTCAGCTACAAAAGAGGATTCTAAAACTCCAGCTCTGTGACCTCCAGTTGCTACAGCATAAGCTTTAGCAACATCCATTCCAATATCTAAAGGATCATTTTCTGGATGTACAGCAATTAATGTAGGAACTCCAAATCCTCTTTTATATTCTTCTCTAACTTCAGAACCAGGGCATTTAGGAGCAACCATTATAACTGTTATGTCTTTTCTAATTTTTACTCCCTCTTCAACAATATTAAATCCATGAGAATAGGAAAGAATAGAATTTTCTTTCATTAATGGCATTAATTTATTTACAACATTAGTATGATTTTTATCTGGAGTCAAATTCAGAACCATATCACAATTTGGAATTAATTCCTCAAAGGTTCCTACATTAAAGTTATTTGAGGTTGCATTTTTGAATGAATCTCGTTTTTGATCAATTGCTTCCTGTCTCAAGGCATATGAAATATCAAGACCAGAATCTCTCATGTTTAAACCTTGATTAAGTCCTTGAGCACCACAACCTATGATGACAATCTTTTTATTTTTTAATGCATTAACTCCTTCATCAAACTCTGAAGGATTCATAAATCTACACTTTCCTAATTGTTCAATCTTTTGACTTAAAGTCAAGGTATTAAAATAATTTTTCATTTTTTATTTATCTGTGTTTAATCCTAATATATTAGAAATATTCATTGGTTCTTTTGATACTGAAATTCTTCCAGATCTTACAAATTGCAAAAGACCGTATGGTTCGAGTTCTTTGTATAGTTTTTCCGTCTCCTCTCTCCATCCCGTTTTTTCTATCACAAAATAATTGGGAGAAACAGTAACCATATTGGCTTGACTATTCTTAATTATTTTTTGAATGTGTTTTTCATCAAATAATGATTTTGATTTTACCTTATATAGAGCTGTTTCTAAAAAAATTGTTTCTTTATCGGTGTGATAAAAGGAAGATATAACTTCAATTTGCTTATTAATTTGCTTGATTATTGATTTTATCATCGTCTCAGAAACATTAACTACTATAACAAATCTGAAAATAGAATCAATTTCAGATTGTGAAGTTGTTAAACTTTCAATATTTATATGTCTTTTTAAAAATATAGCAGAGATTCTGTTTAATAATCCAATGTTATTTTCAGTATATATAGAAACAGTAAAAGTTTGCTTTAAATCATTCATTTATTCAAGTCTAATATCAGAAACAGATGCACCCGTTGGAATCATTGGAAAAACATTATCTTCTTTTTCAACCTTGACTTCAAGAAAATAGGGTTTTTTTGATTTGATCATTTTATCAACAGCAGATTTTAAATCTTTTCTTTTGCTTACTCGTTCTGCCTCAATATGATAACCTTTGGCTATGGCAACAAAATCAGGATTTACTAGTTCTGTCGAAGCATATCTCTTTTCAAAAAACATTTGCTGCCACTGTCTAACCATCCCTAAAAAATCATTATTCAAAACCACAATCTTTACAGCACTATTTGTTTGAAAAATGGTACCCAACTCTTGAATTGTCATTTGATATCCTCCATCACCTATTACGGCTACAACTTCACGATTTGGAGCTCCCATCTTAGCTCCTAACGCAGCAGGAAGGGCAAATCCCATAGTTCCTAGTCCACCTGAAGTTACATTTGATTTTGATTTGTTAAACTTAGCATATCTGCAAGCTACCATTTGATGTTGTCCAACATCAGTGACTATAATTGCATCACCATTGGAGGATAAGTTAATTTCTTTAATAACCTCAGCCATAGTTAACCCGTCTTTTGAGGGATTAACTTCTTTGTTGATTACTTTGTTGTATTCCTTTTTATAATAATTTGAGAATTCATTTAGCCAAGTGCCATGTGAATTGTTTTTAACCATACTATTTAAAACAGGAAGGGTAGATTTTATGTTTCCAAGAATTGGCACGTCACATTCAACATTCTTATTTATTTCTGCAGGATCAATTTCCATATGAATAATCTTAGCTTGCTTAGCGTAAGTATTCAAATTTCCTGTAACTCTGTCGTCAAATCTCATTCCTATTGCGATAAGTAGATCACATTCATTGGTTAAGACATTGGGACCATAATTTCCATGCATGCCAACCATACCGACATTTAGCCTATGATCAGTTGGTAAAGCTGATAGACCTAATATTGTCCATGCTGCAGGTATGCCTGTTTTTTCAATAAAATCTTTAAATTCTTGTTCTGCGTTTCCTAAAATAACACCTTGACCAAAAACAATAAAAGGTTTTTTTGCATTATCAATTAATTCAGTTGCCTTTTTAATCATGTCTATGGAATAATCTGGAACTGGATTATAACTTCTTACAGAGTTACATTTTTTGTAAGAATATTCCATCATTTCAAATTGGGCATCTTTGGTAATATCTATTAATACTGGACCTGGTCTTCCAGATTTTGCTATATAAAAGGCTTTAGCTAAAACAATTGGAATATCAGCAGCTTTAGTAACTTGACAATTCCACTTAGTTACAGGCGTTGATATGCCAATAATATCAGTTTCTTGAAAGGCGTCAGAACCAAGTAAATGTGAAGCTACCTGACCTGTGATACAAACCATAGGTGTTGAATCAATTTGAGCATCTGCAATTCCTGTTATTAAATTAGTAGCTCCGGGACCAGAAGTTGCCATTACTACCCCAACTTTTCCAGAAACTCTAGAAAAACCTTGTGCAGCATGAGTAGCACCTTGTTCGTGACGAGTTAATACGTGATTTAGCTTATCTTGAAATTTATACAATTCATCGTATATAGGCATAATAGCTCCACCAGGATATCCGTAAATCAAATTAACATCTTCCTCTAGAAGTGATCTTATCACAGCCTCAGCTCCAGAAATTCTCAAACTACTCATTTATATATCAGTTACGCATCCATTTGATGCATTTGAAACACTTTTACAATATTTATATAATATACCGCTTTTAAATTTCAAATCTGGTTTCACCCAGTTAGATTTTCTAAGGGATAATTCTTTATCAGAAATTTCAACATCAATAGTATTGTCAACGGCATTGATAGTTATTTTATCACCATTTTGAATTAAGGCAATATTTCCTCCGTCTTGTGCTTCTGGACATATATGTCCAACAACAAATCCGTGAGTACCACCAGAAAATCTTCCATCAGTAATTAAAGCAACATCTTTTCCTAAACCAGATCCCATTATTGCTGAAGTCGGTTTTAGCATTTCCGGCATACCTGGACCCCCTTTTGGACCAACATATCTAATTACTACAACACTACCTTTATGAACTTTACCTTCTTTTATTCCATCATTTGCCTCTTGTTCAGAATTGAAAACTATTGCTTTTCCTGAAAATATCAAACCTTCTTTTCCAGTAATTTTTGCAACAGAACCCTCTGATGCTATATTACCATAAAGAATTCTTATGTGACCGGACTTTTTAATTGGATTGGATACAGGTTGAATAATTTTTTGATCTAAATCTAATGGCTTAATATCTTTTAAATTTTCAGAAATTGTTTTACCAGTCACCGTCAAACAATCACCATTTAATAATCCTTGGTCAAGCATATATTTCATTACACCTGGAATACCACCTACATTATGAAGATCTTCCATTAAAAATTTCCCACTGGGCTTTAAATCTGCTAAGAATGGAGTAGCATCAGAAATTTCCTTAAAATCATTTATTGTGAAGTCAATATTAGCACTTTTAGCTATTGCCAGTATGTGTAAAACAGCATTAGTTGATCCTCCTAAAACAGTGATTAATTTTACAGCATTAATTATAGATTCTTTTTTTAAAATATCTAGAGGTTTAATGTCGTTTTTAATTAAATTATCGATGTACGAACCTATTTGACTACATTCATCAGATTTATCATAACTTGTTGCGGGATTAGATGAATTATATGGAATTGACATACCCATAGCTTCTATTGCTGAGGACATTGTATTTGCCGTATACATTCCACCACAAGCTCCTGCTCCAGGACAAGCATTTTTAATAACATTTGAAAATTCTTCTTCATTAATTTTTCCAGCAACTTTTTCTCCCCAGGCCTCAAAAGCAGATACAACATCTAATTTTTTTCCATTGTGACACCCTGGTGCTATAGTTCCTCCATAAACGAGAATCGATGGTCTATTTAATCGCAACATTGACATTAAAGCACCTGGCATATTTTTATCACATCCAACAACTGTAACAACTGCATCATAAGCCATGGCTTGAACAACTGTTTCAATTGAGTCTGCAATAATATCTCTAGAAGGCAGAGAATAACGCATTCCCTGAGTTCCCATTGAAATACCATCACTAACACCAATAGTGTTAAAAATAAGGCCAATTAAATCTGAATCTGTAATACCTTGTTTAATTTTTAATGAAAGATCATTAAGATGCATATTACATGGGTTACCTTCGTATCCGGTACTAGCTATACCTACAAAAGGTTTTGAAAAATCATCAGATTTTAATCCTATTGCGTGAAGCATAGCCTTCGCGGCAGGTTGAGTTGGATCCTGAGTTACAGCCTTACTGTATTTATTTAAAATCATCTTCAAAAAAAAACCCCTAACTACTTGAATTAGGAGTAAAATTATATTAAATAAAATTACATAAAAAATTAATTAATATTAATGTTATATATTATAATTCATATTTTTACGAAAATCTCAATTTTAATATTGAAATAAAGAACTTTTTTATGGATAAATCATTAAAATCTATTATAGACAATCAAATAAATTATTTTTCATCAAAAAAAACTATTGATATTGCATCAAGGATAAATTCCTTAAAAAAACTTTTAAAAGAAATTAAAGCATCTGAAAATGAAATAGAACTTGCTCTTTATAAAGATTTGGGAAAATCAAAAGGAGAAAGCTATTTAACAGAAATTAATTTTGTTTATACCGAAATTAACATTGCTTTAAAAAACATAAAAAAATGGACAAAAAGAAAAGCTGTAAAATCCTCTTTAATTAATTTCCCATCCTCAGATTATATCGTTCCTGAACCCTATGGTTTAACTCTTCACATTTCACCATGGAACTATCCATTTCAATTATCAATTGCTCCTTTAATTGGTGCAGTTGCAGCTGGAAACACCGTAGTTTTGAAACCATCAGAATATTCAAAAAACACTAGTCTTTTACTTGAAAAAATACTTTCTAAAGTCTTTGATCCTGGTCATGTGGTGGTTGTAAATGGTGGTGTTGATGTATCAACTAAGTTGCTTGAATTCAAATGGGATTATATCTTTTTTACTGGAAGCATTGGAGTTGGAAAGATAATTGCAAAAGCTGCTGCAAACAATCTAACACCAACAACTTTGGAACTTGGGGGTAAAAATCCATGCATTGTTGATGAAACAGCTTCCATAGAAATATCGGCTAAAAGAATTGTATGGGGAAAATTTACAAATTGTGGCCAAACTTGTATTGCACCAGACTTTATAGTAGTTAATAAAAAAATTAAAAATAAGTTCATTGACGCATTAAAAAAACAAATAGTTGAAATTTATGGAAACAATGTTGTAGATAATGATGAATATGGAAGAATTATTAGTGATAAACATATGAATTATTTAGTTTCCCTTTTAGAAAAAGAAAATATAATACATGGTGGAAAATTTAATTTTGACGATAAATTTTTTGAACCAACTCTTGTTGAAATAAACAATTTAGAATCTAAAGTAATGGAGGATGAAATATTTGGACCTATCCTGCCGATAATCGAGTACGATGACTTTAAAGAAGTACACGATATTATAAAAAAATACTCTCATCCCCTAGCCCTATATATTTTTACTAAAAAGAAAGAATTTGGACGAAAATTTTTAGAATCCTATCCTTTTGGAGGAGGTGCAATTAACGATACTGTTATGCATATAGCCAATGACAGGCTTCCATTTGGAGGAGTAGGACAAAGTGGAATGGGAAAATATCATGGAGAATCTACTTTTAATACATTTTCTCACTTTAAGCCATACCTAAATAAGCCACTTTGGATTGATCCTCCATTAAGATACCCACCATTTAAAAACAAAATAAATTTTTTAAAAAAAATATTAAAACTAATTTGATAGAATGAAAGAAATGAATGTATCCGAAGCGATTAAATACCGTAGATCTGTTAGAGTTTTTAATGATAAAAATATAGATTCTAAAAAGGTTAAAGATTGTCTTATTAATGCAACTTTAGCTGCCAACAGTAGCAATTTACAATTATGGGAGTTTGTTCATGTTGAAGACAAAAAAATTCTAAAAGAATTATCAAAAGCATGCTTTAACCAGAACGCAGCAAAAACTGCAAAACAGTTAGTTGTTATCGTAGTTAGAAAAGATTTATGGAGTGAAAGAGCGAAATGGAATATTAAAGAAATTAAAGAACAATCTAATAAAAATGATATTACTGTAAAAAGATTAAAACAAGCTTCAGGATATTATAATAAGATAATTCCAACTCTATATTTTGATTTGTTTGGTTTTTTAGGATTTTTTAAAAGCTTAATTTTTCAAGCCATAGGTCTATTTAGACCAACTATGCGACAAGTAACAAGTACTGACACCAGAATAGTTGCTCATAAAAGCGCTGCCTTAGCAGCTCAAAATTTTATGATTAGTATGGCGGGTATTGGCTATGACACGTGTCCAATGGAGGGTTCTGACACTTTACTTGTAAAAAAAATCCTTAAGCTTAACAGAAAAGCAGAAATTAGCATGGTCATCGGGTGTGGACTTAGAACAGAAAAGGGTATATATGGAGAACAACTAAGAGTTCCATTTAATCAGGTATATACTTATATTTGATTTTTATTTTAAATGGATCAATCGCTTTTCAAAGAAATTTGCGGCACCTTTCCAACAGGTGTAACAATAATAACATCAAAAAAAAACAATATTGATTATGGATTTACTGCAAATTCATTTACATCTGTCTCTTTATGTCCTTTATTAGTTTTGTTCTGTCTTGACAAGAATGCTAAATCCAACGAAGCCCTGAATAAAAATGAGTTTTTTATAGTTAATGTATTAAGTAAAACTCAAGAAAAAATTTGTTTTCAATTTGCTAATAGTGAATTAAGCCCTAAAGAAAGATTTGAAAACATTTCTACAAAAATTTCAAAAAAAGGAATTAAAATAATTTCAAATTCTTGTTCATTTATTGAATGTAAAATAAAAGAAAAATTCGATGGTGGAGACCATTATATATACATAGGAGAGTGTTTAAATGGGGAAATTAACGATGAAATTAAAGATCCATTAATATACCATAGGGGTAAAATTTTATAAATTATTTAAACCTTCTTTGAGCCAATTCAAATAATTATCTTTTGATGTATATTGAATAGGTTTGTTTAGAATCCTTAAATCATTATCCAAAAGCACGTAATAAGGTTGTGATGCACTTTTGAAGTTGATTGCTTGAAAAGTAGATGCTTTATCACCTATTGTTTTAATTTGTTTAGATTTTCCAGATTTATATTTTAATATTATCTGATCTTCTTCTGATAATTCTTTTCTGTCATCAACGTAAAGAGAAATCAAAACAAATTCATCATTGATCAATTTAAACACTTCAGGATCAGTCCATACATTTTCTTCAATCCTTCTACAATTTACACATGCCCAACCTGTGAAGTCTAAAAGAATAGGTTTTCCTTGAGATTTGGCATAACTATATCCTGATTCAAAATCCTTAAAACAATTAAGACCCAGAGGGCAATCATTTGATTTTGGGTATATGGAATAAAAAGAAGGAGGACTGAATCCACTAAGAAGTCTTGCTTTTTGAGAACCACTGGGTAATAAAGCAGGAAATAAGTATAATGCAGCACCTAAAAAAACAAACCCTAAAATATAGTTAAATCTAGGTGTTTTAATTTTTTTTGTTTCATGTGGGAATTTAAAGGCTCCAACCAAATAAAGAAATAATAAAAGAGAAACGACAAACCAAATACCAATAAAAACTTCTCGTTTAAGTATCCCCCAATGTTCAACTAAATCGGCATTTGACAAGAACTTAAATGCAAATCCTAATTCTAAAAAACCTAAAATTACTTTAAAAGTATTCATCCAACTACCTGATTTTGGTAGGGTTTTTAATAGATTAGGAAACAAGGCAAAAATAGTAAATGGCAAGGCTAAAGCAACACCAAATCCTAACATGCCAATGGTTAACTGAATAGCTCCACCTTGAGAGGTGATGGAACCAACCAACAAGGAACCAAGTATTGGTCCAGTACATGAAAACGAAACCAGAACAAGAGTAAGAGCCATAAAGAAAATTCCTATAAACCCGCCAATAGAATTTGATTTAGAGTCAATTGAATTTACCCAACTAGCTGGAAGAGTTATCTCATAAAATCCAAAAAATGAAAAAGCAAAAAGAATAAAAACTATAAAAAATAAAATATTTAAATATGCATTAGTTGATACGCTATTTAAAATTTCCGGATCTAATGAGTCTAAAAAATGAAAAGGTATACTTAAAGCCAAATAAATCCCAACAATAAAAAAACCATAAACAAAAGCATTAAATTTTGAATTACTTTTTGATTCATTATTAGTAAAAAATGAAACAGTCAATGGGATCATTGGAAAAACACAAGGAGTTAATAAAGCCAATAAACCACCAATAAATCCTAGTATTAAGAGATTTAAATAAGAATTTGAAGAGAATGAGTCAGAAGAATCATTAATAGATTCTAACAATTGTTTGTCCTTTAAATTTAGTAATAATGGATTGTTTTCCTCAATTATAAAAGAGGTTAAGTCCTGATTTTGAATTTTTAATTTAGAACCATCAAATTTAAAAACCAAATCGGCTTCTCTAAAAATACAAACCACATCATCACAAGCTTGGTATTCAACTTTTACATTGTAAGTAGAAATTATATTGTTTGTTTCTACTTTTTGAACAAATTTTGCTTCATCCTCGAAATAGGTTTGATCAATATTAAATATGGGATCAAATTTAGTAATTGACTCAGATTCGATTGTTTTATCAATTAGCTCAATCGAACTAATTTTTTCGTATATAAAAGCAGTAGGAATAGCACCACCTTTTTGTAAATTTTGAGAATACAATCTCCAACCCTTTTCAATATATGCATTAGTAATTAATTCAAATTTATTTTCAGAAATTTTATTAACCTCAGTTTGAAAAGTAACAGGATTTTGAGAAAAAATAATACCACTTATTAAACAGAAAAAAAAAGGAAAAAGTTTATTTATCAATTTTAGATATTTTAAAATTTAAATTTTGTTCATTATACTTTCTTTTATCAAACCTTATGCCAACTAACCATAAAATATGATCACAATCTTCGACAACCAACTGCTCTTCTTTTTCATATTTCGATAATTTTTTATCCTTAAATATTTTAGAGATTAGCTTTTTCCCCTTCATTCCGGTTGGATATATATAATCGCCTCTTATCCATCTTCTAATCGTGATTGGAAAATTTATATTTTTTTTATCAAGGTATAAAGAATTATCTAGTCTTTCATTAAAATCACCTTCTTCTATTTTAATATTATCAGGTAATGTAAAATCTGTACTATTATTGTAAAAAAAATTCTCAATTTTTTTGTTGTTATTTTTCTTTAGCAATAAGTTTTCCCTATCACTTAATAATGAATATTTTTTTGAGTGAATTATTTTCCCAGTTGAGGAAAAACATAAGTCAAAAATTTCATTTGAGTTTTTAAAACCATATTTCTTAAATAACCTGAATATAAAATTTTGATCCAAAGATTTAATAAGATGTTTTTTTATCTGTATAACGTTGGGCTTAGATTTGAAATGCTTCTTTTTAAAATCATCAATAACCTGTTCAATTATTAAATTATCTTTTTTTAGATAACTAATAGTATTGGAAAAATTTTTTATAAATTCTGGATTTAGTTCCAGTAAGAGTGGAACAATATTGTTTCTAAATTTATTTCTTAAATAATCACTTTTTGAATTTGATGAATCTTCCCTCCATTTTAAATTAGATTGCTTAGCGTATTCTATAAGTTGATTTTTTGAATATGTTAATAAAGGTCTAACAACATTGTAATTCTCTTCTTTTATCCCTAGTAAACCCTCTAAACCTGTAGATCTTGAAATATTAATTAGAAAAGTTTCTAAACTATCTTCTAAATGATGACCAGTCAAAATGTAATTTATCTTATAAGTTGTTGACAGCTCATGAAACCATTCATATCTTAATTTTCTAGCTGACATTTGAATAGAATTATTTGGAATATTTGTGTTAAATTCTTTGTAATGAAAAGTAATATTGTTTGATTTACAATAATTTTTAATAAAATCAGCATCAGCATCGCTTTCATCATCTCTCAACTTAAAATTGCAATGAGCAACACTGATATTGTAATTTAAATTTTGAAATAATTTTAACAAAACCATGCTATCGACTCCACTACTTACACAAATAAGAAGTTTCTTTCCAATAATATTAGAGAAATTTTTTTCTATATGTTTTTTAAAATCTATTAGCATTTGGTGGCAATATTACATAAAAAATAAATTATCAATTTAATGACAAAATCATAGCCTCTCCTTTAAGTAAACACTCGTTGTATTCATCAATAGCTGTTGATTTTGCTGTAATAGCACTACCAACATGAAATGATAGATAATCTAATTTAGAATTATATATTAGTGATCGGATAACTACATTAAAATCAAAGTTTTTTTCTGGATCTATAAAACCAACTGCACCACTGTATAATCCACGTTTAGTAACTTCAAAATCATCTATAATTTTCATTGCTTTAATTTTTGGTGCGCCAGTCATACTTCCCATAGGAAATGTACTTGAAATAATTTTTCCAAAGTTTAAATTTTGATCAATTTCAGACTCTATAGTTGAAATCATTTGATGTACTTGTTTAAAAGGATAAACTTCACACAATTCTTTAACATCAACGGATCCAGGTTTTGAAAATCTTGACATATCGTTTCGAACCAAATCAACAATCATTATATTTTCTGATCTTTCTTTTTTATTTAAACCTAGATTTATCATTAAGTTTTTATCAACTTTAGAATCTTTATCTCTTCTTTCAGTGCCTTTAATTGGTTGAGATATCAATCTATTGTGTTTTTTTTTCAAATATCTTTCAGGAGATGAGGAAACAAGTGATAATTCATTAAATTTAAACAATACACTCATTGGAGATTTTGAAATAGAATTTAAATTCCTGTAAACCTTAACAGGATCAATTTTTGCTTTTTCACAGAACCATTCAAAACAGAAATTTACTTCATAAATATCTCCTAAAAAAATATGTTCTTTTATAGTATTAATTTTACTTAAATATTGTTCTTTAGATAAAGTTGATCTCATGACAGGAGTGTTAAAAGTCTTATTTTCACTTTCAACTGAAAAATCGTTAATATTAATCCAGTCTTTTTCAATCTCTTCTTTATTTATGTAAAGAGCTTCAATCTGGTCTTTTCTAATTATCCATATTTTTCTGGGTTGAAAAAAAAACAGATTAGGTAAATTAAAATTATCTCGATTTTTACTTTTTAAGTTTTCGATTTCATTTTTTAGATCATAATTTAAATAACCAAATATCCAATCCCTAGTTTGGTCTATATAATTATCAAGTTTTTCGATAGAATTAGAAACAGTAAAGGGCATTTTAGAATGTACTTCGCAGGCACATATACATTCGTAATCTCCAAGTTTATTAATGTAATTATTAGAATTTAAAAAAATTGATGTTGAAAAAGAATCTGACCAACTTAGCAACTTCTGTTTAAAAAAGGATATATCATTTGATTTAAACTTTTTTGTGAATCGTTTCAATTTTTTATTTCAAATTTAATTAATTGTTTTTTATAAAATAAATCTTTGCTATTTGATTTTTTTTTATCAATTTTGCTTCTTTATGAATTTAAAAAATAGAAATTTTAACACTTCAGTTACTTTGCCGGCCCCTCGCCGCGCCCGCCCTTTTGGGTATTATTCTATTTAGGAAACTAGGTGAGTCCAGTTTCGTTTCGATTCAATCTTAATTAAATTTTAAACCATAGTGAAAATAACAGTCGCTTCTTTGAAGCATATTAAATATTGTGATATAATCTCAGAAACAATAAGTTCTTCTGCAAAAGTTAGAGGAACTGGAATTGCATTAAGATCTCCAGAGTATATTAAGCAAAAAATTGAAAACAACAACGCTGTAATTGCTACTAAAGATTCAGAATTTGCTGGTTTCTGTTACATCGAAATTTGGGGGCATGGAAAATACGTTGCTCATTCAGGATTAATTGTATCACCAAAATTTAGAGGAAAAGGACTAGCAAAAAAAATAAAAAAGTTAACCTTTCAACATTCATTAGAAAAATATCCTGATTCAAAAATATTTGGAATTACCACTGGTCTTCCAGTAATGAAAATAAATTATGAATTAGGATACAAACCTGTAACATTCTCTGAACTAACTGATGATGAGGAGTTTTGGAAGGGATGTCAAACTTGCAAAAATTATGATGTTCTCAACAGAACAAACAAACAAATGTGTTTATGCACAGGGATGTTATATGAACCAAAAAAAAATATATGAAAAAAATAGTATTGGCCTATAGTGGAGGATTAGATACCTCATATTGTTTAAAAAAATTATCAAATGAAGGCAATGAAGTTCATGCCGTTAATATAAATACTGGAGGGTATACAATTATTGAAATTGAAAAAATGAAAGAAAAGGCATTGAAATTAGGTGCACATTCATTTGTTTCAATTAATTCAGTTTATTCTTTTTATGAAAAAATTATTAAATTTTTGGTTTATGGAAACGTATTAAGAAATAATACTTATCCTCTCTCAGTTAGTTCCGAAAGGACAATTCAAGCAATAGAAATACTAAAGTATGCTAATAAGCATAATGCCTCTCACATCGCTCATGGAAGTACAGGAGCAGGAAATGACCAAGTTAGATTTGATTCAATATTTCAAATACTTGCTCCTAATATAAAAATCATAACTCCAATTAGAGATTCAAGTTTGTCTAGACAAAATGAAATAGATTATTTGTTGAAATCTGGTGTTAATATTTCTTGGGACAAAGCTAAATACTCAATTAATAAGGGTCTTTGGGGAACTAGTGTAGGTGGAGATGAGACATTAACATCAAATTTAAAACTTCCAGAAGAAGCTTATCCTGGAAAACTAACAGAATCTGAAAAAAAAGACATAGTTGTAACATTTAAAAAAGGAGAGGTTGTTGGATTAAATGGAGAATTTTATGATCCTGTGACATGTATAGAACTGATAAATAAAGAATGTGATAAATTTTGCATTGGAAGAGATATACACGTTGGAGACAGTATTATAGGAATTAAAGGAAGAGTTGGATTTCAAGCTGGAGGTCCTTTGATGATAATAAAATCTCATCATCTTCTGGAAAAGCATACATTAACAAAATGGCAACAATATCAAAAAGAACAACTGTCTAATTTTTATGGGATGCATCTTCATGAGGGTCAATATTTAGACCCTGTTTTAAGAGATATTGAATCTTTTCTTCAAAGTAGTCAAAAAAATGTTAGTGGTGAAGTTTACATAAGCCTGTATCCATATAGATTTACTTTAAATGGAATAAAATCTGACAATGATTTAATGAATTCAGAATTTGGTTCTTACGGAGAAGAAAATAAGAAATGGTCTTCTGAAGACGCAAAAGGTTTTATAAAAATTATTTCTAATCAAAATAAAATTTATCAATATGTCAATAACAAATAAAATAAAAGTTGGAATTGTTGGAGGATCAGGATACACAGGTGGAGAATTAATCAGACTACTTGTTAATCACCCAAAAGTTGATATCAGCTTTATAAATAGTAAAACCTACACCGGAAAAAAAGTTGTTGACATTCATAAAGATTTAATTGGTGAATCAGAAATTAAATTTATTGATGAAATCAAAGATTGTGACTTAATGTTTCTTTGTTTAGGACATAATAAATCAGAGGAATTTCTAAGAAAAACATCAATTAATACAAAAACTAAAATAATCGATTTAAGTCAGGACTACAGATTAGAAAAATCATTTAAAGTAAAAGATGAAAAAAGAAATTTTGTCTATGGTCTTCCTGAACTTTATAAACACAAAATAAAAACAGCGAAAAATATTTCAAATCCTGGTTGTTTTGCAACTGCTATCGAAATTGGTTTAATACCCTCAGTTGAAAAAAAATATATTCATGGTGAAGTTCACACAAATGCAATAACAGGAAGCACTGGAGCTGGAATTGTGCCTTCAAATACAACTCATTTTAGTTGGAGAAATAACAATGTATCAAATTATAACGTATTCAATCACAGGCATTTAAACGAAATTTATCATCATTTAAATCAACTTTCAAATGAAATCAAAATTAATTTTATTCCAGTAAGAGGAAACTTTTCTAGAGGAATATTTTGTACAAGTTATTTTAAGTCTAATGTTAAAATTGAAGAAATTAATGAACTGTATAGACACTATTATAAAAATCATCCATTTGTACACATTTCTAAAAATGAAATTAGTTTAAAAGAAGTTATAAATACAAATAAATGTATTCTTCATTTAACTAAAGTCAATGACAAAATATTAATTACATCAATTATTGATAATTTAATTAAAGGTGCATCTGGACAAGCTATTCAAAATATGAATTTAATGTCTGGTTTTGAAGAAACGACCGGTCTTAATTTAAAATCATCAATTTTTTAAAAAATAATAAAATAATGAAAATATCAATTTTAGGAACAGGAAATTTGGGATCTAGCATAGCAAGTGGTTTGTTAGAAAAAAATATGATAACCCAACTGTTTTTAACAAAAAAAAACTTATCAACTTTAAATAAATGGGAAAAAGTTCCAGAAGTCAAAATCACAACAAATAATAGTAATGCTGTAAAAAACTCTGATATTATAATTATTTGTGTTCAGCCTTCTCAATTTGAAAATTTAGCAAATGAAATTAAAAATTATTTGACCGATAGGCACACAGTAATTTCCACTATAACTGGTTTATCGATAAATAAAATCGAAAAAATTTTTGGTGCAAAAACAAATATTATTAGAGCAATGCCTAACACTGCTATTTCAATTGGTAAATCTACTACTTGTATATGTAACAATAAATATGGGAAATATAAAATAGAATTAGCTGAATCCATTTTTAACAGCTTGGGTGAAACTTTCATAATAAATGAAAATGACATGCAGGCTGCAACAGTTTTATGTGCTAGTGGAATTGCTTTTTGGATGAGACTAATTAGATCAACAGCTCAAGGTGGTGTTCAACTAGGTTTTGAAAGCAATAAATCATTAAAAATGTCTATTTCAACAGCTTTAGGAGCTGTATCACTATTAATGAATAATAAAAGTCATCCTGAACAAGAAATTGACAGGGTTACAACGCCGAGCGGTTGTACGATAAAAGGCTTGATTGAAATGGAACATCATGGATTAAGTTCTGCACTTATTAGTGGATTGTCATCCTCTTTTGAAAAAATTAATCAAATATCATCGAAATGAATTTATTTAATGTATATCCACTTTACGAAATGACACCATCACATGCCAACATGTGTTATGTATTTGACAAAAAAGGAGAAAAATATCTAGATTTATATGGGGGGCATGCTGTTATTTCAATTGGACACAATCATCCTAATTATATTAAATCTCTAACAAATCAATTAAATAAAATTGGATTTTATTCCAATTATATAATTAACGATTTACAAAAAGAAGTAGCCAATGAAATAATACAACAATCTAATTGTCATAATTATAAATTATTTATGACAAATAGTGGGGCTGAATCCAATGAGAATGCATTACAAGTTGCTTCATTTTATAACAAAAGAGAAAAAATAATTGCATTTAAAAATTCATTTCATGGAAGAAGTAACGCTGCTCTTAGTATAACTGACAATTATAAAATTAAATCAGAAATAAATAAAAAAATTAATGTGATACACATAGAATTTAATGACAAAGCAAGCTTTGATAAAGAAATTTCTAAGGGAGATGTTAGTTCAGTAATTTTTGAGTCAATTCAAGGAGTTGGAGGATTGGATCAACCAAGTACAGAATTTATTAAACACATTTCAAAAAAATGTAAAGAATTCGATACGTGTTTAATTGCTGATGAAGTTCAATCTGGATTTGGAAGAACAGGAGATTTTTTTGCATTTCAAAATCATGATATAAATCCTGATATTATATGCATGGCCAAAGGAATGGGAAATGGTTTTCCTGTTGGTGGAATCCTTATTAAAGATCATATAAAATCAAGTTTTGGTATGTTAGGAACGACATTCGGTGGAAATCATCTTGCATGTTCAGCAGTATTAGCAGTGTTAAAAACCATAAAAGAAGAATCTTTACTTTCAAATGCTAAGGAAATGGAAGTTTATTTTAGAGAAAAAATTTCAAAAATCAAATCAGTAATTAAAATTAAAGGAAGAGGACTAATGTTGGGTATTGAATTTGATTTTGAAGCTGCGGATTTAAGAAAAAACCTAATTTTTAATCACAAAATATTCACTGGCGGAAGTGCTAACAAAAATCTTCTTAGAATTTTACCACCACTTAATATTAACAAGTCTCACATTGATATGTTATTTAACGCTTTAAAGGAGGAAGTAAAATGAAAAAATTTATAAAATGTAACGACTTAATTGATTTTGAATTATCCGTTAATCAAATTATTGATTCAAAAAAAAACCCAACAAAAGAACTCTATAATAAAAAGGGGAAAGTTCTTGGTTTGATTTTTTTTAATCCTAGTTTAAGAACAAGATTGAGTACTCAAAAAGCTGCAATGAATTTGGGAATGAAAACAATATGTATGAACATTAAGGATGAAGGATGGCAACTTGAATTTGACGACAATGTAATAATGAATGGAGATAAAGCTGAACATGTAAGAGAGGCTGCAAAAGTTATTTCAACCTATTGTGATATTATTGGTATAAGGTCATTTGCAAACTTATCTAATAAAAAGTCAGATTTGGAAGATAAAGTAATTAATTCTTTTGTAAAACACTCAACAGTTCCTATTGTCAATTTAGAAAGTGCTTTAAGTCATCCTCTACAATCTTTAGCAGATGCAATAACTATTAAAGAGATGAGTAAAGTAAAAAAACCCAAAATAGTATTATCGTGGGCTCCACATCCTAAACCCCTTCCCCACGCTGTAGCTAATTCTTTTATTGAAATGTGTAGGCTTTGTGATTTTGATTTGACTATTGCCAATCCAATTGGTTACAATTTAGATAAAAAAATTACAGAGGGATATAAAATCGTTAATAAACAAATTGATGCTTTTAAAAATGCAGATTTTATATATGCTAAAAATTGGTCATGTTTTGATGATTATGGAAAAGTAAATATCAAAGACAACTCTTGGACAATTGATGACAATAAAATGAGTTTAACTAATAAAGCTTACTTTATGCATTGCCTTCCAGTAAGAAGAAATATGATTGTTACTGATTCTGTTTTAGAATCTAACAGTAACATTTCAATAAAACAAGCAAGTAATAGAGTTCATGCAACTCAATTTATAATTAATGAATTATTGAAAAATGAAAACTAAATTAACAATTGTAAAAGTTGGCGGAGTTATTTTAGATGACAATTTATTATTTGAAGAATTTTTGAAAAACTTTTCATTAATTAATGAAAATAAAATAATTGTTCATGGGGGTGGTATTATTGCATCTAACTACATGATTAGACTTGGAATAATACCCAAAATGGTTAATGGAAGAAGAATAACTGATTCTAAAACATTAGATATAGCTGTTATGACCTATGCAGGACTGATCAATAAAAAAATCGTTTCAAAACTCCAGAAATTAAATTGTAATTCAATTGGCCTTTCAGGAACTGATGGAAATTTGATTAAATCAAAAATTAGAAAAGTAAATAAAATTGATTATGGTTTTGTAGGGGATATTGAAAAGATTAATGATGAATTTTTATTTAGTCTGTTAAACTCAAATTTAACGCCTACAATTTGTTCTCTTACACATGATAAAAAAGGACAACTTTTAAATACTAATGCTGATACCATAGCATCTGAAATAGCTATAGCGATGTCAAAATATTACAATGTAACATTAAAATATTGCTTTGATAAATCAGGTGTATTAATGGATCAAAACAGTAATACTAGTATTAAAAAAAATATAACCAAAAAAGAATTTAAAAAACTTGTTGATGATAAAATAATTTACGAAGGAATGATCCCGAAATTAGAAAACTGTTTTCATGCATTAGAAAATGGAGTTAATAAAATTTATATAGGAGATATAGATATTTTAAACACAATTAAGCATTGTACAAAAATCACACTCTAATGAACGAACTTAAACTAAAATCTATTGAACTATTAAAAAAGTTGATCCAAACTGAATCATTTTCAACAAAAGAGGACAAAACTGCTGAGCTGATTCAAAAATGGTTTAAAAAAAACGATATAGTTTCACAGAAATTTAATAATAATATTTATGCTTTTAACAAATATCATGATTCAAAAAAACCCTATATATTATTAAACTCTCATCATGATACGGTTAGACCAAATTCTGGATATACTTTAAATCCTTTTGATAGTATTATTAAAGACAAAAAACTGTTTGGATTAGGAAGTAATGACGCAGGAGGAGCACTAGTCTCATTAATGGCTGTTTTTTTACATTACTACAATAAAAAAAACTTAAAATACAACTTGATCATATTAGCCTCAGCTGAAGAAGAATCCTCAGGTGATAATGGAATTGCGTCAGTCATTCCTAAATTACCAAAAATAAGTTTAGCAATTATTGGAGAACCTACATTAATGAAGATGGCAGTAGCTGAGAGAGGATTAATTGTTTATGATCTAAAAGTTAATGGAACAGCATCACATGCGGCTCATAAAAACAACGATAATCCTATTATTAAATCAATTAATATTTTAAAATGGATTAATGATTTAAGTTTTGACAAAGAATCAACTTTTTTAGGAAAAGTTAAGACCACAGTTACTCAGATAAATGCAGGAGATCAACACAATGTAGTACCCTCAAATCTAACCATGGTTTTAGATGTAAGGGTTAACGATTGTTATACAAATAAAGAGATAAATGATTATATAGTTAAAAACTCCCCTTGTTATATAAAAGCAAGATCTCTCAATTTGAATTCATCTTCAATTGATTCAGATCATGAAATAGTTTTAGCAGCAAATAAGTTAAATATTGAAAAATATGGATCTCCTACTCTTTCAGATCAATCAAAAATAAGTTTTCCCTCTGTCAAAATTGGTCCTGGAGATTCAAAAAGATCGCATACAGCAGATGAATTTATTTACATAAAAGAAATTGAGGAAGCTATACCTAAATACATAAAACTTTTAAACGAATTACTTTAAAAAAACGATTATGAAACTTTGGAATAAAGAAAACAGTCTTAATGAAAAAATTGAAAAATTTACAGTTGGAAAGGACAGGGTTTATGATTTATATATCGCTAAATATGATGTTATTGCATCGATAGCTCATGCTAAAATGTTAAATAAAATTGGAATACTAAAAAATGATGAATCTGAAAAAATATTAAATGTCCTTGATGACATTGGTAAAGATATTAGCTCAGGCAACTTTAATATTGAAAATGAATTTGAAGATGTTCATTCAAAAATAGAATCAATTTTAATTAAACATTTAGGTGTAATTGGAAAAAAAATACACACTGGAAGATCTAGAAACGATCAGGTTTTAGTAGCAACTCAACTTTTTTTAAAAGATGAAACTTTACTGATCAAGGAATTGACAGTTAAATTATTTGATACACTACTAAATTTAGCCGAAAAAAATAAAAACAAATTACTTCCCGGTTATACTCATCTTCAAGTAGCAATGCCGTCATCTTTCGGCTTATGGTTTTCATCATATGCTGAAAACTTAATTGATGATATTTTATATTTAAACACTGCTTATAAAATTAACAATCAGAATCCTCTTGGTAGCGGAGCTGGATTTGGAAGTTCATTTAAAATTGACAGAGATTTTACAACTGAAGAATTGAAATTCGATGAATTAAAGTATAATGTTGTATCAGCACAATTAAGCAGAGGTAAAGTTGAAAAATCAGTGATAATTGCTATAAATTCAATTGCTAGCACTTTATCAAGATTATCGACAGATGTATGTTTTTACATGAGTCAAGAACTTAATTTCATTTCTTTTCCTAATGAAATAACAACAGGTTCTAGTATAATGCCTCATAAAAAAAATCCAGATGTTTTTGAGCTCATTAGAGCTAAATGCAATTCATTACAATCACTTGTAAATGAATTTAATATTCTTTCAATAAATCTATCTAGCGGCTATCATCGAGATATGCAATTGTACAAAGGAAAAACCATTGAAGCAATAATTGAAATAAAAGATTGTTTAGAAATTTTAGATTTTACAATTAAAAAAATTAAAATCAGAGATAACATATTAGAGGATAACAAATACGATTATGTTTTTTCAGTTGAAAACTTGAACGAATTAGTTGAAAAAGGTTATTCATTTAGAGATGCTTATATCAAAATATCTGATGATATCAAGAATAGAGATTTTATTCCTAAAAGAGATTTCAAACACGTCTTAAAAGGTAGTATTGGTAATTTGTGTTTAGATAAAATTAGAGCGAAAATGAATAAAGCTATTATTTAAATATGGAGAGCTCTATTTTCAGTAGCAGCTAGTGCTGCTTCTTTGATTGCTTCAGCATATGTTGGATGTGAATGGCTCATTCTGGAAATATCTTCAGCAGAAGCTCTGAACTCCATTGCAGTTACTGCCTCAGCTATTAAATCTGCAGCTCTTGCTCCAATAATATGCACTCCTAGAATTTCATCAGTTTTTTTATCAGCGAGTATTTTGACAAAACCATCAACATCCATACTGGCTCTGGATCTTCCAAGTGCTCTCATAGGAAATTGCCCAGACTTGAACTCAATACCATTTTTACTTAGTTCCTGTTCTGTTTTACCAACAGAGGCAACCTCAGGCCATGTATAAATAACATTAGGTATTAAATTATAGTTAATATGAGGTTTTTGATTTGCTATAATTTCAGCAACTAAAACACCCTCCTCCTCAGCTTTATGTGCTAACATAGGTCCTTTGATAACATCGCCAATCGCAAAAATATTCTCATCATTTGTTTGCAATGTATCATTTACTGAAATTTGTCCTCTATCATTTACAATAATTCCAACTTTTTCTAAATCAAGACCTTTAGTGTAAGGTTTTCTTCCGACTGAAACCAAACAGTAATCACCATCAAAAGTAACTGTATTACCTTTTGAATCTTCAGCTGTTACTGTAACAATATTATCTTTAGAAATAATATTGTTAACCTTATGAGAAAGATTGAAATTTATTTTTTGTTTTTTAAAAATTCTTAAAAGTTCTTTAGAAACAGATTTATCCATAAATGGGGTAATCTTGTCAGAATATTCAACTACTGATACTTCGGAACCCAATCTATTGTAAACTTGCCCTAACTCTAATCCAATAACACCTCCACCAATAACAATAAGTTTTTTTGGAATTTCTTTGAGCTGAAGTGCTTCTGTTGAAGATATGATTCTATCTTTATCAAACTTGGCAAATGGTAAAGAAATGGGTTTAGATCCAGTTGCAATAACTGCTTTTTTAAAATTTATTTCTGAATAGCCTTTAATGTTTGAAATTTTTATTGTTTTATTATCTACAAATGATCCTATTCCATTAAAAACCGTAATCTTATTTTTTGACATCAAAAAATCTATTCCTTTAGTTGTCTGTTCAACAACAGAATTTTTTCTTGAAATCATCTTATTTAGGTCAACTTTAACAGTGCCTTCAATTTCAATTCCATGAGTTGAAAAATTATGAACAGCTTCATGATAGTGATGCGAAGAATCCAACAATGATTTCGAAGGGATACATCCCACATTTAAACAAGTTCCACCGAGTGTATTGTATTTCTCAATAATTGCAGTTTTCATCCCTAACTGCGCACATCTGATTGCACAAACATATCCACCAGGCCCAGAACCTATTACAACTACATCAAAATTTTCCATTGATTTTTTTTTTCAAAAATACGAATGTTTTATTTTAATTCATAAATGAATTATATAAAATAAAGTATATTATTATAAGTAATTATATATTAGCAATATGGGAAAAAATAAGAACAAAAGTTCAGATAAAATTAGCTTGACTGTAAGCGAATCCTTATTACCAATTTCTCTTTTAATTATCATGCTATCATTCAATGTTTATGTCTATGGTGACGACAGTATGAGTGGATCAAATCAGTTTATATTATTATTGGGGGCTGCGGTAGGTATAGTTCTTGGATTATCAAAAGGTTTAAATTTTAAAATTATTATTGAACAAATTGCCGAAAATTTAAAATCAGTTACTGGAGCAATTATAATTTTACTATTTGTTGGAGCACTTTCTGGGACCTGGCTTATTAGCGGAATAATTCCTTCAATGATTTATTATGGATTAAAAATTCTTCATCCATCAATTTTTCTTCCGTCATGTCTAGTAATATGTGCTATTATTTCTGTAGCTACTGGAAGTAGCTGGACCACTTCTGCAACAGTTGGTATTGCTCTTATTGGAATCTCAAAAGCTATTGGAATACCAGTCGAAATGTCTGCAGGTGCTATTATTTCAGGAGCTTATTTTGGTGATAAATTGTCTCCTCTAAGTGATACTACAAACCTTGCTCCTGCTATTTCGGGATCAGATTTATTTACACATATCAGATATCTAACAATAACTACAGTACCCACAGTAACAATTAGTTTAATTATTTTTATTATTCTTAATTTTTATACTGTTTCATCTGGACCAACTGATAATTCAATTATGTTAAAATCAATCAGTGAAACGTTCAACATTACACCTTTTGTTTTCATTGTTCCAATGATCGTTATAATACTTATAACAAAAAAAACCCCACCGATTATAGCATTATTTACTGGAACCATTTTAGGTGCACTTTTCGCTTTAATTTTTCAACAAGATATATTAACTCAATTATCAGGTTCTTCAACATTAACATTTGAAGGAGCATACAGTGCCATTGTAAATTCTATAACAATAGATACCAATATTGAGTCAGGAAATAGTGAATTAAATGACTTGTTCTCTAGTGGTGGAATGTTTGGAATGATGAATACAATTTGGCTGGTAATTACAGCAATGGTTTTTGGTGGAGTTATGGAATCAATTGGAGCTTTAAAAAGGATAACAGTATCACTATTAAATCTTGGGAAATCTACTTTTTCTTTATTTGCAAGTACAGCAGGAAGTTGTATGGCGGTAAACTTAACTACTTCTGATCAATACTTAGCAATAGTTATTCCAGGGAAAATGTTTCAAAAAGCTTTTAAAGATAAAGGATTGGCTCCTGAAAATTTAAGCAGAACTCTTGAGGATACTGGAACTGTAACCTCTGTTTTAATACCTTGGAATAGTTGCGGAGCTTATCAATCTACTGTGCTAGGTGTAGGAGTTCTTGATTACTTTTTTTATGCCATTTTTAATTGGTTAAGTTTTTTCATGACACTCATTATTGCTGGTCTTAATTATAAGATTAAAAGAATTTAATTAGTAAAGTTTAAATATTTATTTTTGTTTACACGCTATGACCAAAATTGCAGACAGATTGAAAGATTTTTTTAAACTATCAAGGTCTCAGCAAATAATGTTTGGAGTATTTTTGATATTGCTGTCAATCATAGTGTTTTCTTCATTAGTTTCATATTTTGATACATGGAAAGCAGATCAATCTGAGTTAAATAGTTTTTTCAATAAAGATTCTGAAACATTAAACATAGCCAGTAAGTTTGGTTCAATTATAAGTCATTTACTTATATACATTATGTTTGGAATTTCATCTTTTATATTTCCTATCCTGTTATTCATTTCAGGACTTACTTTATTTGTTGGTGCCAATTCTAATAAACTTTTAGATAAATGGTTTTGGGGAATAATAATAATGTTATGGTTTTCTCTATTTTTTGGTCATTTCTCATCAAACTACATTTATTCTGGTTCCATTGGTTTTGAGATTAACGATTTTTTAATGATTTATATTGGGCAAATAGGGATAATATCCATTTTAATATTCGTTTTGTTGGCATACTTAGTGGTCAGATTGAAAATAACGCCAGAAAAGACCTATGTTTTTCTGAAAGGACTAATTCCAAACACAAGTACTGAGTTAGAGAAAGATTTTAACGAAACAGCACAAAACGAAATCAAGGAAACTGGAGAAAAAACAAATAAGTTTAATTTCAAAAACGAGGAAGTAAAACCAACCATTCAAAACTTTTCCTCCTACAATAAAAATGATACAAATGAAGTAAAAAATGAAGATGAAATCAAAATTGAAATAGAAAGTACTGAAAAAGAAGAAATTTTAGATGAAGATGCAATTGCTAAAAGTTTAGTCAAAAAATTTGGAGAATACGATCATACTTTAGAATTAAAAAATTTTAAACCTCCATCGATAGATTTACTTAATGAATACGACAAAGGAGGTGTTATTACAATAAATGAAGAAGAATTAGAAGAAAATAAAGAAAAAATTATCGATACCCTAAAAAATTATAAAATAGGTATTGAACAAATAAAAGCTACAATAGGACCTACTGTTACTTTGTATGAAATAATTCCGGAGGCTGGGATTAGAATTTCTAAAATCAAAAATCTTGAAGATGATATTGCATTATCGTTATCTGCACTAGGAATAAGAATAATAGCTCCAATACCTGGAAAAGGAACTATTGGTATTGAAGTGCCAAACAAAAAGTCAACTATAGTTTCAATGAAATCTGTCCTTTCTTCCAAAAACTATCAAGAAGCTGAAATGGAATTACCATTAGCACTTGGAAAAAACATCAGTAATGAAACTTTCGTAGTTGATTTAGCTAAAATGCCACATTTACTTATGGCTGGTGCTACTGGCCAAGGTAAATCAGTTGGTCTTAATGCTGTATTAACTTCACTCTTGTACAAGAAACATCCATCTGAAGTTAAATTTGTTTTGGTTGATCCAAAAAAGGTAGAACTTACTTTATTTAATAAAATTGAAAGGCATTATTTAGCAAAATTACCAGACTCAAATGAAGCTATAATTACAGATAATAAGGCTGTGATAAAAACATTGAACTCTTTGTGCATTGAAATGGACAATCGGTATGAAATGCTTAAAAATGCAATGTGTAGAAATATTAAGGAATATAATGCAAAGTTTAAACAACGAAAATTAAATCCTGATTCAGGAAATGTATTCTTGCCATATATAGTTCTAATTATCGATGAGTTTGCAGATTTAATAATGACAGCTGGAAAAGAAGTTGAAACTCCCATAGCCAGATTAGCTCAGTTAGCAAGAGCAGTTGGCATTCATTTAATAATAGCTACTCAACGTCCTTCTGTTAATGTAATAACAGGTTTAATTAAAGCTAACTTTCCTGCAAGAATTGCATTTAGAGTGACATCTAAAATTGATTCAAGAACAATTTTAGATAGTGGGGGCGCAGATCAATTAATAGGAAAAGGAGATATGCTATACACACAAGGAAATGAACTTACTAGAATTCAATGTGCATTTGTAGATACACCAGAAATTAATAAAATAACAGACTTTATAGGATCTCAAAAAGCTTATGCTACAGCTCATGAATTGCCTGAGTATATTGGAGAAGAGAATTCATCCTCACTAGATAATAATATTGAAGATAGAGATGTTTTATTTAAAGATGCTGCTGAAATTATAGTTATGGCTCAACAAGGTTCAGCATCATTATTGCAACGTAAAATGAAATTAGGCTACAATCGCGCAGGAAGAATAATAGATCAATTAGAAGCTGCTGGAATTGTTGGTCCATTTGAAGGCAGCAAAGCCAGAGAGGTATTAATACCTGACATTGCTTCTTTAAATGCATTTTTAGAAAACGAAAAAAGTTTATAATGAAAAAAATATCTTTAATTACACTCTTTTTATTTTTATTCAACTTTTTATCTTCACAAAATGATAATAGAGCAAATTCGCTTTTAGAAGAGGTTTCAAAAAAAATAGACTCAGCCGCTAGTTATTCGATAGATTTCACATATTCTCTAGAAAATATTTCTGAGGACATTAAACAAGAATCTAATGGAAAAATAATAATTGAAAAAGATAATTATTTTTTGGAATTTATGGGGATAATACAAATATCTGATTCAAATAAGATCTACTCAATAGTTCCTGAAAACGAAGAAGTAATTATTTCGGATATTAATGAAAATGATGATAGTGGAACAATTAAACCATCCAAATTATTAAATTTTTACAGGGAAGGTTACTTAATATTATGGGATAAATCAGAAAATTACGATTCCACAGAAATTCAATTTGTAAAATTAATTCCAAGCAACTCAGATTCTGATATTGATTATTTATTGCTTGGGATAGATATTGAAACAAAAAATATTCAAAAATTAGTTGAAATTGGAAAAAACAAAACAAAAACTATACTAACAGTTGATTCAATAGAATACAATCCTGAAATTGACAAAGATATATTCATTTTTAATGAAAATGATTATCCGGATTATTACATTGAAAGTTTATAGATATGAAAATTATAGATCGTTATATATTAACATCTTATCTAAAAATTTTTTTTAGTTTCTTCTTCATATTAATGTTTATTTTTATAATCCAAATAGTTTGGGTTTTTATAGATGACCTTGCTGGTAAAGAAGTAGATTTTGAAATTATTTTTAAATTTTTACTTTACTATTCACCAAAATTATTACCCTTAGTAGTTCCACTAACAGTTTTATTGGCTTCAATCATGACTTTTGGAAACCTTTCAGAACAATATGAGTTAGCTGCAATAAAATCTTCAGGTCTTTCTCTTTTTAGATCAATGAGAAGTATTATTGCTGTTAATTTAATTTTATGCCTTGGAATGTTTTTTATTGCTAATAGCCTTATACCCTTTGCAGAGTTCAAGTCTTATAATCTCAGAAAAAACTTAGCTAAAGTAAAACCTGCACTTGCAATTACCGAAGGTGTTTTCAGCGATATAAACAACATGAATATAAAAGTTGAAAAAAAATACGGACCTAATGATAATTTATTAGAAGATATTATAATCCATCAAAACACATATAATTCTAAGAACACTTTGGTTATAAAAGCCGAATCAGGTGAATTAAAATCTAAAGAGTCAAGTGAAATTCTACAATTAATTTTAAATAACGGAAAGAGATACGAAGAGATTCAAACTAGCACCAGACCAAATAATAAACAAGTTTCTCCTCATTCTTTGGTAACCTTTGAAAAATACATAATGAATATTGATTTAAGTGAATTTAATCAAGTTGATTTCAATGATGAAAAGTTTAATAATACTTTCAGAATGCAAAATATTTCACAATTAAAATTCAGTATTGATTCTCTATCAAAGAATTTAGGTTTTAGATATAAGAATTTTTCAAAAAACTTCTACACCAGAACTGGAATTTCAAATTTTACAAGAAATGCAAGAACAGATAATTCTTACAAAGATTCTATTTTGTACACAACATATAACAAACATTTGAAAGACTATCCTAGAAAAAAAAGGTCTGATATCATTAATGATGCATTAAACCTAACTAATGGACATGTTCAAGTCTTGGTAAGCCAAAAGGATAATTTTTTTGTAAAAGAAAAAATCGTAAATCTTCACAAATCAAATCTTTATGATAAATATGCAATTGGATTTGCATCAATTATTTTATTTTTTGTTGGAGCACCACTTGGTGCAATAATTAGAAAAGGAGGAATCGGCTTACCTATGGTTATATCGTTGATTTTATTTTTAACTTATCATTTTATCGGAACTTTTAGTAGAAATGCTGCTGAAGACGGAAGTATTGATGCTTTTATTGGTAGCATAATTCCAAATTCTGTTATGTTACCACTAGGTATATATTTGATCATTAGAGCAAGCTCAGATAAATCCATATTAAACTTTGATAAAATATTAAATCCTTTTAGACTATTTTTGACAAAAATTTCTTCATTTAAATTAAGATTTAACAGAAAAGATGAGCAAAATTAAACTTGACAATATAAAAGATGCTATTGATGATATTAAAAATGGAAAAATCATAATAGTTGTTGATGATGAAAATCGTGAAAATGAAGGCGATTTTGTTTGTGCTGCCGATATTGTTTCTCCGGAAATAATAAACTTTATGGCAAAACATGGAAGAGGTTTAATTTGTACCCCTATAAGTGAAAAAAGGTCTAGAAAATTAGACTTATATCCGATGGTAACTAACAATACAGATCCAATGGATACTGCATTTACAGTTTCTGTAGATTTAAAAGGAAATGGTGTTACCTCTGGAATATCTGCTTCTGATAGATCAAAAACAATACAAGCTTTAGTTAATAAAGAAACAAAACCAGATGATTTAGCTAGACCAGGACATATTTTTCCTTTAATTGCTAAAGACGGTGGTGTTTTAAGAAGAACAGGACATACTGAGGCTGCAATTGACTTTGCAAGATTAGCTGGATTTTCTCCAGCTGGTGTAATTTGTGAAATTATGACTGAAGATGGATCAATGGCAAGAGTTCCTGAGCTTATAAAAGTTGCTAAAAAATTTAATCTTAAAATTGTTTCAATTGAAGACTTAGTTGCTTACAGAATGAAACATGACAGCTTGATTATTAAAAAAGAATCATTTGTTTTTAATACAAAATTTGGGGATTTTAATTTGTCTGCATTTCAACAAACAAATAATAGTCAAATTCATTTAGTTCTTTCAAAAGGTGAATGGAAAGAAAACGAGCCAGTATTGGTTAGAATAAACTCTTCAATTACCAATAATGATATTCTAACTTCTTTAACATCAAAATCAAACAAAAAACTCGATGGTATTTTTAATAAAATTAGCCAATCTGAAAATGGAGTAATTGTGTTTATAAATCAACCTCCAAACCCTATAAATGTTTTATTAAGATTAAATGAAATTAAAAAACTACAATCTAAAGGAGAATACGTAACACCACCAGTTAGAATGGATGAAAAAGATTTTGGAATTGGTGCTCAAATATTACACGATTTAAAAATTCACAAAATAAGACTTTTGACAAACAGTACTCAGATTAAAAGAGTAGGAATGGTAGGTTATGGTTTAGAAATTGTTGAATACATTAACTATTAAAAAACCAAAGTCTTACTGACATAATAAACACCATAATTAATAAAAATAATTTAATAACCTTCTCCCCTTTTTTTACTGACCATCGACTTGATACCCAACCTCCTAAAAAATTTCCTGAGGCTAAAAAAAGTGCATAAATCCAATTTATTTTACCAGCAATAGCAAATGTAACAATGGCGCCCGTTGTATATATTAGAACTATAACAACTTTTGTTGCATTAACTTTAATTAAATTGAGTCTGTTATAATAATGCAGAAACAACATAATCACAAAACCAATTCCTGCATTTATAAATCCACCATAAATTCCAATAAAAAAAAATGTTAGTAAAGAAATTAAAAGATGTTTTCCTTTTAATCTTTCAGTTACTTGAATAGAATCAATTTTAGGTTTAAAAACTATTATAAGGACAACTATAATCATTATAATAGCCAATATCTTGTTAAAGAGTTCTCCTTTAATATCTATCGCTATTTGAGCTCCTATTAATGCACCAAGTAGACCTGAAAGCCCTAGATAGACATTAAAAGGATAATTTGATATTCCCTTACTTTTAAAACCTGCATTAGCAGAAAATGCTGACATAAAAATTGCAATTCTATTTGTTCCATTAGCAACTGCAGAGGGTAAACCCATAAAAATCATCAACGGAAGTGTAATTAATGATCCGCCTCCGGCCATTGTGTTTATAAATCCTGCAACAAATCCTGCTAGTATTAACAAAGGGTAATGCCAGGAAAGTAAATCTAAATCAAACACATTATAAATGTATAAAATAGATACCATATAAAAGTTTAATAAAAATTGGTTCAAAATAAAAAGGAGGTTATATTTGCAATCCATTGGAGAAATGGCAGAGTGGTCGAATGCGGCAGTCTTGAAAACTGTTGAGGGTCACACCTCCGGGGGTTCGAATCCCTCTTTCTCCGCAAAAACCCTTGTAAGTTGATGATTTACAGGGGTTTATTTTTTTGGTTTCTTAAGTTATACGTTAAAATAGTAATTGTTTATTTACTTTATATTTATAATCTAAATCTAATAATATCAGTCATGAAAAATTTATTTATAATCTTATTTACTTCGCTATTTTTAGTAAACTGCAATAATTCAAACCCCATGATGAAACAATGGTCGGATAAGAGTTCAGAATTTGGTGGAGTTCCTGCTTTTGATAAAATGTCACCAGAATTTGTAAAAGAAGCAATGCTCAAAGGAATGGAAATAAGTCTAAATGATTATGATAAAATTGCTAACAACTCAGATGCACCGACATTTGAAAACACTATTGAAGAAATGGAAAGGTCTGGAAAACTTTTAAGTGATGTTTATCCATACTACGGAATTTTATCAAGTAATATGTCAACACCTGAATTTAGAAAAATACAAGGAGAATTAGCTCCTAAGCTTTCAGAATATTCAACATCAATAAGTCAAAATGAAAAATTATTTGAAAGAATAAGTGCTATTTACAATTCATCTAAAACTAACCCTTTAGAAGAAGGTCAACAAAGGGTTCTAGATTTAACTTATAAAAGCTTTGCTATGAACGGAGCTGCTTTGAATAATGATAAAAAAAAGAGATATGCAGATATAAATCTAGAACTTTCAAAATTATACAATGATTTTTCTAACAATGTATTAAATGACGAAGAAAATTATGTTACATACTTGGATGAATCTCAATTAGATGGTTTATCAGATGCATTTATAAAATCTGCAAAAAAAATTGCAGAAGACAAAGGTTTTGAAAATAAATATGCAATAACTAATACAAGATCATCAATGGATCCTTTTTTAACTTATTCCACTAACAGAGCTTTGAGAGAAGTTGTTTGGAAAAATTACTATTCTAGAGGTGATAACGGTGATGAATTTGATAATAATGAAATTATTGCCCAAATATTAAGATTAAGAAAAGAACGAGTTGGTTTGTTAGGTTATGACAATTATGCTCAGTGGAGATTACAGGATAGAATGGCAAAAAATCCCGAAAATGCGATGGCATTAATGGAAGCAGTATGGCCTGCAGCTATTGCCAGAGTTGATGAAGAGGTTGCTGATATGCAAAAAGTTGCTAACAAGCTTAGAAAATCAAAAATAACTATTGAACCATGGGATTACAGATTCTACGCAGAAAAAGTTAGAAAATTAAAATACGATTTAGATTCTGATGAAGTCAAACAATATTTGCAATTGGATAAATTAACAGATGCAATGTTTTATGTAGCTGGTGAATTATTTAATTACAAGTTTATAGCTTTAGAAAAAGGAAGAGTCCCTGTTTTTCATGAAGATGTAAACGTTTGGGAAGTTCAGGACAAGTCTTCTGGTGAACATATTGGATTATGGTACTTAGATCCGTATGCAAGACAAGGGAAAAGATCTGGTGCTTGGGCTACAACATACAGAAGTCACACCACCATGGATGGAAAAACTAATGTATTAGCTTCTAATAATTCTAATTTTGTTAAACCAGCCCCTGGAGAAGCACTGTTAGTTTCATGGGACGATGCTACAACTTTTTTTCATGAATTTGGACACGCATTACACTTTTTTGCATCTAACGTTAAATACCCTACACTTAACAGTGGAGTTAGAGATTATACTGAGTTCCAATCACAACTTTTGGAAAGGTGGCTATCAACAGATAGAGTGATAAATCAATTTTTGGTTCACAACAAAACAGGAAAACCAATGCCACAAGAATTAGTTGATAAAATAAAAAAAGCTTCTACATTTAATCAAGGGTTTAAAACAACAGAATATTTGGCTTCTGCAATTATGGATATGAAATTTCATTTAGCTGATCCATCTAATATAGATGTTGATAAATTTGAAAAAGAAACATTAGATGATCTTAAAATGCCTTCAGAATTACCAATGAGGCATAGAACTCCTCATTTTGGACATGTTTTCTCCGGAGAAGGATATGCAACCGCCTATTACGGTTATATGTGGGCAGATGTACTTACATCCGACGCCTCAGAAGCGTTTGCTGAGGCTCCAGATGGATTTTATGATAAAGATGTTGCTAAGAAATTGGTTGATTACCTATTTTCACCCAGAAATTCGATTGACCCAGCAGAGGCATACCGTCTATTTAGAGGAAGGGATGCTAATATTGAAGCATTAATGAGAGATCGAGGATTTCCGTTTGAGTAAATTTGCTCAAAAAAAATTAGCCCTTGTTAATCAAAAAATAACCTAAACAAATAGATAGAATTGATAATGCAAAAAACAATATATCTTCAGGTGTTGAAAAGTTTTCAGTTAATTTTAAAATCTTTTCAAAAAACTTAACAATTAAGACAATTATTATGACTTTAATAATTTTATTTTTTAATTGATCTAAACTTTTAATTTTCAATGTAGATTCAGAAAACTTGGCTTTAGCGAAGTTAATTTCACTTACAAAAAGTTCATAAATTCCAAAACCGAATATTAATAAAACTATTCCTATAAGGAACAAGTCTATAGAAGATATAATCTTGAAAAGAAGTTGATTATTATTTTCGATAGATGAATTAAACAAAGGATTATTAAAAATTATTGCCTGAATAATATCCCAACTTCCAATAACAATTAATGATATTGAGGCTACAATTGAAAGTATTACTGCTAGGATTACAATATATCTGACGCCCCATAAACCTTTTTCAAACTTATTTTCCATAGTATTAAAAATAGATTAATTAAAGTTGTATTCAAAATGGGAACAGAATTAATAGCCGAAATAAATTAATAATAATACAAAACAATTAATTACGCTTACTTAAATATTTTTTATCAACATAAAAAGTTCCAAAAGGTATTATTGAAGCTAAAAGTATTATGTAAAAACTAGAAGTCTTCCAATTCATTTTTTTTTGCATCACAAATGACAAAACAATATATGCAATAAATAGAACCCCGTGTGGCATACCAAGTAATTTGACATATAATTCATTACCCACAAGATATTTTATTGGTACTGCAACAAAAAGAAGTAATAAGTAAGAACTTCCCTCAAGTAAAGTAATTAACCTAAATAACTTTATCATTTTATTTAATTTTTAGAAGAATTATAAAACTGCATGCCTAGAGTTGATTTATTATTATGATCAAATAAAGTAGCGTTATCCCAATGAGATCCTTGACCCCATAAAGTTTTACAATTAGTTGAAACCCAAGCAGGTTCCCAATAAATCAATCCTTCACCTCCAGCCTCTTCAATTTTTTTCTTGAGTTCATTTAAGTAATTTAACTGGCCTTGTTGTGATGCTGAATAACCAGAAATTAGTGAATCTTCATTTAATATATTATTGGCATTATCTGCATTTTGAAGAGTGAATGGATATGCAGTTTCTACAATCATTAAACGTTTATTGTAGTTATCTATTAATGTTTTTAGTGGTGATGAAATATTACTTAAAGTATATTCTGACCATATGGGATAATAAGATAAGCCAATCCAATCGTAATCACTTATTCCTGCTGAGTCAGCTTCCTTGAACCACCAGAGTCCATTCTCTGGTTGAGCAATATGTAGCATAACTTCAACATTTACACTAGTTTTTGATGATATGTCCCTAACAGCTTTAATTCCTTTATTTATTAATGATGAGTTTCTAACCCAATCTATTGGCCATTTTAATTCATCATGCTGCAAAATCATTGGATTAATTTCATTACCAATTTGAACAATATCAGGCAAAAGACCAGAGTTAGCTAAATTATTTAATGTATCAAATGTGTAATTGTACAACAAATCTCCCAATGTTTCAGTATCATTAATATAATTCAACCAATCTGATGGAATTTCTTGTTTTGAAGGATCCGCCCATGTATCTGAATAATGAAAATCTAATAATACTTTCATTTGATCTGATTTTGCACGTCTAATTGATTTTTTTACATCTTCGTAATTAGAATAATTTGTCCATTTAGGGTTATGCCATAACCTAATTCTTATTAGGTTAGCTCCCGCTTCGTAAAATATTTTAAATGGATCTTTTATATTGTTATCCATATCAGTGTAAATAGCACCACAATCTTCCATTTCATTTACATAGGAAAGATCAGCTCCATAGTAAAAATCATTTTTACTAGGATCTTCAGTAATTCCAATTTCAGAATCTTCGCTAGAACAGGCTAGAAAAAAAAATAAAAACATTAAAGTGAATATTTTGTTATTCATTGAATTAAATATCAATATAATTTATAATTTCTTCTCCATCAAGTAACCATTTCAGATTGAACCGCACAAATTTTGCACCATTATTAGTCTCATATAATAAAAAAAACATTCCCTCGGTCACAGTTCCTGATCTCCCCGAAATCATAGAAGAATATGCGAATGTACCTTTATCAATACATTTCTTTATTGGCCATGTTTTACCACCGTCGAAACTAGCCCATACATATCCGTTGGTTCTACCGTTTTCTATATTTTTAGATATGATGTTACTGAACAATAATATATCATAATCATTAATTGGCAATCGTGTTAATCCACCCATTAATCCATAATCTCTATACTGAGCACCATCAGGAAGTTCTTTTGAAATAGTTAAATCTTTCCATGACGCACCCCCATCACTACTATACGCAATATGTCTTAGTTTTGGGTTCAAACCATCATTTGAGTAATGTCTTCTTGAATTATAATATAATTCTCCATTAGATAGCTCTTCAATAGCTGCTTCTCCAGTCCCGAATGCAGGAAAAGGAGAACTTGTTTCCCAAGTTTTTCCTCTATCATCGCTATATATAGCATTAGAATAATGATTAGGATATTCTTTTTTACTATTGTTTTTGCCATAATATCTTGACGGTCTAATTAAACGTCCGGAATATTTTCCTTTTTTTAATGTAATTCCACTCTCATTCATATGCATTGATGGTAAATTACCGTTTTTATCAGGGCTTATTTTAGTATCATGCTTATTCCAAGTTTGACCATCATCAATGCTTATGTAAATCTGTAATGGACTTATTGGATGACCTTCTTCAACGAAAACAAAAATATTTCCATTGACTTCATCAACTAGAGCTCCTCCTCCATGAAAACCTGGATTTGCAATAACAATTTCATTTCCCCATGACTTCCCTCCATTTGTACTACGCTTTGCAATTACTTTACTTGAACCCCAAACAGCTATAAGAGTACCTTTTTTTGTGATAATTAAATTTGGAAATCTTTCACTTGAAAATAACTTCTGTGAATCAAAAAAAGATGATTCTTTTAGCCAATTATCAAGATTTGTTTTGGGTTCACATGACAAAAACAATAAAAAAAGAAAAATGAATTTAATTCTCATACTTCAACTTGTTTTCCTGTCTTTATTGATTTATCAGCAGCTAAAACAATTTTCATACTATTTATAACATCTTTCATTTCTTGTGAAATATCAATATCTTCTTCGATTATCTTTAATAAATATCTTTGTTCAAGTTCACAAAGAGTGTTGTGATCTGGTTCATCCTCGGTATTTATATGTCTATCTGGATTCAAAAACATTCCATTTTCATCTCTTTTTTCATTGTGAATCAAAAGCAAGTTTGTTTTTGTATGACTATCAATTTCATCTGACTTGATAACGTTATTATCTGAAGGTTCAACGATACTTACAGAGCCGTTGGGTCCTATAACATCTTTAACAAAAAAAGCTGTTTGACTTATCATTGGCCCCCATCCCGCTTCATACCAACCAATTGAACCGTCTTCAAAAGTTATTTGTAAATGACCGTAATTGTACATATCAGAAGATATTTCTTCCGTTAACCTTGCTCCAACAGCGTTAACATATAAAGGTTTTGATTTTGTCATTTGACACATAACATCTACGTAATGAACACCACAATCCACAATTGGAGATGTTGAATTCATCAAATTTTTATGGACAGTCCATTGATCTCCTGAACTCTGTTGGTTTAGATTCATTCTCATAACTAATGGAGATCCAAGATTATGAGATAATTTTATAAATTTATTCCATGTTGGGTGATGTCTTAAAATATATCCAACTAAGATTTTTTTGTTTTTTTTCTTTGCTAAGCTTATTATTGCTTCTGCATCTTTAATGTTTTCAGCTAATGGCTTTTCAATAAAAATATGAGCTCCTGAATTCAAACTTTTTATAGCAAAATCTTTGTGTGTTTCTGTATATGAATTTATTGATACTATATCAGGTTTAGTTTCTTTAAGTGCTTTATCAAAATCATCAAATTGAGGAACGTTACCTAGTTCCTTTGAAAGTTGATTTCTCTTTTCAGGAGATCTTGCTACTAATCCAGCTATGCTAAATTCATCAATTTTATAATATGCTTTGGCATGAGCTTTACCCATATTACCTACCCCAACAACCAGAACATTATAAATCATGATCTTAATTTACGATAAATGAAAAATAATTTAAAATTTATGAATAAAAAAAGCCCTAAAAAGGGCTTTATTTTAATTTAAATTAAAAAAAACTAAAAATCCATTACTCTAATCATCATTGTCGTATTGACTAATTTTCTAATCTTAGCAACTTTTGATGAATATTTAGCAAATAAAGGATCATTAAACATTTTCTTAGTGGTAGATAGAGCTGTTTCAATATCAGGTGCTCCAGTCCATACAAAATGAGAAAACTCAGCATTTTTACCACTTATTGGAAAACCTACTCCATATGAATTAGTTATTCCAGATTTTTTGGCCCAACTCATAGAAAATTCAGCAAATTCTTTTACATATGTAGCAGGATCAGAAACATCCATTTGGTAAATAAAAAAGACTTGATCTGGAGTCCAATCATTTTGAAACCATACTGGTGTATTTAATGCTTGATTTACAGGCTCAATGTATTTATTTAATTTTTCACCAAATATTTGAGCTACAACCGAGCTGTTCCAAGTTGAACTAAATTTAGCATAAGCTGCTTCGTTTGGGAAACAAAATTGAACAGAGTGAGTAGCTTCATTCGTACCATTAAATTGATAAGCAAATAAAGATTTTGTTCCCTCAATATTCTTAGCCCATTCTGTTTGCATCATTCCATTTAAAGAAGATATTACCATTTCAGGTTCATCAGTCTTAAAATCAAAAAATGCACAATATTGTGAATATGCAGATGAGGAAATTAAAAATGTTAAAATAAAGATTAAATTTTTCATATTATTTTTTATTAGTTATCAATAAATATAATAAAAAAAAATAAAACATTCTTTAAGGGATGTTTAATTTAAAATCATATCTGATGCTTTTTCAGCAATCATATAAACAGGAGCATTGGTGTTTCCTGAAACTATTGTAGGCATTATAGAAGCATCCACAACTCTAAGTGAGGAAATCCCATGAACTTGCAGCTTGTGATTTACAACTGAAAGAGAATCTTTGCCCATTTTACATGTACCCACAGGATGATAAACAGTTTCTAATGTTTTTTTAATATGATCTATTAACGATTCAGAATTTCGATTGTAAGGCAAACCGTTTCGTTTAATAAATTTAGAAAGAGTAGTATCTTTTAATAATTTAAATGCAATTTCACCTCCCTTAACAAGTTGATCAAGGTCATCTTTGTGACTTAAAAAATTTGGCTGAATAGTTGGTGAAGAAAGTGGATCAGAGGAACTAAGAGTAACCTCACCCCTACTTTTGGGATGTAAAAGTGTCGGTAAAATTGTAAAACCATCATAAGTAGGATAATCATTAATATCATAGGCGTCATACCCATATTCTTCTTTTATACATATTGGAGAAAAATGAAGTTGAAAGTTTACATTTTTACTTTTTTGATTAATATCAAAAAATGCCATTCCCTCTAGTGGACCATTACAAAAAGCTCCTTTTCTTTGAATTAAATACTTAAGAGTAGATTTTAATTGATTAATTGTAGGTATATAATGATTTATACCATCTTGTTTATTAGAAATTGAAGTAATAGGATAAAATAAATGGTCTTGGAGATTCTTACCAACCCCATCTAATTCATGAACACATTTTATTCCAAATTTGGAAATCTCTTTTTCATCTCCAATTCCAGAAAGCATCAAAATTTGAGGGGATTGAAATGCACCAGCAGATATTATTACTTCCTTAGCTGCAAAAGCATTCATTTTTTGACCTCTTAAAATATATTCAACTCCTATAGCTTTTTTATTTTTTATAATTATTTTACATACTCTACATCTAGTTATAGTATTAAGATTAGATCTATTTAATATAGGCTTTAAAAATGCTTCAGCTGCACTATGACGCCTTCCATTATCAATAGTTGAATGAACCAAACCAGCTCCATATTGGGTTTCACCATTGTAATCGTCATTTTTATTTATACCGATGTTATTACATGCTGAAATAAACCCGTCGACGTAAGGAGTTTTAAATTTTGTTGGTAAAGTAACTGACAACTCACCCATATCACTATGAAAATCTTTAGACACATGATTGATTTGTAAATGGTTTTCAGATTTTTTAAAATAAGGCAGGATGTCTTTAAAAGCCCATCCTGGATTACCTTGTTTTTCCCAATTATTGTAATCATTAGCATTTCCTCTTACATAAGCCATTGCATTAGTAGAACTACTTCCACCTAATGTTTTTCCTCTAGGCAAATATATCTTCCGATTATTTACATTCTTTTGTTTCTCAGTCCAGAAACCCCAATCTTGTTTACTTTTATGTAATTTCAAATATGCACCAGGAACTTTAATATTAAAATTATTGTCAGGACCACCTGCTTCCAACAGTAATACTGAGTTTTTAGGGTTTTCAGAAAGACGATTAGACAAAACACACCCAGCTGAACCAGCACCAACAATTATGTAATCAAATGAATTATTCATTATTGATTTGATTTAACTAATTAACATCTATAACAGTTCTAAAACCAGTGTGCATACTTCCAGTATCTGGAGTAGTTTTCATACGCATAGAGTTTCTATAACCACTACAATAACTTTTATTGCATAAAAAACTTCCTCCTCTACTGACTCTCTTTTCAGAGTATGGTTCGTTAGAGTCATAACTAACTTTTGGTCCTTTTGGGTTAATAGTAACTTTATCTTTTAAAGTTGAATAATAGTTTTCATTGTACCAGTCTGAACACCACTCCCAGACATTTCCCGAAATATCGTATAAACCATAACCATTTGGAGAATAGCTTTTAACTGGCGCAGTGTACAAATGACCATCTCGTAAAGTATTACTGTAAGGAAAAACACCTTCCCATGTATTAGCTTTAGCATTACCTTCATCTAATTTTTCATTTCCCCATGAATAAACTGAATTATTTAAGCCTCCTCTGCTGGCATACTCCCATTCAGCTTCAGTTGGCAGTCTAGTTCCAGACCATTCACAATAAGCCACCGCGTCATACCAACTAACATGAACTACTGGATGGTTTTCTTTTCCTTCAATTGAACTTTCTGGTCCCTCTGGGTGACGCCAATTTGCTCCTTTTTTCCAAATCCACCATTTAGAAACATCATTGAGTGGAATTGGGGAGTCAGAGGGATTAAAAACTAGAGAAG
>Ga0255758_10000481_pt1 | contig 45046 bp, 42 predicted proteins | sample 011ome_24_FD_179958 | JGI IMG/M metagenome (GOLD analysis project Ga0255758, IMG submission 179958) | Coastal salt marsh microbial communities from the Groves Creek Marsh, Skidaway Island, Georgia - 011513CT metaG (version 2) | ecosystem: Environmental > Aquatic > Marine > Intertidal zone >... | reverse complement strand
TCCTGCTGCAGTCATCATCATTGGAATTGCTTTTTCAAAATGAGCGAACGACTCTACTACTGCTTTATAACCCGCAAGGTTTGCTTGTGAGGATAGTATATCCATAGATTGAGCTCTTGATATTCTTGGAAGCAACTCAAGAGAAAAAGGATTGATATTTTTTTTAACTAAATCATTTATCTTCCCTTTATTATCATAGGGGTTTAACACTCCAATAAATGTTTGATTTTCTTTTAATAAAGAACTTATGTCATCATCTAATAAGCCTAATTGAACAATAATATCTGCACTAGATATGATTTCTTTTTCATCTCTTGAAATTGATACTCCTAATTCTTTGTACACTTCATCTTTAATTCCAAGATGATTTCCATAATTTTCAGCTAATGAAACTTGAAGACCAAGGGATATATATTTTTTTGCAATCTCGGGGGTAATTGCTATTCTTTTTTCAATTTTTTGATTTTCTAAAATAGAAGCAATTTTCATACATTGATCTTATAGTAAGAATATTGCCATTAAAACTAAAACACCAATAACTGCGACTGTTCCCCACAACACAAATTTAGTAAAATTGTTCCAGGTATTTTTATGGTTTTCATTATCCATAAAAATTACTTCTGTCTTGCTTTAAACTTTGGATTTGTTTTATTGATAACGTACACACGACCTCTCCTTCTAACTAACTTAGAATTAAGATCTCTTTTTTTTATAGATTTTAATGAGCTTTTTATTTTCATAATTTTTTACTCTTAATAAACGATGTTACGTAATCTTTCAAATCTATTCTCCCATATTTATTAATTATTTTACGATTATTTGTCATTTTTGTTAATGCTGATGCATATCGCTCACCTGATCTTGGTTTTAAATAGGTAATTTTAGTTTTAAACATTTTAGCAAGATCCTGGATAGAATAAGATTTTTTATGACTTATACTATATTGTAAACATTTATTTTTCCTCCATGCTTCAATGCAAGTATTAATAGTATCATCAATATGAGTAAATCGTCTTGTCTGAGTTCCAGGTTTTACAATAGTTAGTGGTTTATTTTTTCTATATTGATCTTCAAAAATTCCAACTACAGTTGCCATATCACCTATTTTAATTTGACCAGGTCCATACACATTATAAAAATAAATAACTTCAAATTTAAAATTAAACCAATTTCTTAAGTTTTCTAATAATTCTAGATTTTTAGATTTTGTAAAAGCATATGGAGACAAATTTTTATCATTACCTTTGTTTCCCAAAGATGCTGAAGTTGCTGAATAAATAAGTTTTATATTATTATCTAAACAAAACTTAAAAACTGCGTTTGAACCTATAGAATTTGATTTAAAACATTCATCAAATTTTTTAAAACTTTGATAAATTCTTGCAAATTCTCCAAAATGAAAAATTGAATGAATTCGCTTTTTCACATTTTTTAAATGCTTTGAAATATCAATAGTTTCGGCTTTTATGTATTTAACTCTAGTATTTTTAATGTGATTTCTTTTATTACCTGATGAATAATTATCTAAACTAATAATTTTTTTATTTGTATTTTTTAATAGGTTTTTAATTAAATTAGAGCCAACAAATCCAGCTCCACCAGTTACAATTATGAAATTTTTCATTTTAGATATGCCTGGCAATGTCCTACTCTTCCGTGTCTTAAGACAAAGTACCATTGGCGCAGAAAGGCTTGACTTCCGAGTTCGGAATGGGATCGGGTATGACCCTTTCGCAATAATCACCAGGCAGCAATTAATACAATTTAAAAATTTATTTGTAAAGGATAAGTTTCAAATAAATTTAATTGCACAAACCATTGGACTTTCAATAAAACCCATACATTCAACAATAATATAGCCTCATTTTTAAAAAATTGATTATATTTAATTCATTTTTACTTCTTTATAAAATTTTTTAAATTTAAAATAGTTTAATGAATAGTTGCCATTAGAATTATAGTTTTTTTGTTTTGTCAAAAAATAATGATAATTTATTTTAAAAAGGTTTGATAATGCAAAATTTGAGTTTTGATATTTATTAAAAGATCTTATTTCTAAAATTTTAGAATAAGGCTTCATCCAAATCAAATTTGTTAAACCAGCGCCATGAGTTGAAATTAAAAAATTAGCTTTAGAAAAAATCTTTATTTGTTTAATAAAACTTAATTTTTCAGGATAGACTATTTTAAAATTTTCACTTTTAAGAAATTTAATAATCTTATTTTCATTATTTAACCTCCTATGTTTTGAATATTTTCTACTAATATAAATCTTTTGAGTTGCTTGCTTACCTTTATTAATTAATAATAATTTTTTTTTAACTTTTTGAATTAAATCTGGTCGAGGGCAACCACTAATATTTAATTGAGAAATATAATAACATTTTTTTAGAAAAATATTTTTTTTTATAACTTTAAAGTTTTTTGTTATCATCCTTATACTATCTTTTTGAAATGATGATTTAAATTTGGGAATTAAAATCGTAAACTTGTTCAGATCATATCTTTTGTTTATCAGATATACTTTTGGTAAAACATCTGTCACCCAATGGTAATAATTTGATGAATGTCTATCTGTAATTATAATTCCATTATCAACGACTAAATATGAAGCAAAATATATTTTTATTTTTTTTAAATAAAATAATAAAATTAAAATAATTTGTTTGATCGTTTTAAATCCACTTAAAGAATTAGTTCTTAAATAGTCAAAAATAAGTTTTTTATTTGAAAAAGCAGGCTCACCATTTTTTGATATAAGAATATTTTGTATTTTATATAAATAGACACTTTTATATTTTCTATAAAGTTCATTTCTAAATAGTTCTTTATCTTTAATTTTTTTTAATTTGGGATAATTAAGTTTATATTCAGATTTTTCTAAAATCTTTATTTTGACTACTTTTTGGCTCATTTCAGAAATTAATAAAAAATTTATATTGTTTATGAATTTTTTTTAAATTTTAATATCAATAAAAGATAGAAAAGTATTCCAAATAAAATTGATAAATTTATAGATAATTTAAAGTAATAATGTGAAATTAAAGGTCCAATAATATTTATTTGAATAATTATGAATGACAAAGTGTCATTGAGTTTGTTTGATAATATATGATGTATGTGATTTCTGTCACCACTAAATGGATTTTTGGTTTTTGTTATCCTGGTAAAAAAAAGTCTTAACATATCAATTCCAGGTATGAGCATAATCAAAAATATCTCTTCAATCGAAATATAATTAAAATTATAAAATTTAATTGCAAAATAGGAAATCAAAAATCCAAAAAAAAGTGATCCACTATTTCCTAAAAAGATTTTAGTTTTGTAGTTAAAAATAAGAAATAAAAAAAACGATGGTATGTAGTATATAAAATAATTTTGCTTTAAGACAAATATAAAGCAAAAAAAAATAGTTAAAATATATGTCCCAGATTGTAGATTCAAACCATCAAACAAATTTAATGCATTAATAAATATTAAAAAACAAATACAAGTAAAAAATAAATTAAAATTTTCTAATCTAATTAAATAGTCCAAAGTTTTAAAATTTAAGTTATTAATTAAAAGATTATTATCAAGTGATATACAAATATAAATTATTAAAATTAAATAAATAAATTTGTTTTTATAACTTAAGTTATATTTGTCATCAAATATCCCTAAAATAAAAATACAACTTAGTCCAAAAAAGAATACAAATTTTCTTTTTAAACCTTCTAAAAAGAAAAATTCAGTTTCAAAGAAAAAAATTTCAGAAAAAAATATAAAAGTAGTAATTATAAAAAATATTACTCCACCTCCTAAAAAAACTTTATTTTTATGTATTTTTAGTTTTTTATCTGGAATATCAAAAATTTTTAATTTTTGAGAGATAAATTTTAAATTTAAAAAAAATATTAATGAAAGAATTAATGTGACACAAATTATAATTAAATTTAAATTATCATACATAATTATTTATATAGATTAATATAATATAGAAATAAACCTAAAGGCATGTAGCTAGTTATTGAAATATAATTATTAAAAAATTGACCAGAGGGTACTAAGAAAAAGAACGTTTGAAAAAAACAGATATAGATTAAAATTATTGAAATTCTATGATTGGTTAAGACTTTTTTATTTATAAAAACAAAATTAATAAAATTTTTAATTAGATATATCGCTAATAGTAAATAAAATATAAGACCAACAATGCCCAATTCAGCTAAAATTTGTAATAATGTGTTATGAGGGTGGGTTGAACAACTATAATCATTTTTGTATTTTTCGTTATCACAATTAAATCTAAACATTTTGGGGCCAACTCCAAAAATAATATTATCTTTAAACATTTTGAATGCAGATTTATAATGACCCTCATGTGTTGTGGAGAAAATAATTATTCGATTACTTTTTATTGTTTGCTCATCGAATTTATTTTTAGAACATGATAAATCAAAAAAATTAATATTCATTGAACAAAATGTATCTTCAATCATTCTGGTTTTAACTGTCTCTTTTTGAAATGCTAGGCCTAGTAATAAAATTATAGAAATTAAAAATATTAAAAAATATTTTTTTTTATCTTTAAAATCATAAAATATAAAAAAAATAAATACGAATATTGAAAAATAGAAAAAAGAAGTTCTTTCTCCTGACAAAAAAACTAAAACATAAATAATCAAGAGTAAAATTAATTGCAATATAGTTAAATCTTTTTTATATGAAAAATAAATTGCAAACATAAAAGGAGTAATTTTAGCTAAGTAGCTACCAACTATTAACTCCTCATCAAAAGGCCCGGATAATCTAGCATCAGGATGGGAAAAACCAAATATATCTTTTCCAGTAAAAAATTGGATGTAAGTATCAAAAACAACGAACACAAGTATTGCAAAAGTCGTTGTATAAAGAATTTCTTTAAATGTTTCGAATTTTTTTAAGAGAAAAAAAATACAAACAGAAAATAAAAAAAATCTAAAGTAAAATAGAGATGATTTTAGTGAAAACAAAGTCATATCAGTAAATAATGATCTAAGAATTAAATAAGAGAACAAAATAATAAAGAAATTAAATATTGAATTATCAATATTTAGCGATAATTCTTTTTTTTTAAATATATAAATAAAATAAATAACCGATATAGATAAAAATAAATCTGGTAAGAATGGCCCCGAAGGATAACTCAATATGACAATACAACTTAGAAATGTCAGAACTTTATGATCTGTACGTGCATCAGAAAATTCATTATAAATTTTTTTAAGCATAAAATTAAGAGCCAAACATGAAATTTCTTATAGCTTTAACACTTAGAGACTTCAATAAAAAAAATAAAAATTACTATGACCAAAAAAAATTTATTAATGAAATTTTAAAAAATAAATCAGATAATATAGATTTCGTATTTACTCAATTTAGAGAAAAAAATGTTTTTAATTTAATCAAAAAAATTCCAAAAAAAAGATATTTCTATTTTAAAAAAAAAATTCCAAAATTTTATAAATGGTCACATTCAGAAGTTTTTTTGAATGGTCTAAAAATATTTAATAAAAAAAACTATGATTATTTAATATGGTGTTCATCTGATATAATTATTAAAAAAGATATATTTAATTATCTTTCAACTAAAAAAAATAATTCAATATATACTTTTTTTCCAAACATTAATATTGAAGAAGAAAATAAAACTTTTTTTGGTTTGGATTTCTTTGCATTTAAAATTTCAAAGAAAGACGGAAAAAAATTGATTAAGATTTTTTCACAATATAAGAATTATGACTGGGGAATATTTGAACATTATTTATTTTCTTTATCCAGTTACCTAAGATTGCCAATTTATAATTTATTTAAATATGGTAAAATCTTGAAAGCATCTAATTTAAAAAGCAAAGGTGTTTTTCTCAAGCAAACCGATAGCTGGCTTAAAAATCAAAAATTATTTGAAAAATTCCTTAATAACAAAAATATATCTATTCTTTATAGTAAAGGATCGTTTTATTATTTAGCTTTAAAACTAATTAAGTTTCGAGATATAAACTTTAAATTAACATTAGTTTACATTAAATTACTAGTATATTTCATTAGGAGAATAATCAAATTTGAAAGATAAAAATACTATCTTCGTTGCATTGTATAATGGATACCCTATGACAAGTGGGGCGTCTACTGTCACAACAAGTTTGTTTAAAAGCTGGCCTACTTTTAGAAAAAAATTATTTCAAATTACTCACGAAAAAAGATCCATTAATCGTAGTGTTTTTAATTTTAACATTCCATCAAATAACAAATTAATAAAGCTTTTTTCACTACCATTTTTTTTATTTTTTATATTTAAAAACTCTTTTAAAAAAAAAATTGATTACTTTGTTATTGAAGGAGCAACATGGGTCGGGTACATTTATTTTTTTCAAAAAATATTAAAAATATTATTTAAAAAATCAAAATTTATATATCATTCACACAATATAGAGGCAGATATTAGAAAAAATAAATATCTAATATCAAAATTAACTTTTTTTTTTGAAAAAAAAGTATTAAATAATTTTGATTTTGTAACTGCTGTTTCTAAAAAAGATCAAAAAATTTTTAAACAAAAGTATCAAAAAGATACTTTATTATTAGAAAATGGAGTATTTTTAGAAAACATTAAAATTAAAAACATTAAAAAAAATTATAAGTATATAATTTTCCCTGGATCACTTGAATTTATAGAAAATAAAATAATATTTGAAAAACTTTATAATGAAATTTTTCCTTTTTTAAAAAGTATTGATAACAAATTTAAAATTTTAATCACTGGAAGTGATATTAAATTTTATGAAAAAGATAAAAATGTTATAGAATTAGGTGTTTTAGATAAAAAATCTTTTTTGAGATATTTAATTTCTAGTTGGGCTCTTATAATTCCCTCTAAAAAAGGACCTGGCACAAAAATCAAAATTATTGAGGCTCTTTGTTATAACAAAGTAGTATTTGCCTCTAAAGATGCACTAAGTGGAATAGAAAATAATTTAACACAAAATATTATTTATAAAAATAGAAAAGAGTTATTTAGAAAACTTGATTTTTTTTATAGTAATCAATCTAAAATTTTAAATAAATTTAAAAGTATTGGAAAAATTTATCGACAAAAATATAATATGAAAATAATTGCAAAAAATTTTTATGAAGTCATTGAAAGAAAATAAAAATCTAATTTTTATTTTAATTTTAAATTTAGTAATTTTAGGATCTTTGAATATAAATCCTAATAGTTTTTTTTATGAAGAAATTTCTATTCAAAACTTAATATTAAATTTAAACTTAATTAATTTATTTAATATTATTAGATTTTTTTTACCATCTTTGCTCTGTTTAATGTTTTTTTTTTATAATTATTATAAAGGTAACCTAAATTTAAGTTCAAAAGTTAATACATTAATAATTTTATTATTAATATTTTTCACAACTCTTTATCTAAGAACCTATGACATCTTTTATCCTGAAACTTTATATTTCATTATATATCTAAATATTATTATTTATGGAATGATTTTAAATTCTCTAAGAAAGGAACTAATTCTAAAATTTTTTTTTATTACATTAATGTTTTATTTTTTTATTATTTCAATTCTTTTCTTTTTTAGTTTATTGAGTGGCAAAACAAGTATTACTTCAATTTTTGATTTAAGAGCAATTAATATTTTGCAATTTGATTTTAATTTATTAAATAACTCAACTCCAAGAACGACAGGGTTTGCGAGAATTCTAGTTTTTTTATTTTTAATACTTTATTATTTTAATGCAAAAAAAAATTCTTTAAATCTTAAGATTCTTATGTTTGTAATCTGTTTTTTAATTTTATCTTTATCATCAAGATTCTCTGTTGGTAGTCTAATAATATCTTTAATTTTATTTAATTTATTCTTTCACGGAATAAACTTTAAAATATTATTCAAAGACAGTATTTATTATCTATTAATACCGTTCTTTGTATTAATATTTTTTCAAACCTCAGTAGAATATTATTTTAATAATTTAAATAAGAAAAAAATAATTTTTTCTAACAATAATGAAATTTCTAACAATAATGAAATTTCTAACAATAATGAAATTCAAGACAAAAAGATAAATAAAAATATTAATATTGATGAGAATGAAAAGATAAATAAAAATATTAATATTGATGAGAATGAAAAGATTAAAAAAAGTGAAATACTAAAGATTGAAAGTAATAAAATAACAAAAATTTTAAATGAAAAATTTTTTGATAATAGAATAGTTAAAGTTAAAAATCCAAATTCGACCAAAACTGACAAAAATAAAAAGACTCTTTCTGATGATATTACAACTGGTAGAATAAGTTATTGGAATTTTGTAATCGATGATTTTAAAAAAAGTACTAAAAAATTTAAATATGGGCATGGTATTCTTGCTGATAAAAAAAAGTGGAACATTTCTATTTCAAATTCATTTTTCTATTCTTTGTATTCTAATGGTTTAGTAGGAGCATTAATCTATATTTTTATTTTACTATATTTTTTGAATAAATTTTTGCGTTTTCTATTTTTTCAAGACAATAAGTCAAAATTAGATTTTTTAGTTTATATTTGTCTATTGATACTTTTTTTAAGAGGTTTGGTAGAAAATAGTTTTTTATCTCAAAGTATGGATTTATTAATCTTGATTTATTTAAATCAAATACTTCAGAACAAATCTAAAGCTTTTTAAATTTTAAATTCGAAAATTTATAAATGATTTTAAAATTAAAGTTTATAAATGTTTTAATTAACCTTAAAATTCTTCTAAGTGTATCCGTTCTCAATCTCCAAATAAACTCTAAGCCTAAAAATTTCAAAAACTTTGGGCATTCTTGGATAAATCCTGACGCTATATCAAGACCACCTCCTATACATATAATCTTAAAAAAATTATTTTGTTCCGATATTTTTTGAGCCAACAACTCTTGCTTAGGTGTTGGTAAAGTAATTAAGCATATACTTTTTTTTTTTAATCGAATTGAAATATTTTGTATTGATTTTTCATCAATTAGTGGAATTTTTATATGTATAATTTTTATTTTAAATTTTTTTTTTAAGAAATTTTTGCTAATTTTTCCCAAATTTCCCACAACTATTAATTCGCTAATTGAGTTTTTCATCTTTAATTGATTTATTAACTGACTTCCTGGGATTTTTTTTGAATCTATAAAAAATTTTGAAAATATACCATCTGGCCAAACAACTAAATTATGAGAAAATTCTATTTTTTTATCAAAATAATAACTTAAAAAAGCTAAGTTTAATGCACTGAGGATAAATTTTTCTTTTTTAAAAATATTATTTGGTTTATCTATATATCTGATAGTTTTCATTTAAAGTTTTATGATAGGTTTACCTTTTTTATATTTAAATTAAAACTTAATCTTACATATGAGCAATAAACTAAAATTCTCGATAGTTACAACTTGCAAAAATAGTGAAAATTATATTGAGGAAACTGTATATTCTGTGATTAATCAAAAAATTTTTCAACAAGATAAAGCGGAGTTAGAATATTTTATAATAGATGGAGCTTCTAATGATCATACACTAAATATACTCGAAAAAATAAAAGTAAATCATAAAAATATTCATATAATTTCTGAGCCAGATAATGGAATGTATGAAGGATTAACAAAAGGTTTTAATAAAATTTCTGGTGATATTGTTGCATATATTAATGCAGGAGATTTTTACAATCTAACAGCATTTAACATTGTGGCAAATATTTTTGAACACAATTACAATGTTAAATGGTTAACAGGTGAGAAATTTTTATACAATAATGAATCTGAAATAATTAATAGCTATATACCATACAAGTATAGATCTAATTTAATACAATCAGCAGTTTACGGTAAATATCTTCCATTTATCCAGCAAGAATCTACATTTTGGAAAAAAGAAATAATGAGTGAGGTAGATTTAAATGAATTAAAAAAATTTAAACTCGCTGGTGACTACTATATTTGGAATTGTTTTTCAAAAAAATATCAAATTTATATTTTGAAATCTTACTTAGCCGGATTTAAGTATCATCCAAATCAAATAAGTTTCAAAGATAACTTATTTAAAGAGCCCTATTTTAATGAAACAAAATTGTTCAAAAAAAAAGTTGGAGTTAAGGAAATAATTTGTATTCTTTTGGATGGCCCAGGTTGGCTTTTGCTCACATTTACTAGAAAAATTAATTTTTCAAGACAATTTTATTTTGATACTATTGAAAATAGATGGACTTCTCCGCATAACCAATCATCAAATTTTATATATGCATGGGCAACAGATTTTTCATCAAATACAGGGGAAGGTCTTTTAGCAAGAAAATATTTAGAAAATACTAATGAAAATTATTTAGTATTTAATACAAATCAACGATTTGCATACAAAGATAACGAATTTTTTCCAAATACAGCTGACGAGAAAGGTCAAATTAATTTTAATTTCTTTAAAAGATATATTGTGCCTATAATTGGTATTTTTTATTTATGGTATCAATTTTTAAGAGGTAAAAAAGTTGCTTATCTTAACTTCCTGCCTCTATGGAATACACTTTTAATTGCTCTTTTACCACCAGGAACAAAATTTGGACCTATAACTGGATCTATATTTAAAGACAAGGTAAATAATTTTCAGAGTTTTGTAAGAAAATTTATTGTGCCAATTTTATATTATATTAATGCAAGAATATTATTATTTAGAAAAATGCCAACTTATATTTTTTCAACAAATTTAATGAAAAAATTCTTACCAAATAAAATTTTGAAAAAAAGTAAATTTAATTTTGTTTACACTAATGTAAATCTAAAAAAACAAATTCCATTAAAGAAAATTGATATACTAATTTATTATCGTGACTATTTTACAAAATCAAATAATTTTTATAAAAATCTGATAAAAAGACTAGAAGAAGAAAAAAATATAAATATCCAATACATTGGAGATAGGATTCATAATTTAGATAAAAACTATAAAGGAAGACTCTCTCATAAAGATACTTTAGATTTAATTGAAATTTCAAAATTTTCTATTGTATCTGAGGAAAATTTTTCTTCTTTATTTACTTTAGAATGTATAGAAAATCATTTAGATTTATTTGCGAGTGAAAAAGTATCAGTTCCGAAAAAAATTTTAGATACAAAAAAAATTCATATTATAAATTATGAAAATACTAATAATTCAATTAACTATATAATTGAAAAAATTAGATCTACACCTGAATTAAAAAAATTTACAGAGCAGTCAGTAAGTGTTGATTAGTTCTTTGTTATCTCTTGGAAAAAATTATAATATTCTTTTTTAATTCTATTTTCATCGATATATTTTCTAAAAAATTTATCATTTGATATATTATTGGATAACTTTTTATGATTTTTTAAAATATAATTTATACCTCTAGAAAAATCATCTTTATCAAAAGGTTTTGCTAAATATCCATTATATTTATGCTTAACAACTTCATTGATTCCTCCAATATCATATGCAACTACAGGCTTATTACATGCCAAAGACTCCAAAACAACATTAGGTAAATTATCTGCTTTAGATGGAAATAAGAGAAAATCAGAACAATTAATTATTTTAGCAACCTCATATTTTGAGTTAAAAAAATTTTTTGAGAAATAAGAATGATTAATTTTAACTTTTTCAGTATTTGAGCCCACTATCAATAATTGAAAATTTTTTTTCTTAAGTTTTTGTAAACTTTCTTGAAGTAAATCAAATCCTTTTCTTGGATCATTAATATGAGTTGCTGTCATAAACAAACCTATTTTTTTTCTTGTATTAATTTTTAATTTTTTTCTTATCTTTATTTGAGAAATTGGTTTAAATATTTTTTTATCTATTGGATAAGGAATAATTTTTATGTTTTTTATATTAATTTTTTTATTTTGTTTAAGTTTATTTGCCATCCATAAACTTGGACATACAAAATAATAATTTTCATTTTTAAAAATAAATTTTTTTTTTTTAATAATAATTTTATTTAATATTCTAAAAAAAAAATTCCTCTTTTTTTTTAGATAATTAAAATAATGCTCTCCTCCACAAAATAACCATTGATCATGAAGGGTAAAAACTAGAGGTTTATTAATTTTCTTAATTTCATTTAGTGAAATTGTTTCAGATCCCAACCAATTAAAATTAAAAATATCAAATTTGTTTCTTTGTTTCTTTGTAAAAAAAAATGAAGGTAATATATTTAATGAAAAATCTTTTTCATTGATAAGTTTTTTGAAAGGAATAAATAATATAGACCTCAATTTATTAATGAAATTATTTCCTACTTTAATTATTTTTTTATTTTTGCTAATTGAAAACCTTACAAAAAAATATTTTTGTATTTTTTTTTGGTCTAATAAATTAAATATTTTCTTTGCAGATAAATCTGCTCCTCCTTTATGATCTGAATTTGAAATAAAGGCAATTTTCATTTGTTAAATCTTTTTGCCTCGATATTTATCGAATATTTTATTTATTACAGCTAAGTGTAAATTTTTTGATACTATCATCCCAAAAATTCTATAAATAAAGTTATTTGAGAATTTTAAATTTTCTTTATTTAAAATGTCAATAAATTCATTATTCAAATCTTTCTTATTAGAAGATAAAGCGTTAGGTAAAATTCTAAAACAACTTAAAAATTTATTTACATGTATTCCTTTAAAATTTTTTAGACAATGTATAATTATCTCGTATTCAAAAGAATACTTATATTCATGTCTAAAACCTTTAAAATTTTCTAAAACTTTTCTTGTAAAGAAAAATGACCCTGTAAAAATTTGATTAAAATAAAATATTTTTTTAATTTTATAGTTTGGAATATATGAATAAAAACTTTTTATTACTTTATTTTCTGAGTCAATATTTAAAAAATTTGAATTCACAAAATCAAATTCTTTGTTTATATTTAGATTAATTATCTCTAATGTTCTTTTAGACATATAAATATCATCCGAATTAAGCCAACAGATGATATCGCCTGTAGCGAACTTAAACCCTGTGTTTAATGCCTCAGCAACTCCACTATCTTTTCTTTGTAAAATTTTTATTCTTTTGTCGTCTTTAGCTAAACACTTTATTAGTTCGATTGTATTATCTTTTGACTCATTGTCACAAACTATAATTTCCCAATTATTATAACTTTGAAACAAAACACTTTTAATACATTGTTCAATAAATTTTTCCGAATTAAAAGTTGGAATAATTATGCTTATTTTTTTTTTCAATTAATACCTCTTTGTAAAATTTTAAATAATTTTTAGAGATTGTTGTATAAGAAAATTTATTAATACAAAAATTTCTTATAAGTTTTTTCTTTTTTATTTCCCTATTTTTTTTTAGCCAATTGCAAGTTTTTTGTAAATTATCTAAATCAAATTTTTTTAAGATCTTTCCATTAAAATTATTTTTAATTATTTCTCTTAATCCTGAATTAATAGAACTTACAATTGGTAACCCACAAGCCATAGCTTCTAAAGCTACATTTGGTAAGTTGTCTTGTTTAGAGGGTATTATTAATGCATCAGATGAATTATAAATTTTTCTTAACTTTATTTTATTACTTATATATCCTAAATTGATAAAGTTTTTAGGTAAATCTATATTAACACTGTTTGCACCAATTATATGAATTTCAGCATCTAATTTTTTAAGCTCCTCATATACACTTAAAAACCCTTTTCTAGGATCTCTATACGGATTTACAGCCACAAATAGTAATTTAATTTTATTCTTTATTTTTTTTGATCTAGTTATTTTCCAAAAAGACGTATCTATTGGATTTCTTATAACCTTTATCTTTTTTTTCTTAAAATTTTTATTTTTTAAAACCTCCTTTTTTAACCAAATACTTGGTAAAATAATCTTGATATCAGTTTTTGAAAAATATTTTTGTTTATTAAATTGAATAAAATCAGAAAAATTTACATATCTAAAAAATCTACTTAATAAATTTTTTTTTTTTTTTATTTTATAATGTTCACTTCCAAGTAGTGGCCACATATCATGAAATGTCCAAAATAATGTTTTCTTAATTTTTGATATCTCTTTTGAAGATATCATTTCGTTATTAATCCAATGTAAATTAATAATGTCATAAGAAGAGTTGTTTATATATTCATGTATATTTGAGGGAAGAATATTGTACGAATTCAATTCTTTATTTTGTGTAAAAATATCAAAAAATCTCACAAAATAATTTCTAAAATTTTCTTTAAAAACAAAGTTGTTATATTTATATTTAATTATATTTTTTTCATTACCCTTTTTTTTTATAACTAAAAAATTCACTTTAGCCCCTGCTAATAATTGGCTTTTGAAAATTCTATAAGCTGCAACATTTGCTCCACCGTAAAAATTAGAAAATGATAAATGTAAAATTTTCATCTTAAATATTTTTTTATAACATTTGAATAAATTGTTTTTAATCTTGATAAATTTTTTCCTGCATTCAATAAACTATTATAGTTTTTAATTACTCCCTCTTTAGTTTTTCTATAATTGTTACTTATTATTGTAGGACTATCATTTCTATAAGTATCTATTCCACTAATCATATCTTTAATTCTTAGTATTTTTTCTCTAAAATAGATTACATCTTTTGCAATATTCATTGTGTTTTTTGAGTGCCTAAAATCTCTGTAATCTTTTTTTAAAATCAAATTTTTATATTGACTAATACTTGATGGATTAAAAACAATATTCTTATTAATTTTAAGAAGTGGAGAATTACATATAACTATTGGTTTCAATCCATGAGCAACAGCCTCATACTGACTAGTTCCTGAAAATGTTATAACTTTATTCGCATTTTTAAATATCTCATTATTACTATTTTTTGAATAATTTACAAAAATATTTTTTTTATTTAATTTGCAATTTTTATTTAATAAATTATTAAAAATTTTATTTTGATTTTCACCCCATCTTTTATGTGATGGATGAAATCTAAATTCCCAGTTTTCTTCTGACTTACTGACTATTTTTAGAGTACAATCAATCCAATCGAAGTAATCTACAAAAATTCTTTTTTTATCTATAGTATTAAATGGGGAATCTCTAAATATATGTAAAAATATAAAATTTTTTATTATTAATGGTTTTGTTGAAAGATTTATGGATGCAATTTTTGAGTCTTCGTATGACCCTTTGCCAGATATTCTTTTTAACCAATAATTATTTGAGTCAATCTTGAAGTTTTTATTTTTTTTTATGTAATTAAATTTTTTGAGATCTATATCCCCCCAGTTAACATCATCAAATTTCTTTTGTTCATGTATATTGAATGATGCCTGAGTGAACACTTTTACATCATTAATCCTTAAAGATGCAATTAGAGATCTAGATGAATAAACTGTATGACCTAAAAAAGCATATTTTAAGTTATAATTTTTGATCAATTTATCTACTAGATAAATTTTTTCTAAACTTATAATTATAGAAATAAATTTAAAATATAATTTTTTTCTTAAGTTATTTTCATCAATTTTTAAATTAACGTAATCCCAAATTCCATGATTAATTTGAAATTGAAACCAATCTTTATTTTTTTTTATATTAATTAAATTTTTGAAATTTAATAACTTTAAAATTAATGTTTTAAAATTTAGTATTATATATTTAAGAATTTTTAAAAGTCTTAAATATTTATTTTCATTAAGATAAACTATATTATATTTTTTTAGAAAATTTTTAATATAAGCTTCTTTTAAAATCTTTTTTGAAAGTTTTTTTTCAAAAATCAAATTTTTAATATTTTTATTTTGTAAAAAACCATCAATTATTGGTAATACCCATAAATATTGGCTTTCAACAAAATCACTTGCAACAAATAATATTTTTTTTTTACGCATATTTAGCTATTTTTTTGGCTAAATATTCCTCACATAAATTCCACGACTCTAATGATGCACCTGCAATGTGTGGGGTAATTAATATTTGATTTGATTTGGTCATTTTAATCAATTTTTTAGATGAACTTGCTAAAGATTTATCCTTAAATTCAAGAAAATCTGTTGCAAAATAAAAATTTTTATTTTTTTTTATTTTTTTAATCAAATGATTTTGATTAATTATTTCTGCTCTAGATGTATTAATTAAATAAAAATTTTTTTTAACTAAATCTAATAATTCAGAATTTATTATTCTTTTTGTTATATCATTTAGCTCAATTGTCAAAACTACAACATCACAATTTTTAAAGATTCTATGCAATTTATCTTTTCTGTCTTTTTTATCGTAAGTTAAAATCTTCATATCAAATGACTCCGCATACTTTTTAATATTTCTGCCATTTCTACCCAAACCAACAATACCAATTTTTTTATTATATAAATTATTATTTAAAAATTTATATCTGTCCCAATTTAATTTTTTTACTGAGTCAAATGATTTTGGAATATTTTTTAATAATGATAATAGTAAGGCCCAGGTATGTTCTGATGATGATTTTATTTTTTTTAAAAAATGAAATTGGTTTTTAAGGCTTAAAACTCTTATATTGTTTCTCATTGTGTAATCTAAATCTATGTGATCAAGACCAGTTGTTGCTGAAATAATATATTTTAATTTTCTTGAATTAAATAATAAGTTTTCATCAAGTTTATATTTAAATCTCGTGATTATTATATCGGCATCTTTAATTTGATTTTTAACTTTTCCAGCTGAACTACTATACTCAATATATCTAAAATATTTTGTTAAAATTTTTTTTGCATTATCTGAAAAATACTTTGGTTCTAAATTAATTATTTTTTTTTTCATAATATAATTTGGCTATCTCATAATCAAAATATGAGTCAATATTAATAGAATATTTTTTATCTAAAACTAATGGTAAAATTTTTTTTCCATAAAAATTTTGAAAATTAAATAAATTTTCTTTTTTGAATATATATATCAAGCCGTTTCTGTGGTATAGTTCCTCTAGATCTTGCCTATTAGAACTTTGTTTTTTTTTATCGTATGGCTTTAAAAATTTTTTATTTAATCTGTACATCCTAGACGGATGTACATCGTCAATTTTTGAAACACTTACCAATGTATCTGCATCTGAATTTATAATTTTTTTTATTGCTTCATCAATTACTTTTGAATCCCTAAATGGATTTGTTACTTGTAATATCATTATATATTCATATTGATCATATTTTTTTACAACGTCTAAAACTACATCAAACATTAATGATTTATCCTCAGATAAATTTTTTTTTCTTTTTATTGTTTCTATTTTATTTTTTTTTGCTAAATTTAAAATTCTCACATCATCACTAGTAATTATAATATTAGACAAAAATTTAGATTTTTTTGCAGATTTTATTGCAATTTCTACTAATGTTTGTTTTTTTATCTTTAACAAATTTTTATTTATTATTGACTTAGAACCTTTTCTTGCTGGTATTAAAGCAAGTATTTTTTTCTTTTTATACATTTTTTAATAATTCAATGATTTTTGAATATTAATTTCTTTTAACTGCTCAAGTGTTTTAACAATTCGTTCTGAAGCTTTACCATCTCCATATATTGTTGATCTTTTAAATTTTTTTCCCTCATGTTTTTTTACAATTTTGTATATTTCATTTTCTTGAAAATTTACTAACTCTACATTTTTTGATTTTTCTCTTTTTAATTGTCTTTCTCCAACTATTATAGATGGTGAGCCTAGATAAGAGGCCTCTCTAATAAAACTACTACTATTACCAATCAAGCAATGAGCTGATTTTAATAGTTCATTATAAATTTCAACAGGGAAATTTTTAAAAAATCTAAATTTATTTAATTTATTTTTTTCTCTATTAATTCTTATACATTTAGAAATACCATCTGAACCCGCATCTACATTTGGCCATAACCAAATTACCTGCTTATTTAATTTAATTATAGAATTTATTAAAATCTGAGTTTGTTTATAACTTTTTTCATACTTTGTTGTTACGGGATGAAAAACAACCAAATAGAAAGGATTATTAATATTTATATCTGACCCAACACCTGTTTTTTTTATATACTCAGAAAGTTTTTTTCTATTATTTTCTGATAATATGTCGATTGATGGACAGCCAGAAAAGTATACATTTCTTTTATTTTCACCTAGTCTGATAATATTTTTTTTTGATTTAATCGTACTTGCAAAATGTAAATGAGATAATTTAGTTATCGCATGTCTAACACTTTCATCTATAGAGCCTGTTATTTCGCCTCCCTGAATATGAATTAAAATTTTATTCATATAACTTGCTGCTATTGCTGTAGCAATTGTTTCATATCTGTCACCAATAGTAATTATCATATCTGGCTTTAAGTTATTGAAAATAGAAGATAATTCTACTATGGCTATGCCTGTCGATTTAGCCATAGTAAGAGTGTTTTCTCCCTCTAGAACTATAAATGCTTCTGCATTTACTTTAATTTTATCTTTTTTCAATATTTCTCTTAAGTCTCCATATTTTTCCAACAATGAACTTGCTGCCAAAACTGTTTGTAATTCTAATTTTTTAGATTTCTTAATTTTCTGTAATAATACTTTTGCCCTACCATAATTAGCTCTACTGGCTATAACAACACAAACCTTTTTCTTCATAAAATATCCTTTTTTTTTAGTGGATCTCCAAGTTTTGCGTTTCTTTTAATATTTTTATTAAGAATTTTTTTATAATCTATTGCTTTAATGCCAATTGCAGGTTTTTTAAAATCTAAATAATCAAATTTTATTTTTTCATTTTTCTTTAAATTTACTTTTAAATATATACCTTTCTCAAAGAGAAATTTATTTCTAACTAAATCTTTATTTAAATTAATCTTACTTGATTTTGATTTGATTGCTTTTTTTATTTCCTTAATTTGTTCACACAAAAATTTTAATTCATGAAAATCAATAGATACAGAAGAGTCAAATGTTTGAATTTTTTTATCAAAAATTACATGCGTTTCAATAACTTGGGCTCCAAGACTTATTGCTGCAAGTTGTATTCCAACCTTTGCTGTGTGATCTGAGTATCCAATAGGAAAATCAAATTTTTTTTTAAAATCTTTGATTAAGCTTAAACCACTTCTTTCTGGTGGGCATGGATATAGCGAGGTACACTGCATCAAAATAATCTTTTTGTGGTATCTTTTAATCACCTTGATAATCTTATCTAACTCATTGTAAGTACTCATACCAGAGGATAAAAAAATTGGCTTTTTTGTTTTTGCTATTTTTTCAATTAAAGGTAAATTGTTAACTTCACCAGAACCAATTTTCCAAACTTTTATCTTTAAATCATCTAAAATATCAACTGCCTCAAATGAAAAAGGTGAGCTCATAAAAAGTAAACCTTTTTTTTCAGAATATTTTTTTAATTTTTTCCATTCATGTTTTTTAAATGAAGTCCTTTTCCAATAATCAAGTCTATTTTTATCAGTAACATATTTTGATTTAACCCTAAATTTATCAAATATAGTACTTTCACTTTCTGCTATATGTGTTTGAAATTTAACTGCATCAGCACCCGCTGCTGATATTGCATCAATATAGGACATGGCCAAAGTCATACTACCTTCATGTGCTAAGCCGACTTCAGCTATAACATTAATATTATTTATATTTTTCAATTTAAAATCTAGTGAATTTGCTTGTATTAGATTTGTTATTTGTTAACTGGTCATAAATCCAACTATAAGTTTTTGTTAGTCCCTCTTTTAATGAAATTGAGTAATTCCAATTTAAAACCTTTTTAATTTGTTCATTATTACTTGATCTGCCTCTTACACCTTTAGGCTTGTCTAACAAATAAATTCTTTCAAGCTTTTCAATTCCTGCAATTTCTTCAATCATATCTATCATTTGGTTAATGCTAACTTGTTCATCACTACCAATATTAATAGGTTCTTCATGGTCTGATTGAAATAACTTCAAAGTTCCTTCCACACAATCATCAACAAATAAAAAAGTTCTAGTTTGTTTACCATCACCCCATACTTCTAAATCTTTTTTGTTGTCAATAATACACTGCGCTACTTTTCTCGATAATGCAGCAGGAGCTTTCTCACGTCCTCCATCAAACGTTCCTTGTGGACCATATATATTGTGATAACGTGCTATACAAACTTTTAGACCAAAATCTTCTGAAAAATGACGGCACATTCTCTCACTGAATAGTTTTTCCCAACCATAGCCATCCTCAGGATTTGCTGGATACGCATCGCTCTCTTTTAAACCATCAATAAAAACTTCTTCTTGCTTATCTTTATTGTATGCACAGGCAGAAGATGAAAAAAAGTATTTTTTTACATCAAATTTTTTACAAGCCATCAACAGATGTGTATTGATTAATACTGATAGCATACATTCCGCCTTGTTATTCTCAATAAAACCCATCCCTCCCATATTACAAGCCATGTTAAAAACATAATCAACACCTTCAGCTACTTTATAACAATTATTTAACTCTTTGAGATCAAGTTGATGATTATCGTTATCATCAAAAATCTGAAACCAATATTCTTTAGGTTTTACATCAACAGCTACTATATTAGCGCCCATATCCATAAGTCTCTTTATTAAATAGCCACTGATAAAACCACCAGCGCCTGCAACTAAAATTTTTTTATCTTTAAACATGTTGATCCCTTTTTTTATTTATAATATGCAGATCGTTATAGCATCCAAATATCTCTTTTTGCAACATTTGATAATTTTAAACTAGACTTAATATCCATTATTACTGAATTATGATTTGTATACTTCTCAATATTATTCATAATTTTAGATATTATAATTTTATGAGGAACTAATAGTAAAACTAGATCATATTTTTTTTTAATATTTTTTATATCTTTCAATTTAAGATTATATTCTTTTGCAACACTGTTATTCATTAAGGGGTCACAAAAAGTAATATTTGAATATTTTGATTTTAATTTTTTTGCTATTTCTATAGCTTTGCTATTTCTATAATCTGCAACATTTTCTTTATAACTTAAACCTAAAATTAAAATTTTTAGTTTGCTATTAAATTTTTTATTAATAATTTTTTTTATCTCTTTAATTAAAAAATTAACAATTCCGTTATTTATTTTTCTAGCTAAATTAATTATTCTAGCATCAAAACCTGCCATTTTTGATTTATAAGTTAGGTAGTATGGATCCACACTAATGCAATGACCCCCCACTAATCCTGGAACATATTTAACAAAATTCCATTTTGTTGATGCTGCATTTATTACATCAAGGGTATTTATATTTAATTTTTTTGTCATCATCGATAGTTCATTTGCAAGAGCAATATTTGTATCACGTTGAACATTTTCAAAAACTTTTGCGGTTTCAGCAACTTTGATGGTTTTCACTTTTACCACTTTTGCTTTAATAATTTGTTTATATAGACTGTAAACCTTTCTCAACGCAAATGGATGACTGGCAGAAACTAATTTATTGATATTTATTAACTTTTTTTTATCTCCTGGATTAATTCTCTCAGGACTGTAACCAACAGAAAAATCTTTACCAAAATTTAATTTTGAATACTTTTTTAATAAAGGTATGCAAATTTCGTCTGTTAATCCTGGAAAAAATGTTGACTCAAAAATTATGATAGTTTTTTTTTTTATGTATCTAGATATCTGCTTGATACAAATTCTTAATCCACGTAAATCAGGTTTATTTACTCCATTTATGGGTGTTGGTATTGTAACAATTACAAAATCTGAGGCTGAAATAGATTTAAATGAATTTGAAAATTTTAAAAATTTTGATTTATTAAATTCACTTAACTTTATTTCTCCGCCAGGATCTACTTTATTATTTAAAAGTGACAATCTTTTTTTTGAAATCTCGACTGAATTTGTTTGAAATTTTTTTCCAAATTCTAATGCTAATGGCAAACCAACATATCCTGCACCAATAATACTAATTTTAGGTTTATACATGTATTTTTGTTATAATCTTAAAGATTTTGACCCATAACTTTCATTAAACCAATTGTAAGTTTGGCTTAGACCATCTTTGAGAGTTTTTTTTGGTTTCCACTGAGGCAATAATTTTTTTTGTTTAGAATTTGACATTGTTCTTACATTTTGTCCTTTAGGTTTATTTTTTTCCCAACATACTTTTCCTTTAAACCCAGATACTGATTTTAAAATATCAACAATTTGGCCGATCGATGTTTTTTTTCCTGTACATAAATTTAATGGCAAAACTTGATTGTAATTTAATGCGGCAATTAATAAACCTTCAGCAATATCAGAAATATGGATAAAATCTCTATAAACCTCTTTTGATCCCCACACAAAAACTTTTTTTTTATTAAATTTTACTGCTTCTGAAAATTTTCTTATCAATGCTGGAATAACGTGTGATTGTTGAAGGTTAAAATTATCATACTCACCAAATGCATTACTTGGTATTAAAACAATACTATTTAATTTATATTGTGATTTGTATGCAATAGATTGAATGATTTGCATTTTTTTTGCTAGGCTAAAAGGTGCGCTTGCATCGTGAGGATAGCCATCCCAGATGTTAATTTCTTTTAAATTAGTAGACATTTTTACCGGATATCCACAACCAGCAGCTGTAGTTATTAATTTCTTAATTTTATATGTGCTCGAGGCTTTAAAAATATTTGCATCAATAAGGATGTTATTATAATAAAAATCTGCCTTAAAATCTTTATTATCTTTTATACCTCCTACTTTTGCAGCTAAATGAAATACATAATCTGGTTTATGTTGTGAAAACATTCTGTCAACTTCTTTTTGATTTCTTAAATCGTAATCTTTAGAATTAAAACACTTATGTTTGATCTTATTTTTGTTTAATAATCGAGATAGATTTGAACCTAAAAAACCTGTACCACCTGTAATTATAATCTTTTTATTTTTCAGTTTTTTCATCGTTCAAACTATTTTAACCAATTTCAATAATTTTATCACAGTTTTTTAATAAACTTTTTTTGTGGGTAATTATTATAATTGTAATCTTTTCTCTCATTGAATTTAATAAGTTTATTATCAGTTTTTCATTTCCTTCATCTAAGGCATTGGTCGCTTCATCTAAAATTAAAATTTCAGGTTGTCTGTAAATTGCTCTTGCTATACCGATTCTTTGCACTTGTCCACCTGATAAACCAACAGCTCCCGCTCCAATAATTGTTTTTTCTTTATTTGCCATCTCATTAATAATTTGTTTTAAATTACATTCTTTTATAACTTGATCAAAAAACATATCATCTGCATTCTCATTATAATGCTTTAAGGTGATGTTCTCATAGATACTTTCGTTAAAAATTGTAACTTTTTGAGGAACATATGAAATTAAAGACTGCCAATTTTTTTTATATTCATTAGATAAAATATCATATTTTTCATCTAAAATTATTTGACCACTTTTAGGTATTAAAAGACCAGATAATAAATCAACAAAAGTACTTTTTCCAGACCCACTGTCTCCAAGAAGACCTATGAATTGATTTTTTTTAATCCGCAAATTTAGATTATTAAAAATTTTTTTTTCATCGTAACCAAATTCTATATTTTTAAATTCAACAGATTTATTAAATGAAAAGTTTTTTATTTTAGAATTGTAAACTTTGTCTTTAGCTAAAACATTATTTTTTTCAGTTTCACTAAATACATTATATAGATTCTTTAAAACTGTATTTGCAAACCGAAGGCTTTGCAGAGACCCTAAAATTCTATTAAATGAAGGCATAAGTCTAAAAATTGATGCCGCATATAAACCAAGTGTACCAGTTATTTTTGCAAATTCTGTATCATTTTTGATAAAAAAAAATAATAAAAAACTTATGCTTAAAATAGCAAAAATTTCAAAAAAATATTTTGGTAATTGCTGAAGGATTACTTGATTTCTTGTAAAATAAATTGAGTTAGAATTATATTCTTCAAATTTTTTAGAAAAAATTTTTTCAATATTGAAAATTTTGATATCTTTAAAACCATGCAGCCCTTGATTCAAAGTATCAATTTTAAAACCTTCATTTTTTTGCCTTTTTTCTCCCCATATCTTTAATTTTTTTTTTACTGGAAGATATATAAGTAAAAATATAATACTTAAAAATATAAAAATTATGATAGTTCCTTTTGGCTCATAAGATATTAATATATAAAAAAATACAAAAAATAGAGTAATTTCAGTTATTAAAGTGATTATTGGCATTAGTATACCAACGGTAAATTGATTAATTTCATTTAATATATTTCTCATTAGTTTGCCAATATTCTGCTTAATAAATTCATGATAATTGTAATTTAAATATCTTTCAAAGAGTGAGTTAGTCAGCTCTTTGCTAATTCCATATATAAATTTGTTATTAACAATTGTGAAAATAATTAAAAAAAAATTTTTAGTTAAGAAAACAGAGACTAAGAAAATAACTGAATATAAAATTAGAATTTTTCTTTCAGGATAATCTATTAATTCAAATATAAAGTTGAACTTTTCATATTTTTCATAAATATCTACTTCTGTAATTGCTAGTATTACTGGTAAAACTGAACCTATTCCTATTGCCTCAAGAATTACTCCAAAAAAATTCATTAAGATAATTAAAAAAAAATATTTTTTGTTTTTGCTACCCAACAAACCAAAAACTTTTGAAAACATTTTTAAAAAAGCTTTAAGTATTCTTTGTAAGACTCTAAAGATTTTTTTGGCAAAAACTTAAAAACACCTTTTTTTAAAACTTCTGAATTATATTTATATCCAAAAAGTTCCCCTTCTAAATCTTTAGTTAAATTATGTTGATTTCTCGATTGATACACACTTGCTGGAGCATACACAATATGTCCAACACTTTTTTTGATCTTTTCTTGGAAATAATACGAGCCCCATATATCATCCATCCTTCCAATGTGAGGAAACATATAATAAAATTTAATATATTTACCATCAATAAAAGTATTTTGGCTATTGAATGGTGAAACATTATTGCTAGTGTATTGAATAAATTTTTTAAATTTTACAATTGGTGAATTTGCAATTCTGCAAATTGCATCAATGTCAGGATCGCCATCCCATAAATCAGCTTGAACGATGCATTGTACATCTTTTTTACCTAAGTACTTGGTTTTTGTCGTTTTAATATATTCTATGGGAAAGCCTCTGTGCCAAATTTGCTTTTTATGCTCAGTTATAGAAAGAGGATCAAAAACATTATTGTTTGCCTTAAAAACTCTAGCTTTAATTTTTTTTTTTACCATTAAATTTTTCCCCCAATCTTTATAAGGAATATTATCATCATCAACTGTTGCAACGATATCAGATCCCATCTTATGAGCATAAATAAACCCAAAATTTCTTCTCTGAATACAATTCCAACCAATAAGATTACTCAATTTTTTGGATATTTTTTCCTGATCTGATGGAGAAAGATAAATTATGTCTTTATTTTCTTCATAAAACTTATGAGGTGTTTTTTTATCTCCAACAACAACTAAATTCCAATCTTTCATTTTACTAAACTTTATAAGTGCTTCGGTTGGTTTATTTATTGTTGTAGTTACAATGGTTTTAATCATGATTTATCCTTAAAAAAAAAACTTATTAATACAAATTTTAGGTAATTAATATAATAAAAAAACTTAAAATTAAAATAATCATTCAATAAATTTTTATTAGACTTCAACTTTTTATTTTCATCTTTGCTATTTAATTTTAATATGCAATTGATTTCTTCATCAATAAAAACTATCTTGAGTTGTTTTGTAACAAGTTTAAAAAAATTGGAAAGAGTTTTTTTAGAAAAACTATATATATGAGCATTTTGAAGATAATATAGAAATAAAATTTTTTTATAATTGTATCTAATATGTCTAATAGAATAATAATTCTCATTATACACACCTGGAACTGCGATGAAAATGATGCCATCTTTATTGAGATTTAAACTGATAGTATTTATAAATTCTTTTAAATCAGGAATATGTTCAAATACATGGGATAAAATTATAATATCAAATTTCTTATCTTTGACTTTTTCTATACTTCCAAAACTTAAGTCTAAACCTTTTGTTTTCCCAAATTCCAAGTATTCTTTATCGTAATCCAAACCACTAGTTTTAAAATTTTGATTTTGAAAATAAGATAATATTCCTCCACAACTGCAACCAACTTCCAAAACATTTTTATAAGATTTTTGATCAATAAATTTTTTTATTAAGTTATAATATTTTTTACCAGTTTCATATTGAGCTACAAAAATATTATTTAAATGATCCAGATCAGAGCTAGTTTTACCAGTATAAATTTTTCTGTATTCATTTTTATAGAAATTTTCAAGACTATTTTTATCAAGACAACTATAATGTCTTATTAAGCCACAATTTTTACATATTACGTTTTTAACATTTATTCCAAATCTATCCGTATTTGATATTAGCTCATCATTTGTTTTATTATCTATTACGGAACAAATAGGACATTTTGTTTCTACTAATTTATAGTCTTTGTTAAAAATTTTATTATTAAAAATATCTATATTTTCTTTTTGAAGTTTATTTAAATTAATAAATGATTTTATCTGTTTATAAATTTTTAACATTTTAAATAACTTTCAATCTTTTTTAATATAAAGTTTGCTCTTGCTTCAAATGAGTTATTTTTATTAATCATGTTGCTCCAATTTAAAGAGTGTTTTTTTAATAAATTCTCATTATTTAAATAATATTGAATTTTATCTTCTAGAATATCCTCATCTAAAATTTTAAATTTTTTAGTATTATCATCATACTCAAGTTCATAATTAATTGAATTTTCATCATTTACCTCAATTCCATCTGATAATTTGCAGTTTGGCTTAGGTATAATCGGAAGACAATTATAAATTGCAATTTCTGAATGTCGAGTTGAGTCCCACACCTTGCCATAAGGGGTGATAGCAATTTTGCTAGAAGATAAGGTTTTTAAATAAGACTTTACTGAAATTTTCTGTTTAAAATTTATATTCATAAAATTACTGCTTTCGTAATTTTCTAATAAATCTTGAAAAAATTCTCGATCAGTGGAATTATTATGTCCTACTCTACCTGAAAAACTAATATTTAGAGTTTTATCTGTTTTTGGTTTTAAAATATCAAAATAATTATCTTTTCTTATTGGCATTGGGCAAATTGGATAAACATTTCCTAAATCACAATCTTTTGGCAAATCATGTTTAAACATTAAATCGAAGTCATTTTTAAGTTTATAATTATCATACAAATAATTTTCATAATTATTTGAAAAGTATATATTTTGATCATCAAAATGATCGACCAAAACTCTTAAAATATTATTTTTTTTTGCAATACTCAAAATTTTATTAACTTTTTTACTAACTCTTGATCCAAAAATGATGCAATCAAAAATTTTAATATTATTAATCACTTCATTGATTGATATATAGTTATTTAATTTTGATCTATGCATAGAAGGATATCTTGAAAACTTAGGTATAATTTTCTCTATATATTCAGGATAATATTCGCCTAACATATATACATTCAAATTTTTAATATCAGCAAATCCTTCATAATGATAATTTTCAGCACATAGATTGTGTGCATTAATATTTTCTATTATTTTTTGTGAGTCAAACTTAATAAAACTTTTTATTATATTTTTAGTTTTGTAAAAAAATCTTGACTCTATATTTGTAATAAAGTTTGACGGTATAATTAAAATATTTTTCATTTAAGAATTAATGAAGACCCAACAGTGTCAACTTTAATCTCTAAGCTTTTAAGTTTATATAATTTTTTTTTTATTTTATCTTTTACTTTTTGATTGCAGACAAACATCAAGAAACCACCAGCGCCAGCGCCTACTAATTTACCTCCATAAACGCCTGTATTTATAGCTTCATCATAAATTTCATTTATCTTTTTATTTGTAACTGTTTTTGATAGCTCCCTTTTAATCTTCCAATTTTCATTTAGTAATTTTCCTAAATCTTTAATATTAATATTTTTTGAAAAAATTTTTTTAGCCTCTTGAACCTGATCTTTTATCTTAAGTAAATGATCAATATTTTTTCCTTCAGCAGTATTTTTTAATTGAGTTTTTAAAGATTTTGATGCAAATCTTTCTATCCCAGTAAAGAATAGAATAATACTTTTTTCAAATTTTCTTTTGTTATAATTTTCCAATTTTAACCTGTTTATTAAAAAATCATTTTTGAAATATTTTATATTTAATAAACCACCAAGTGCAGTAGATATCTGATCCTGACAACCCACATTCTCCCTTATCATTTTTTGCTCAATATAAATTGCTTCTTTTGCAATTTGTTTGTTGTTTTTTTTTTTATTTAAATACCCATAAAGAGATTTTAATAAACCAACCGTAAATGATGATGATGAACCAAGACCTGTTTTTGCTGGAATATCCCCTGTATAATGTATTTCTAAACCATCATTAATTTTCATGAATTTTAATGTTTCTCTAATTGAGGGATGATCAATTTCAGAAATTCTATTTACTTTTTCGATATTTTTATATGATAAAAAATATTTATAATCATTATGAAGATTATTTCTTTTTACAATTACATACGAATATTTATTTATTGCAAAGCTTAGTGTCTCTCCACCATATTTTTCAAAAAAAACTGGATAGTCAGTTCCACCTCCAAATAAAGTAAGCCTAATTGGTGTTTTTGAAATTATCATAAAAAATTTTCAATTGATTTTTTGTAGTTGGAATTTTTGTCAATTTAGATATTTTTATTAAATGAAGATTATTTTTTTCTAGTCTTGGTTTTTTTTTGAAATTAGTACTTTTTATGTTTAAAAAAGAAAGTATATCCTTCACATTTACAGAACCTTTTCCTGTCAAGTTAAATATTTCATTTTTACTTTTTTTTAGAATTTTAAATATAATTGAAGAAGCCTCATCAACATCAATATACTGATAAGTGCTTTTTTTTGAGACCCAAATCTGATTGTTATTAATTAAATCATAAATAAGATTTTTTTTTAAGTTTTTGCCAACAAAACCACCCATTCTAAATATCAAAAAACTATGGCATGTTCTTTTTACAATCTCTTCAGCTACTAATTTATTGAATCCATAATTTGAAAGTCTGCTAGACTCAATTTTACTATTTTCATATTTTGTCTTTATATTTTTGTTATAAACTTCACCTGAAGAAATCAAAACATATTTTTTAAATTTAAAATCTTTAGTGCTTTTAAAAGTTGAAATAACAGTTTTATCGAAATCTATTGAGTAATCTTTTTCTGAAAGCCATTTAATTGAATTTCCGTTACAATTTATAAAAATATCACAATTTTTATTCAAAAATTTTTTATAATTCTTTTTTGTTATTGAAGAATATTTAATTTTATTTTTTTTTAAATAACGACATATGGCACTTCCAATAAAACCTTCACCCCCTAAAACAAAAATTAACATTAGAGGTTTGAAAAAGGATTTAAATTTAAAATACTATATAATTTTTTCAACTCTTTAATACCAGTTTCAATAGTTTTGGTTGGTTGCCATCCAAGCTTTTCTATCTTTTCGTTACTAACAATATAGTCTCTTTTGTCAGGATCCTCGCCTATAGGTGATGATATTATTTCAAAATCAATTTGTTTTTTTATTTCTAAACATAGTTCTTTTTTAGTAAGATTTGCAGTACTTAATCCCACGTTGTAAGCTTGGTTTTTCATTGTGCTAAATTTATCTAATGAAAATATAAATGCATTACAAACATCATCTATATGAATATAGTTTCTTGAAAAATTTTCCTCAAATAAAACAATACATCTGTCCCTTATAGATCTTAAAACAAAATCATTTACTAATAAATCTGTTCTCATCCTTGGCGATGGGCCAAATACTGTTGCTAACCTCAGTGAAATTGAAGAATTATTATTTTGGTAAATTTTTTCTAACTCAACTTTTTGTTTACCATAGGAAGAAACTGGTTTTAACTCAGATTCTTCAGTGCAATATTTGCCTTTTTCACCTACGCCATAACCACTGTTTGTAGTTGGAAATATTACCATCTGATCTTTACTAATATTTGATGATAACTCAACCATAGTTTTAAAATTTGTTTTTTCAGAATAGAAAGGATTTAATTTACATGCAGGAGCTCCCACAATAGCTGCAAGAGGAATTATTACGTCATTTTTTCTTAAATATGAAATTACCTCTTTATGGTTGTTTATATCTAATTTTACAAAATTAAATTTTGTAAAATTACAACAATCAATCAAAGAATTTTGTTTGTACAACAAATTATCTATAACTGTAACTTCGTTTCCTAATTCTAGTAATCTTTTGACTAAAACTGAGCCTATGTATCCAGCTCCTCCCGTAACTAAAATTTTATTCATTTTAAAAACTAATTTGGCTCATATTCACTTTTCCCAATCAAATTATCAACAATAGATAAAAGCCAGACATGATGTATCATTTCGACATGATTATAGGAATTACTATCCACCCAACAATTGATACTTTTTTTGTTTAATGTTTTAAGTTTATTTTTTTTATTTCTTCCAGTGAAAGAAATTAATTTAATTTTATTTTTTACGCACCATTTGGCTGCATTAACAATATTTTTTGACTCTCCAGATGTTGAAATTAAAACAACCACATCTCCCTTGTCACAATAGAGTTCTAAAGCTGATTTCATCCAATTGTCATGACCATAATCGTTACTCAAACATGTGATTAAGTCTGACTCATTAAAATTAATTGCTCTCACTTTAGCATTTTTAGTTAAATCTACAGATACGTGACTAGACATTGCTGCACTTCCCCCATTTCCCATAAAAATTATTTTTTTTTTATTTTTATGGGTAGTTTTAAATAATCTAGCTACTGTCTCTAATTTTGAATTAACTGAAAGGTCAGCTGTTAAATCTGATTTAAACTGCTCGAAGTATTTTTTAAAAAAAAATTTTTTCATATAAATTTATTATTAACCTATTTTGATAGTTTATTTCAATAAATAATCAATAGCTCTTTGTAATTCTAATAATGTGACTGGTCTGCTATTACCGATAACTCTTGTTTTTAAGCCAGCATAACAATTAGATAAAAATAGATTTAAGTCATCCTCAACTTTCATTTGTTTTAGAACTGAAGATAGAGTAAAAAATGCATCGCCTGCACCTACTGTGTCAACTGGGTCTGCAAACATGACTGGGCAAGAATTTTGTAATTTATTTTGCTTTACCATTGATGCTCCATCTTTTCCTCTTGTTATACAAAAGTCAGTTTTTTTTTTCATTTTATTCAATAATTTTTTATTTAAGACATTTATGTCATTAGTATTATCTTGTGTCGCTAGACTCATTTCCACTTTGTCTATACAAAAGTAATTTAAATTTTTATATTTAGTAATCAAATTAAAACCATAATTATATGAATTAGTTTGAACATTTGCAGATTTAAATTTTTTTTGCTTTTCAATAAAATCAATTATCTTTGAACTAAAAAGACCATGACCAAAGTCAGCGATAAGTATCAAGTCAAATCTTTTAATGATTTGACCGATTTTTTTAATAAATTTACTTTCATTGTCCGTATCCCATATTTTATTAGTTATTTTTTGAACCTCAAAAATTTTTCTATTCTTAAAATTCTCAAGAAATCTAGTTTTAACTGGCACTTTCCACTTTGAAGTTAAAAATATATTTTTATTTTTTAATTTTTTTAAGTACTTGTTATCAGATTTATTTGCTGGCATTAAAATTTCTGAATTTGAATTGAGTGCCAATAAATGATTCAATATAGCAGCTGATCCACCCAAATAATCATTTTGATTTAAAATTTGTGCTGCTACAATTGGACTTTTACTGCCTAGGCCTAGTGCTTTAGTTTCAATATATCTATCAATAATAGTCTCACCAATAACCAATGCTTTTATATTTTTTATTTTAAGTAAAATTTTGTTAATATATTCAAATTCATATTTAGTTTTTATTTTATCTATATATTTTTTTTGATTTTCTGAAGTTTTAATAAAAAATTTATTTAAAAGTGTCGAAGCACTATTCATTTGGGAAGAAGTAAAAATTATTTTTCCACCAACTCTTTTTACAGCAGTTTCTTCTTCATAAATTTTTTTTGTAAGATCTTTAGATTTTTTCTTATAGTCTTTACCTTTAATGTAAAAATTAGGTTTTAAAATTTTTAATACATTTATAGCGTCCTGATTATTATTGATAAAAACATAATCAACTTCTTCTATTGACGAAATCATCATTGCCCTATCATCAACATTAAAGTAGGGCCTATTAGGGCCTTTATTTACATACTTATCTGTAGTTATTGAAACAACTAATATATCTCCATGTTTCTTTGCTTCTTTAAAATGACGGATGTGACCTATATGCAATAAGTCAAAAACACCATGACACAATACTATTTTTCTATGTTTATTTAGTTTTTTTATTTTTGATAATAAAACTGAATTAATAATTTTTTTATCCATTTTTTAAAAATTTAAACCACAATTTAGTTGCTTTTGCTATTTTTTGTTTATTCCAAAGGGGTGCTCTTTTCCATAAAAAGAGATTTTTCTTAAGTACAGCAATACCCTCCTCTATAGATATTTGAGCTCTCCAATTTAATATTTTTTTTATTTCCTTCGTGTCTGCAAAAGTAAGGTCTGGTTCACCTGGTCTTTTTGGTAAATTGATAATTTTTGCATTTTTATCTAAAATTTTTGCAATTTTATTTACTGTTTGAGGATTATCACTACCTACATTTAAAATCTTAAAATCAGCTTTTTTATTAATAGCACTTAAGTGAAAAGCTCTACAAACATCAGTCACATAAGTAAAATCTCTTTTTTGATTTCCTTTTCCAACTATCGTAAATGGTTTTTTGTTTGCTAATTGAGCTAAAAAAACACCAAACATAGCACCATACCCACCTGAAGTTCTTGATCTGGTACCATAAACATTAAATAATCTTAAGGAAGTATACTTGATTTTGTATACCAAACCCCAGTGTTTTATTAATTCTTCTCCTAGCATTTTTGTTAGAGCATAAGGATATTGAGGCAATAATTCAGATTTTTCATTTGTTGGAAATTTTTTGGGTATTCCATAGCAAGAAGAGGATGCCGCATAAATTATTTTTTTTACTTTTTTCTTTAAGCATGCTGAAAGCACATTTAAAGTGCCTGTGACGTTTACATCATAATATCTTTGTGGATTTTCAATGGATGGCACTATGTCTGCTAACGCAGCAAGATGAAATACATACTTTGCATTATCAAATACTTTTTCAAATTTTTTATTTTTTTTTGAAATGTCAAAATTGTAAAATTTAACACCTTTAGATAAGTTATTTATATTTCCAGACGATAAATTATCTATAACTACTACTTGATAATTCTTTTTTTTTAAGTACTCACTTAAATGAGATCCTATAAAGCCAGCACCTCCTGTAATTACAACTTTATTTTTTTTCATAAAATTCATTTATAGTTTTGGTTACATATTTAATCTGATTAATTGATAAATATTCAGCTATGGGTAAACTTAAAATTTTTTTTGATAGTCTCTCGGTATTAATCAAATTATAAAATTTTTTATTTTTAAAAACATTCATTTTATGAATTGGTTTTGGGTAATGTATTTTGGTATCAATACCTTTTTTTAATAAGTATTTTTTTAGAGCATCTCTTTGGCTACAGATTATAATATAAGTATGATATGTCGATCTTATATTGAGTGTCTCTTTAACATGAGTCACTTTTTTTGAAATATTTTTTTGATAATAATTTGCAAATTTTCTTCTTATTTTAATAGTTTTTTCTAGCTCATCTAATTTTAAATTTAAAAATGTTGCCTGCAAAGTGTCCAGTCTCATATTATGACTAAAAAAATCACAATCATCCCTATTTGGATGTCCATGATTTCTGGCTTTTAACAACCAGTTATAATTTTTTCTATTATTTAAGACTATTGCTCCACCATCACCTAATGCTGCAAGATTTTTTAAGGGATGAAAACTAAAACATCCAAAATCCCCTAGAGATCCAACTTTTTTATTATTTATTATTGAGCCTGCGGCTTGAGAACAATCTTCAATTAAATAGATTTTTTGAGGTAATTTTGATTTTTTTATAATATCTTTAATTTTGTCAATATTTGCCGGTCTTCCAGTAAGATGAACAACTATAATAGCTTTAGTATTTTTATTGAGGTTTTTTAAAATTAGATCTTCATTAATGTTTAAATTGTCTCTTATATCTACAAATTTTATTTTTCCACCTGCTAAATTAATACAAGATGCTGATGCTAAGTAACTTTGAGAAACAGTTAAAACTTCATCACTTTTTTTCAGACCTATAGCTTTAAGTGATAAATATAACGCATCTGTTCCACTACCAACTCCTACGCAAAAATTTGATCCAATATATTCTTTAAATTTGTTTTCAAAATTTTCTAATTCTTTTCCAAGAATATAATTTCCAGAATTCAAGACTTTGAGAAAATTTTTTGTAATTTTTTTTTTTAATGGTTGATTTTGTTTTGCTAAATCTACGTATGGAACTTTGATCATTTAATATTTAGATAATTCATTTGTTTAATATTAAAATATTTTATATCATCCATTGAATTTATTAATTTTTTATTTTCAAAAGCTTCAATTAAATCTTCAACAGCATCTTTTATATTTTTTTTTGGTAAAAAATTTAATTCTCTTTTAATTTTTGATGAGTCAATGTGGTATGATCTTAAGTCATCTGTTTCTTCAAAAATTATTTCAATTGTATCGTTTCTTTTTTCAAAACAATCTTGGACAATTTTTGCAATATCTTGAATTTTATGATTTTCAAATCCTACATTATAAACAGGATCAACTAATGATCTAGTATCAATATTTAATAAATCCAAATAAACTTGCACCATATCTTTTATGTGGATATTGGGTCGTAATTGACTTCCTCCAAATATTTTTATTTTTTTGTTATTAAATGCATGATTTACAAAAATATTTACTATTACATCTAATCTTTGTCTTGGAGAATATCCACAAACTGTAGCTGGTCTAATTACTACTGTTTCAAATTCATCGGACCTGTATCGCAATAATACTTTTTCACATAATACTTTAAATTTTGAATAGTCTGTGAGCGGTTCTAATGATTTATCTTCAGTGACATCTTTTTCATTTTTTACTCCATAAACACTTGAAGATGATGCATATATAAATTTTTTTACTAAATGTTTTTTTGCAATTTTTACCAGCGGCTCAAAACAATCAAAATTTATTGACTTACCAAGTGCAGGGTTTAATTCAAAACTTGGATCATTAGAAATACAAGCCAAATGAATTATGCAATCCTGGTTTTGAACGTATTTCTCCAAATTTTCTAAATCTCTAATATCTCCTTTAATTGATTTTAAGTTTTTGTTAAGATTAAAATGCTCTCCATACATCATTAAATCATAAGAAGTAACATTGTGGCCTAAATCTAAAAGCTCATTCACTAATACTGTGCCAACATATCCAGCACCACCAATTACTAATACATTCATTTATACCAACTCCTTAAATGATACTTTACCTTTAAACTTATTGTTTTTTAAAAATTCTAACCATTCTATTTTGGTCATTATACTTTTGTGGGTAACATCCCAATTTTTAAAATTTTTTTTATATTTTTTCATACTTGGTACCTGAATAATAAAATAAATTTTTTTGTTGTCATTAGATATAGCATTAATGTTCACAATCAATTGTTTAATTTCTTTTTTACTTAAATGAGGCAACACTTCTTTACAAATAATAAAATCAAAATAATTGTCTCTAAAAAACTTTTTTTTTGCAAGATTTTTCAATATTATTTTATTTCTAACAGACTCTAGGCTTGTCTTTATTGCATAATTGCTTATGTCAACTCCATATACATCCATTTTTTTTTTCTGAAATTCGTCTAAAATAAACCCTTTAGCACAACCTACTTCTAAAACTTTTGAATTTGATTTTATTTTAAAATAATTTAAAATTTTTAATATTGGTTCTTTAAATCGATTGTCTTTTATATAATTTCCATACCCAATACCAATTTTAGAATTATCGAAATAATTTAAACCAAATTTTTTATAATCATTCATTATTTTTTCTGAATGAACTTTTAAGGGGTTTAATTTACTTACTATTTTTCTATGATTTAGTCTAAGTTTATTTTGTTGTATATTTCTTTTATTCTCAGAAATAAAAAAATTTTTAATTTGCATTTTAATTAGTCTTATTTTTTATTAGTACAAATTGAGATTAAATAAGGTGAAATTTTTTCATAACCTGTATGTAGCACTTCATCTGTCATTGAGAAGATAAATATATTTTTAAAATGCTTTTTTAAAAATTTTTTAAAATCATCATAATTTTTACAATTTATGTGGGCTTTTTTATTTTCTATTGATGTATATTTTTGGAAGAAAAGAGTTGGCATTCCAATTATAGCTGTTCCAGATTTGTTTAAATTTCTTTTAATTGAATTAATAAATAGATTTTCTTGTTTTGATGAAATGTGCTCAAGGACATCTAGGGAATATATAAAATCATATTTTTTTTTTGCTCTTAGAGTTAAAATATCCTGAAAATAAAAAGTTATATTTTTAAAACTTTTAATAAATTTTTTACCCTCTGAAAAAGATGGCTCAAAAAAATCGTACAAATCTAATTTCTTTGCATTTGTAGAAACTATTGGTGACCCAAAACCTTCTCCTGCACCAAATTCTGCAACCATAGAATTTTGATCAATCATTTTTGAAACAAATTTATATCTAGAAAATAAGAATGAGAAATACTTTGGATCTTTTTGAAATATTACTGAGGCATTTTTTGGAAAAATGATATTTTTATTATTATAGTTTTTATAAGTTTTACCCTCAAAAACAGCTTTGTAACTTAATCTAGCGGATTTGCTGGAAGTACCTTTTGCAAATCTTTTTCCAATTTTAATTTTTTCTTTCATTAAATTATAAATCTAAAACTTTTGTTTTTGTATAGTGTATCATTAAATCATTATCAAATTTTGTTTTAAGAAATTTTGATTTAAACACGGCATTGTAAATTTGTTTATCAGTATTTTCTTTCAATAAATAACCTTTTTCCCTCTCTACTTTTCCTAGTCTCAGTAGTCTATGATTTTGTTTTTCGTAAATATCTTTAAGACTCAATAACTTTTTTTTATAAATTACGTTTTTCATTAATATTCGGTCTTTTGAACAATGGGTACCTAAATAAAATGGAAATGAATCAACAATAATAGTTGTGGTTTTTCCATAAGAGTTAGTCAAACATGAGGCACCAGAATGTTGAGTTATTAGATAATCGCTGTATAACAAAAAATATAAATTCAAAACTTTAAAAGGTATGTCTCCAAATAATTTTTTGTCTTTAAGGTCTATACACTTATTCTTATTAATGAAACGCTGACTAAAATCTCCGGTTAAGACAATATTGGATTTATTTTTTTTAAGTTTATTAATTAATTTAATATATTTTCTTTCATTTCCACCATCTCTAATTTTATCATAATACTCATCTGATCTATTTCTTCTCAATAAAATTGTATAAGTTTTATTTTTAGAAAAGTTTTTATGAACTTTATTTAATTTTTGTAAAATTTGTGTTCTGTACTTAATTGGTAACTCAGGTTTTTTTCCAATATTCGATCTAATAATGTTGGTAAATGCCGTCAGGCTATTATAGTCAACAATTTTATCTGAAAAATCATCATATTGATTTAATGGAATTTTATTCAGTCTTTTAATTTCATAAAGTTTCAAGTGTTCTAAAAGAATATATTTTTTTAGTTTAAAAAAATTAATAAAGTTTAAAATTAAATAAATTAGACTAAGGTAATAAGATTTTGCTATTTTAGAATGATGTTTTTTTGGGAAAAAAATACTATCAAATTTATATTTCTCAAGATTATCATAACATTCGCTTAAATATTCGTTATTTCTAGGATGATTAATTTCTATAAGAGATATTTTTTTAGGATAATAAATTCTCGATGCAATATCATATGCAATAATTTGATGACCGAAACTCCATGTAAAAAAAGGGAAAATAACATTATTATTTAATAATTTTTTATTGGAAATAAAAAACATTAATACAGAGAATAAATGCCAAGGAGTAAGTAAATAAATAAAAAATTTATAAGTTAATTTTAGAAACTTATAAAGTATGCTTTTTAAAGTTTTAGATAACATTTAATATTTCAGGATGAACACCAAAATTTTTCGACAATTTATACTTTTTAATTATTTTTTTATGCATTAAATTTGCCTCTCTAAATAGCTCTTTCCTCAAAGTTTTTTCATTTTTATTTGTTTCTTTGTGTTCTAACAATCCTGCAAGTTTATTCTCTATATATGCATTAATTGCAAATTCCTTATTTATATAAGATATTGGCTTTCTTTCTGGTTCCCAACCTTTAAAAGTATTAGACTCAATACTATTATTTTTTTCCTTAAACCAACTAATGATTGTTTTAATTATTTCAGTACAATAAGTTAAACCATCTCTTTTTGTGCCACTAACAATAAATATATTTTTATGTTTTTTTAAAGTTCCAATTAAAGGTTTTCCATCAAAGCTCATTGGCCTAAATCCAATATTTATTTCTACCCTACCTTTGCCAAAACTATTGAGAAATTCTCTCTTCGATGTGCTTAGTAAATATTCTAAAGTTGCTGCTCTAGGTTCAAAAATTGGTTTTTTAGATATGAAACTACCTGCTCCAACATAGAAATTATGATCAAGTCTTGGGACATAGTGTACCCCACAAGTGCTTCCTCTATTTGGAGTTCTAATTACTGTACGTTTAGGAAGTTTTATATCTTTTTTATTAGACTTAATACTTAAGGCAGTACCAACGCCGTAAAAAGTATCCTGAATATCTGAGCCTACGTCTCCTAATATTTCATGAACATAAGACCCTGCGGCTAACAATACTTTTTTAGTTAATATTTTTTTTTTAGAACTTAATAAAAGTTGATAGTTTTTTTTAACTTTAGAAATTTTTAAACACTTTTCACCAAAAATATTTACATTTTTAAAAGAAGGTATCTCTTTATCTAATATTTTAAAAAGAGCCTTTGTGTCAATCGCTCCCTCTCCTTTTATTGAAATAGTTTTTGCAGGAAATTTTAATTGTTTTCTAAATAATTTATTTTTTTTATCTTCTTTTAATTCCCTATTAAATTTATTTACATAATATGAAATCCTTTTAAAGCACTTCTTCTCTAATGTGGTTGCATTTTTTGAGAGATAAACAATAGTATCATCTGCTGTTTTTATATTTTTAAAAATTTTATATTTTTTTATTAATTTATCCCAGCTTTTTTGAGCTGCTATTCCAAGAAGAATCTTACGTTCTTGATAATTGTCCTTTATTATTCCATAGTCAACTTCTGCCAATACATTTAACATTGCGCCAGCTGCCGCAGAAGCAGATCCTTCTCTTTCAGGAGGAGATATAAAGGCAATTTTTTTATTCTTAAATTCTTTTGAAACCTGAAAGGCTGACATTGTACCAACAATACCATTTCCAATTATTGTGATATCAAAAACCATTAATTAAAGATTACTCTATTGTTAACATTTATAATTGATATAGATTAAAATTAAGAAAAATCATATAGCTTTTATTCTTAAAAAAACAAGTGACAACCTTATTCTAGTCTAATTTAAAAATTCAAAACAAGAAGAAGTTATACAAAATTGAGGCAAGTAAAATCTTTTAACAAAAACATTTTCGAAGAAAATATTTACCTGAATTAATATAATTTGCTGATTATACTATATAAATTCTTATCATTACTATAATGAAATTGTATTCCTGCCTTTTCTGCTGCTATTTTATCTGTAATTTGGTCACCAATAAATAAACAATTTTTTTGAAATAAATTCCAATCCTTCATGGCTTTAATTAACATTCCGGGTTTAGGTTTTCTAAATTTGGAAGCTTTATTATACTTAAGCACTTTAGCATTTTTAATGAACGGACAATAATATATGTCATTTATGTATGCCTTATTGTTTTTAACCATATCAGTGCAAAATTTTAAATGAATATCATTTAGTTTTTTTTCTGAAATTAGTCCTCTTCCGATTGCAGATTGGTTTGTAATAATTATTACAAGTATTTTTTTATTATTTAAGTATTTAATTGCTGAGTGTACACCAGGTAAAATTTTAAACTGTTTTGTATTAGTTACATATCCATTTGATTTATTAATAACTCCATCACGGTCTAAAAATACACATTTTTGATTTTTTTTATGATTTTTTATTTTCTGACGATATGCACTCAGGTTTTTTTTAATGCCAATATCTATAAAATAATTATTAAAGAAATACCCACCAACTTGTTTTTTTAATACCATTTGAGAGATAACTTCTTCTTCAAGTGACAAATATTTTTTTGGTATCGTTTTGATAATTTTTTTGTTTAATATGTAGACACCAGAATTCATAAGTCCTTTTTTTTTCTTAAAAGATACAATTTTTGATTTAGATATTTTTAAATTACTAAGCTTTTTGTTTGATAGATAATTGTTATTTTTAGTTAATGCCATTGAACATAAAAGATTTTTTTTTAAAAAAGGAAGACTTTTTTTGGCAAAATTATCGAAATTAATATCGAAATAACTATCTCCATTTAGTAGCAGAAAGTTAGAGTTAATTACATTTTTAAGTTGACTCAAAGACCCACCCGTACCAAGAGGTTTTTTTTCAATTATTACTTTAATAGTTGAAAACAAAATTTTTTTATTATGATATTTTTTTTTTATTAATTCACCCTTAAAACCTGCTAAAAGATAAATTTCTTTAAAGTAATAGCTACTTAATTTTTTTAAAATTAAATCTAAAAATGAACAATTATCAATTTCAATTAGTGGCTTAGGTAATTTTTTGGTAAGATTTTTAAGCCTGGTGCCTCTTCCTCCAACTAAAATTACGGCTTGTTTAATCATAAAATACTATTTAATAATAATTGATGAAATCAAATTACTTCTTTAAAAATAAACTATCAAAAATTATTTTTTTTGGTTTTATTACAATATTACTCTTAATTTTATTTAAAGACAGTATTTCTTCAAAAATATTTAAAAATATTTTTACAAATAAAAAAATAATTGATAATTCGGCTCTAAAAATTCTCACAACTTCTGATAATATATTTGAGTTAAAAAAAAATTCTCAAATTTATATTTATCTTAAAAATTTTAAGGGAAAAAAAACCAATTTATCTATATACAGTTTTTCAAATAAAAATCCTAAAAAACATATAAAGCAGAAATGTAACTCAATTCCTTTGGTGGGTAAAAAAAACTATATGTTGGAATTTATATCGTCAGATTTAATAGGAGTAGAATGCTCAAAATATGAGAGCTTCATGTATGTAGGTGAAATCACCTTAAGTCGTGATTTAGGTTTATTTGAAAAATTATTAATTAAAACTTTTAAAAAAATGTTATCCTATTCAACAAATTCACAAGATATAAGATTTATTGAACAAGATAAAATTTATACTTTCTATTTTAATCTTGAAAAGAAACTAGAAAAAAAAAATAAGGCTTTGGTTATATTTCCAGCGTCATCTTTTCCAAATTATTTTAGCAATCTAGATTATATTAATAATTATTTAGATAGATCAAGACCTTACGATTTACCTTTTGTGAGATTTGTAAATGAAGCTCCAATTCATCTTAAATCACACAACATTGATAAAATGAAATTATTAGAAAAAAATTCAGTAATAATAAAAAGTTATGAAGATTTAGGTGTTAATTTAGATATTGATTATGATTATAATTTTGAAAATAATCTTAGCACATGGTCAAAATATGAAATAATAATTTTTCCAAATCATTCTGAATATTTTCCATTATCCAAATTCAAAAAGATGAAAGAGCTTTTAAGAAATTTGGACGAGGAAAAAAGATTACTAGTTCATGATCCAAATAGCTTTATTAGAGAAAGTTTTTTAAAAAAAAATAACAAAGGCACATCGTATTTTGAGTATAAATTTGATCACAATAATGCATTAATAAATCAACTATTTGAATCAAAAGGACAATGTAAATATGATAATATTAATTTTACAGATATGCGTTATTCAGAGCCAGAAGGTTATAGTGTTAAGATACTCGAAAAAAATAATGATTGGCCTTTTTATTTGAAATGTAAAGATAATGACAATTTATATTCCGCAATTTCATTTGATAAAATTAATAAATTAGGCATTATTAGATTTAATGTAGAGTCTTTAGGATATACCTTTACAAAAACAAAAAAATTTAAAAACAAACTGTTAAATTTTTTAGAAGTTAATTAATTAATTTTAAATGAAATCAGTACAAAAATTTTGGATTAATGAAAATTGATGTAAAGAAAATCAAAAGTTATTTAAATTTCATTAAAAAAATTAAAAAACTAAAGATTTCTAAGTCTCATATAAAATGTTTTTGATATACATTTGACAAATCAAATAAATTTTAAAATTTTCTAAAGATTTATTGATTTTAGTTACATAATTGATAATAAAATAAAATGTTAATAAATCTTATTAAATTTCATGGCCTCTTTAAGGGTTTAAGAAGATATTATGATGAAATAGTTGAGTGTGTTTTTTTTGACTTATTCAACGGTGTAAAAACGATGGGTATCAAGCAACCTTCAAAATATGAGGTTAAAAACTTTGATATTAATTCGCATAAACATTACCAACCAACTTACAATTCACCTTTAAAAAAAATTGCTCTATTTTTAAAGAATAAAATAAAATATAAAAATGTAATCATTTATGATTTGGGAACAGGCTTTGGAAAGCCATTAATTATTCTTGGAAAAATATTAATCAAGTCATCAGTAGAAAATATAAAGCTCATTGGTGTTGAGCTTGATCCAGCTTTTAAAAATACTTTTGATGAAAATTTAAGAAAAATTTTTAACAATCAAAAAAAAATAGATATAAATTTTGACAATAATAAAGTTGAAGATATTAACTTTAATTCAATTGAAAATGAGACTACTTTAGTAATTCATAATAAAAATAGTTTTTCAAAAAAAATTACAGAGGAGAATTTAAATAAAATTAGAGAAATATCAAAAACAAGAAATTGTGAAGTTTTCTATATCTTTTCTAATCCGGAATTTGAAGATATTTTTCATGAAGAAATAATTTTTCAAAATTTAGGATGGCATAAGAACTTTAATATAAATCTTTATAAAATTTAAAATCAAATATATTTTTTAATAAAAAATTTATTAATAGTTTTGAGAAAAACTTATAACACTTAATTCAACAGGGTCTTCCATAATTAGAATTAATTTATTTTCAACTATCTTCATATCTCTTATTCTATTTTTGAATAAAATTTTCTCTAAGAAATTTATATTTTTTAAATTTTTGTTCTCGTCTCTAGTAACCTTAAATAAAAACAAACCCCTTTCTTTTAAAGTTGACAAAATTAAATATTCAGATTGTGTTTTTTTACTCTCAAAAAATATTATTTTTGAAGGTGTAAAAGAAAAGTTCTGAGTTCCATATACTAAGGGTTCTTCGTAACCCTTATCTTTATGTGATTTATCATAACTAAAATCAACTTTAAAATCATGCTCACCATAAGTTGAATATGGCCATCCAAAATTCACCGGTAACTTATCATTTTTTTTAATATAATTAATTTCGTCTCCTGATTTGGGTCCAATATCTGTGATAAAAATATCATCTTTATATAAGATTATACTACTAGGATTTCTTAAACCTAAAGCAATTAAAGAAGTATTTTTATTTAATTTAGATATTTCGATAACTTTTCCTAACAAATTTTTATTTTCTTGCGCATCTTTTAACGTACTAAAATCTCCTATTGATAAAATTAATTCGTTGTTCCAATTGGCACCTATTGCTCCACCAACATGCCAATCATTTCCATCTAGGTAACTTCTGTTATCACAATCATTTGGTTGTTCATAGAACAATTCAAAATTCATTTTTTCAAAATTAATTTTTGACCTAACAACGATGATCCCATTGCAGTCTTCTTGAAACTCTTTAAGCAATGAAACATAAAACCATCCATCAGAATGAATGAATGTATCTCTGACACCGATCAAAGCATTTTCATATTTTTTTGATATAAATTCATCTAAATTAGAATTTATTTTAATTAAATTTAACTTTTCATCTTCAAGATCTTTAACATCAAAAAAATAACTTTTTCCATGATGGTATGTTATAATAATACGATCTTCTGCCTGCTCAATAAAATTCCATCTAGAAGTATATGTTTTAAACTCTTCAGGAAATTTATCATCAATCAAAAAACTTTTTTTTACTATATTTCCAAATTCAACTGTTTCAAAAGTTTTTTTATCAAATAAAAGACCGTCTTCTAAAGTTTGTAAAATCTGTTTGAAATTTTCTAGATTTTTTTTTGTTTCGTTTAATTCATTTTCAATTTTATCTAATCTTTTAAAAACTAGTAAACTTGCAAGTTTATTTCTTATATTTTGAGATGAAAAAAATTTAATATATATAAAAAATATTAATAATAATATAATAAAAGTTCCTATTAATTTTTTGTGCATATAAAATTATGATTAAAAACAATATTGAATGATTTCAATACTCCAAATATTAATAATGAAAAAATTTCAAAAAAAACAATTACAATTATTAGATATCTAAATAAATAAGTGAGCTGCTTAGAGAAATTTTTAAACATACGTGTAAATTCAAAAGCAAATAAAGTTTTAAATTTATGAAATTATTTTTAATAATATAAGTAATTATTAAGATTTTGAATATCAATAAAATGAGGTAATAAATTAATTTTAAATACTATATCTAAAAATCAAAAAAATTTTTTTCAGTGCATAAATCAAGCCAATTGAGCTATTAGTACTGGTCAGCTGCACACATTGCTGTGCTTCCACATCCAGCCTATCAACGTGGTGGTCTACCACGGCTCTATAGGAAGAACTAGTTTTGAGGTGAGTTTCCCGCTTAGATGCTTTCAGCAGTTATCTCTTCCATACTTAGCTACCCGGCACT
>Ga0255758_10000478_pt1 | contig 45149 bp, 51 predicted proteins | sample 011ome_24_FD_179958 | JGI IMG/M metagenome (GOLD analysis project Ga0255758, IMG submission 179958) | Coastal salt marsh microbial communities from the Groves Creek Marsh, Skidaway Island, Georgia - 011513CT metaG (version 2) | ecosystem: Environmental > Aquatic > Marine > Intertidal zone >... | reverse complement strand
GCCATTTTGCCTAATTTCGACCAACGTCCTGTGGGTCAGCTCAAGGCCACCTCTCTTGAGCTGGCTCGCCCGATTACCCAACCATACTGATCATTTGTTCGCGTCCGGTTTATAGAGGCTTGCCGCATAAAGCGCGATCGCAGCGGCATTCGAAACATTCAGGCTTTCGGCATCTTCATTGATATTAATCCGAACCAGCATGTCGCAATGGTCACGGCTGAGACGCCGCAGGCCGCTCCCTTCGGCACCAAGCATAATGGCAAGCCGCTGATGCGTGCCAAGGGCGCTCACTTCGACATCACCCTCGCCAGCAAGACCGGCAACCAGAAACCCGTGATCCTGTAATTGCTCGATAGCGCGGGCCAGATTAACCACCCGGATCAGGGGCACATGATCCAGCGCGCCAGATGCGGTTCGTGCCAAGACGCCATTTTCCTCGGCGGCATTGCGAAAGGTCGTGATCAGTGCGGCAACACCAAAGGCCCGAGCCGAACGCATGATTGCCCCAACATTGCGCGGATCAGATAATTGATCAAGCAGCAGCAGGCGAACCGGTTCTGCATGTTCTTGGTCATTATCTGGTCCAAGATGGATTGCAAGATCGGCAAGAAAATCATCAAGATGCGGTGGGTCTAACGGCCAAACCGCCGCGGCAATCCCCTGATGCACAGCTTTTTCACCAGCATCGCCGATATGATCGAGGCGGCTGCGGTCTATCAGCTGCGGTGTCGGCAGTTCGGCCTGACGCTGTTCTGGCAGATCAGTGATCACGGCCGTCAGCGCATCGTTGCTATCATTGGTGATATAGAGCTGCTGGATGCGCCGATCCGGATTCGCAAGTGCCGCAAAAACGGCGTGGCGCCCCCAGATGAAATAGCCGTTCTGTGGGGGTTTTGGCGCAGTCTTGCCGCCTGCATGACCCATATTTCCCGATTGCGCCGGCCGCTTGGCAGGATTATGCCGGCCGTTAGGATCGGCCGCAGCACCGCGATTAGCATTTGGCTTTTGCCGGTTTCGGTGCGGGTTTTTCGCCGAATGTTGTTTTTTCGCGCTTTTTGGGGCCATGAGACGACTTCTTTGTTGACAAATTAGCTGTGCCTTTTTATCTCGCAGGATCGCCGCGTCATTGCAAGCAAAGAGCGCGCGATAAAATGGCGAGCCGGTGGGGTGGCCGAGTGGTTAAAGGCAGCAGACTGTAAATCTGCCCGCGTAGCGTACGTAGGTTCGAATCCTACCCCCACCACCACCGCCAATCTGACTACTGCGTGGGTGCGCGGAATGACGGTGGTGCCTGCGCCGGCGTCAAAAGTTGAAATCACATGGGGCTGGAAGACGTTAGCATAGCGTCGGCCCACTAAAGCGAGATAAAGGGCGAAACAAGATGTCCAAGGCAAAGTTTGACCGTTCCAAGCCGCATTGTAACATTGGCACGATTGGCCATGTTGACCACGGCAAGACCTCATTGACCGCAGCGATCACAAAGATTTTGGCTGAGTCTGGTGGCGCTGAGTTTTCAGCATATGACCAGATTGACAAGGCGCCAGAAGAGCGTGCGCGCGGCATCACGATTTCAACAGCGCATGTTGAGTATGAGACAGCCAACCGTCACTACGCCCACGTTGATTGTCCGGGCCACGCCGATTATGTGAAGAACATGATCACTGGTGCGGCGCAGATGGATGGCGCGATTTTGGTTGTATCAGCGGCTGATGGCCCGATGCCACAAACCCGCGAGCATATTTTGTTGGCGCGTCAGGTTGGTGTGCCTGCTTTGTGCGTATTCATGAACAAGGTTGATCAGGTTGACGACGAAGAGTTGCTTGAGCTGGTTGAGATGGAAATTCGTGAGCTGTTGTCATCATATGACTTCCCTGGCGATGATATTCCGATTGTTCGTGGTTCAGCATTGGCAGCATTGGAAGACAGCAACGAGACCATTGGTCGTGAAGCGATCAAGGCGCTGATGGATGCGGTTGATGGCTATATTCCCCAGCCAGAGCGTCCGAAGGATCAGCCATTCTTGATGCCGATTGAGGATGTGTTCTCGATTTCGGGTCGTGGTACAGTTGTGACTGGCCGTATTGAGCGCGGTATCGTGAATGTTGGTGAAGAGATCGAGATTGTTGGTCTGAAAGACACACAAAAGACAACCTGCACCGGTGTTGAGATGTTCCGCAAGCTGTTGGATCAGGGTGAAGCTGGCGATAACGTTGGTGTTCTGCTTCGTGGTACCAAGCGTGAAGAGGTTGAGCGCGGTCAGGTATTGTGTAAGCCGGGTTCAATCGCACCGCATACCGAGTTCAAGTGTGAGGCCTATGTTTTGACCAAGGATGAGGGTGGTCGTCATACACCATTCTTCTCGAACTATCGCCCACAGTTCTATTTCCGGACAACAGACGTAACCGGATCAGTGGTATTGCCGGAAGGCACCGAGATGGTTATGCCTGGCGATAACATTGCAATGACCGTGACATTGATCGCACCAATTGCGATGGATGAAGGTCTGCGCTTTGCGATCCGTGAAGGTGGCCGCACCGTTGGTGCCGGCGTCGTTGCTACGGTCATTAAGTAAGGCCGCCTATCGACGAACGGTGATTTATGTGTCTTATTATCAGGCACTGATCATTTAGGAGTGTAGCTCAATTGGTAGAGCACCGGTCTCCAAAACCGGGGGCTGGGGGTTCGAGCCCCTCCACTCCTGCCAGATAAAGCTGTAGTGCATACAGTAAAGCCCCTCTCAGCCCGAAGCGGTTGAGGGGGGTTTTTGTTTGTCGCCAGATGCCTTTTCTGACATGGTTTTCGTTGCCAGTTCTTTGATGCGAGGCGTGATTTATCGCCAACGGCCACAGGTTTGTCCTAAACATGGGACTGGTTCTGACGTTAAGCCTGCTTAGCCAGACAATGTTCAGGCCAGCCGCATTTAACGCTGGCGTAAAGGATAACCGACAGATGCGCGCGCCCAAAAGAAACAGTCAAGCTGATCCTGGTTTTTGCCAGTGCTGGCTGCGGCGTTGCCAATGGCGTTGCTTAATTGGGATGAGTTGCGTGATTTTTGCGCTCGGTTTGTCGCCGGCGACAGCCCAATATCCGGGTTTTAGCAGTGACGCATCATCGGCGTCGGTGAGTGCTGATGATGACAGCGCTTCGGCGCGTAGCCGTGATGCGGCCAGTGATAGCCAAAGTGATGCGGCCAATGATGCTGCCAATGATAGCCAAAGTGATGCGGCCAATGATGCTGCCAATGATTCGGGACGCGACGACGGCGGCGATACCAATTTCAACGCGTCAGAAAATGCGCGAAAGACCCTAACGCGGCAGAAGCCCCGTCAGCGTTATTTTATCCGTAAACTTCGGCTTGAATTTGCCGGTATGGAATTGATTGAACGTAAAACCGGCGTCCCATTTTCGCGCGATGATGTGCCGCGTTACCTTGACGAACTGCGCGCCGAACTTGCCATGATGGGCACTGCAAACGCGGTGGCGGTGCAAAGCCTTGCGGGTGATACACGGCATATCGAGACCGAGATAAACCAGCATATCGACCATTTGCTTGGGATGATTGGCGCGCCCAAAAACGGGTCACGAGGCCTCGCCACAGGGTTTTTTACGCCCATCCCACCGTTACCTAAAACGGTCGATGCGGTGACCGCAAAAATGGCAGCTTTATCGCTGAAGTACGAATTAATGGAATATGGCGAGAAGGCGTTGCAGGCGATGGGCGCGTATCGTTAGCGCCCTGCTAAAATATTCATTCGCCAAAATAATCTTTAGACAGCCTATCAAGCGGCGGCGCAAAACAGGGTTATGATGTGGCCGGATTGACCATTTCATAGAGGCCGGTGTGATCGGCGTCATGGCCGAGCTGGTCAACAGCAACCGCTAGATACTCATTTAATGCTGTCGTTATTGGTGCATCAAATCCGGCATTTTTGATCAATTCGCTGGCAATACCGACATCTTTCGCCATCAAACGCAGGAAAAAGCCGGAATCGTATCGGCGTGAAATGATAAATGGCTCAAGCTTGACCTCGGTGGTATTGTTGCGGCCGGTCGATCCGTTAATCACCTTGGTAAATGTTTCTGGCGCGATGCCAAATGATTGTGCGGTTGCGAGTGCCTGCATGCTGGCCAGTAATCCGGCGGCTGAAACATAGTTGTTTAGCGCCTTCATTGCATGACCGGCGGCCAATGGCCCGACATGGGCGACAGCACCGAAACAAGCAAGCAGCTTGCCAGCCGTTTCCAGATCGCCAGCATCGCCGCCAGCCATCACCATTAATGTGCCAAGCGCAGCTTTCTTGCGCCCGCCTGATACCGGCGCGTCAATCAGGCGAATGCCGCGGTCGGCTAGCTGCTTGCCAAGGGCGATGGTGCCTTCGGGTTGGCTGGACGACATATCAATGATCAAGCCGGAAAAGCCAGCATCAGCCAGACTGGTCGCAACTTTGGTAACAACGTTGCCGTCGGGAAGCATTAAGACGATTGCATCGCAGCCAGCAAGATCAACGAGCTGGTTCGCCATGATGACGCCAGTGTCATCGTCAAGCCGCGCCGCCGGATCAAATCCGGTTACGCTAAACCCTGCCTGAACAGGCAAAGGCGCCATAACCGATCCCATCGCGCCCAATCCAACAAACCCAATTGATTTCATGTTTTACAGTTCCTTTTTCGGATCGCCCAGCCAGTCCGTTTGAGCAGGTGATGGTTTTTATGAAAAATAATTGATATAGCACGCTAGCCTATTTTGATATCGCTGGTAAACGCTGTTTTGCGGCTTTACATGCTGCCATCTGCGCAAATTACGAACGCCAGTTCGGCTTGATCTTTCCGGCGCCTGCCGCCAAGATGCACCGCTTGCCAAGATGTGCTCGTCGCCGTTCAAAACCGGAAACAGCCGGCCAAGCGAGACGATCATATGAGAATGCGTATGACAATGCGTAAAGATGCCCGTCCAAGAGAGGTTTTTGATGAGTGAAATCACCGTTTGGGGGCGTAAATCCTCGGTCAATGTCCAATTGGTGTTATGGGCGCTTGACGAGATGCGCCTGCCATATCAACGCCTCGACGCCGGTTTTATCTATGGGGTGGTCGATACTGACGAATTTCGGGCGATGAACCCGAATGGCCGTGTGCCGGTATTGATTGATGGCGATGCGCCGCCAATTTTTGAGTCGGCGGTGATCCTGCGCTATCTTGCTGGCCGATATGGTGATGAAAGTTTCTGGCCATCGGCGGCGGCGGCGCGGGCGCAGGTCGATAAATGGGCCGAATGGGCGAAATGGAATTTTGGTCACGCCTTTATCATGACGGCATTCTGGAAATTGGTGCGCACGCCAGCTGATAAGGTTGATCATGATGCGGTTCGGGCGGCGCTGGTCACCCTCGAAGATATTCTGGCGATGGCTGATGCTAGGCTTGCCACCAGCACCTATCTTGCCAGTGATGCGTTTACCCTTGCTGATATCGCCTTTGGCTATTGCCTCTACCGCTATTACGATATTGATGTGGTGCGGCGTGATTTGCCGCATCTACGGCGCTATTACGAGTTGCTGTGTCGCCGGCCAGCCTATCAAAACAATATCATCGTATCTTATGACGAATTGCGGGCGTGACCGGTGATGAGGTGCCGGTATATGGTTTGACGTAACGGCGGCCAATGTGATCTTGAAATTGCCGTTAAGAAGTGCCAAAGGTTGGGTTGGCGTCCTATTTCGGGAGCGTCATGTTTGGCCGGATTTTTTGGGTTTTTTCGTTACACCGGGCGCACCGGATGCATCGGATGCCATTTTCTGTGGAGTTCTCATGTCAAAATCTGCCCCGCCTGCCGTCAAGGCACTGCCCGTAAGGATGCCGCCCATTGGGGTGCTGATTTTGGCCGCGTCTAGCGCCAATCTTGGCCTGTCCATATTATCGCCGGTTATCACCGGTCTTCGCGATGATCTTGACGCCTCGGCCGATCAGGCACAGCTGGTGCTTAGTGCCTTTATGCTGTCGGTTGCCATCAGCCAGTTAATTAGTGGATCACTATCTGACCGGTTCGGCCGGAAACGCGTTCTTGTCGGCGGCGCGGTCATCTTTGCCGTTGGCGGCTTTGGTGCGCTGTTTTCTGGCGATATCGATATGTTGATTTGGTTCCGTATTTTGCAAGGGGTTGGGGCGGCAGCCTGTATGACCATGGGGCGGGTCATCGTAAATGATGTCTACAAGGGGGCCGAGGCGGCGCGTAAATTATCAATCGTCAGCAGCGCGCAGGCTATTGTTCCTGCATTAAGTTTTGCTTTTGGTGGGGTGATTGCCGAATTTATCGGATGGCGCGGCAGCATTGGCATCATGGTCATGGGCGCGCTTTTGATCACCGTCACGTCATATCTGTTCATTGACGAATCGCACCAGCGTGACCCCGCCCCAACCGCCCCGATATCGGTGATTACAGCCTATTTGCAGTTGCTTCGCACGCCGGGGGTGATGTTTCACGGGTTAACCGGCGGTCTGGCGGTTGGGATGTTTTTCGCCATGGGCGGTGCGATGCCCTATGAATTCGACCGTATGGGTGTTGGCCCGCTGGAATATGGACTGTTCTTTGCGATGACCTCGGTTGGCTATGTTTTCGGGAATTTTGCCAATCGCCAGCTGGTCGGTTCTGTTGGCGTTGTCCGCATGGCGTTTTTAGGCAGCCTGCTGACGGTTCTGGTGCCGTTGACGATGCTGTTAGTGGCGCTTGGCGGGGTTATGACGCCATTGCTGTTGTCTTTTTTATGCTTCTGCTTTGGCTGTTGTAATGGTTTGGTCATTGCCAATTCGATGATTTGCAGCATGCAGGCAGCGGGCAAAAATAGTGGGGCGGGGGCTGGTATTTTAGGCGCGATGCAGATGCTGTTTGGCGCCGTTGCAGGCAGCGTGATTATCGCGCTTGGTGGTGCTAATCAATTTGTCGTGACCGCAACCGGCCTCTTGATCATGTCGTTATGCGCGGCATTGTCATCTTTTATGGCGCCGAACGCGCGATAAATGGTTGCCTTCCTGCGGTGGTTTTGATAGAAGCCGCTATCCAAGGATGTGCGACCAGCCTTTCACGGTATAAATAGCCAGACCCTTTTTGCGAGGGCGCTGGCCATTAGCCTGATAGAAAACCCACGAAAAACCGTCGGGTGCTGATTGCTTTGCCTTGACTAAATTTGAACTTGAATTGGCAGATATCGATGGCTAAAGTGTCGCCCGCACAATTTGTTAGGCAGGTCCGTCAGGAAATCAACCGGATTTCCTGGGCTACCAAGCGTGAGACGGGCACGGCCACACTAACTGTGTTTATAATGACAACAATTGCCGCGCTGTTTTTTCTGTTGGTTGATTGGGTATTGTCGAATGGTGTCCAGTTTGTTCTTGGCCTTGGTGGCTAAGAGCGAAGTGGTTTTTTGTCGTTTCGCCTTGGCGAATCGCATCGGGAAAGAATGGTAATGGCCAAGCGCTGGTATGTCCTTCATGTCTTCTCAGGATCTGAGAAAAAGGTCGCGCAGTCTATCCGTGAGCAAGCAGCTACGCATGGATTGGAAGATCAGATCGAAGACGTCATGGTTCCGACCGAAAACGTGGTCGAGGTCAAGCGCGGTGTCCGCGTTGAGGGTGAGCGTAAATTTTTCCCCGGCTACATTCTGGTGAAATTAGAACTAAGCGATGAAGCGTGGCAGATGGTGACAAGCCAGCCGCGGGTTACCGGTTTTCTTGGTGGCAAGGGTCGCCCGATCCCAATTACTGACAAGGAAGCCGAGCGGCTTATCAAGCAAGTCAGCGAAGGGGTTGAGCGTCCACGGACAACCATCACCTTTGATATCGGCGAGCAGGTGCGGGTGGCTGACGGGCCGTTTGCATCATTTAACGGCTATGTCGAAGAGGCCGATGATGATAAGGCGCGCTTGAAAGTGGCGGTCTCTATCTTTGGCCGGTCAACGCCGGTTGAGCTGGAATATAGTCAGGTCGAAAAAATATAGATTTTTAAAGTGCCGCACTCGGTGGGCGGCAAATGAACATCGCGCCTGTCGATGGCAGGCGGTACCTATGTCAAGGAAGCATTAAGATGGCAAAGAAGATCCAAGGTTACATCAAGCTGAATATTCCGGCAGGCGCGGCCAATCCGTCGCCACCAGTTGGCCCAGCATTGGGCCAGCGCGGTGTAAACATCATGGAATTCTGTAAGGCGTTTAACGCGGCAACAGATTCGCTGGAAAAGAATATGCCAGTGCCGGTTGTCATCACCGTCTATCAGGACAAGTCATTCTCATTTGTCACCAAAACTGCGCCAGTGAGCTATTTCTTGAAAAAGGCTGCCGGTCTGAAGGGTGGATCAAAAGAGCCGGGCCGTTCGGTTGCCGGCAAGGTAACAATGGCGCAGGTGCGCGAAATTGCCGATCAGAAGATGGGCGATATGAATGCTGTTGACGTTGAAGGCGCAATGCAAATGGTGATCGGCTCTGCCCGTGCCATGGGCCTCGAAGTCGTGGAGGGCTAAGAAGATGGCAAGAAATAGCAAGAATTTGAAAGCAGCCTACGCGGCGATTGACCGGAACAAGGCGTATGAACTTGCCGAAGCTGTTGCGCTGGTAAAGAGCAATGCCAAGGCAAAATTTGACGAGACCATCGAAATTTCGATGAATCTTGGGGTTGATCCACGCCATGCAGACCAGATGGTTCGCGGCGTTGTTGCCATGCCAAATGGCACTGGCAAGACCATGCGGGTTGCCGTCTTTGCAAAAGACGCCAAGGCGGATGAGGCAAAAGCCGCTGGTGCCGATCTTGTTGGTGCCGAAGATCTGGCCGAAGCAATCCAGAACGGCGAGTCAGGCTTTGACCGGGTGATTGCGACACCTGACATGATGGGTGTTGTGGGTCGTCTTGGTAAGGTTCTTGGCCCACGCGGCCTGATGCCAAACCCGAAATTGGGCACAGTGACTGCCGATGTTGCAGCCGCGGTCGCCGCTGCCAAGGCTGGTGAAGTGCAGTACCGCGCTGAAAAAGCTGGTGTTGTTCATGCCGGTATCGGTAAGGCCAGCTTTGACGAGGCAAAAATTGTCGAGAACGCATCAGCATTTATCGATGCGGTTCGCAAAGCACGTCCATCTGGTGCCAAAGGCCAGTATGTAAAAAAGATCACCATTTCATCAACAATGGGCGCAGGTGTGTTCGTTGAGGAAGCAGCCGGCCAATAAGGCTGGGGTAATAAGAATTCTTCAGCTCATGCCATTGGCTGGGTTGGAGACCAGGGGCAGATGTGGTTACACACAAATGCCCCGCACCTGTCCAAGACTACGGGGGTGCTGCCATCGGCAGGACTTAATAACCCGTAATAGACGGGGAGCAAGGGCGAAGAATTTCGCTTGAACTTCTTATGGGCAGGCCAGCGGACTGGCGGTGACCGTCGGTTCATTTTGCAACTAGGCAGACAGTGGGTGACCCACACTGCCCAATCGAGAGCGGAGACGATCGGTGAATAGAACAGAAAAAGCCGAACTGATCGAAACGCTGCAATCAGCCTTTAATGAGTCATCAACAATTGTTGTGGCGCATCAGGTTGGTATGACCGTTGCGGAAAGCGGTGACCTGCGCAAAAAAATGCGGGACGCCGATGCTGGCTTCAAGGTAACCAAAAATCGGATTGCCAAGCTAGCGCTAAAGGGCACGCGCTTCGAAGATCTTGACAGCCTGTTTACTGGACCAACAGCCGTTGGTATGTCGCAAGACCCAGTCGCAGCCGCCAAGACCCTCGTTGATTTTGCCAAGGGAAATACAAAGCTGACCATTGTTGGCGGCAGCATGGACGGGAAAATTCTCGACAAAGCTGGCGTTGAAGCATTGGCCAAATTGCCTTCTCTTGACGAATTGCGTGGCAAGCTTGTCGGGCTTATCCAAGCTCCGGCAGCCAAAATTGCACGGGTTACTCAGGCTCCGGCCGGCAAACTCGCTCGTGTAATCAAGGCACGCGAAGACCAATTGCAGCAAGGGGCATAATGCCCAAAATCAGAAGTTCAAGCCTTAATGGAGTATATAATGGCTGATATCGCAAAAATCGCAGAAGACCTTTCTAACCTAACAGTTCTTGAAGCTGCTGAATTGGCAACCATGCTAGAAGAGAAGTGGGGCGTTTCTGCCGCTGCTGCTCCTATGGCTGTTGCAATGCCTGCTGGTGGTGACGCCGGCGGCGCAGCCGAAGAAAAGACTGAATTTGATGTTGTTCTGGCGTCCGCAGGTTCGTCAAAGATCAACGTCATTAAAGAAGTACGCAGCATCACCGGCCTTGGTCTGAAAGAAGCCAAAGATTTGGTTGAAGGCGCACCAAAGGCTGTTAAGGAAGGCGTGTCTAAGGACGAAGCCGACCAGATCAAAGCAAAGCTTGAAGAAGCTGGCGCAACTGTCGAAGTTAAATAACTTGGCAGTACAGCTGGTTTTTTAGCTGTCTAAAATATTTGCACCGGGCGGTTTCGGCTGTCCGGTGCAAGGTCGTTTAATAATCGGCGGTTTTTAACCGGTCCGAAACCCACTTGAAAAAGCGCCTATGGCTTGTAGATTTTGCCACTGGCGGCTTGAGTTATGACGAGGGATCACTGATGGTATCGCATGTAAGCACTCTGGACAGCCGCAAACGGGTACGCCGCACTTTCGGTCAACTTGAAGAAGTGACCCCAATGCCCAACCTTATTGATGTTCAGCGCTCAAGCTATGATACTTTCTTGCAGATGGATGTGGCCGCACACGAGCGGGCTGATCTGGGTTTGCAGGAAACCTTCAAATCGGTATTTCCAATTGAGGATTTCGCCGGTCGGTCAATTCTGGAATTTGTTTCCTATGACCTTGAAACCCCAAAATATGACGTCGAAGAATGCCAGCAGCGCGGTTTGACCTTTGCGTCGCCGCTGCGCGTCACACTTCGTCTGGTTGTTTGGGAAGAAAATGAAGATACCGGATCGCGTTCAATCCGCGATATCAAGGAACAGGATGTCTATATGGGCGATATGCCGTTGATGACATCGAATGGTACCTTCATCGTGAACGGCACCGAGCGCGTAATCGTATCGCAAATGCACCGGTCACCGGGGGTGTTTTTCGACCATGATCGCGGCAAGACGCATGCTTCTGGCAAATTGCTGTTTGCTGCACGGGTAATTCCTTACCGCGGCTCGTGGCTGGATTTCGAATTTGACGCCAAAGATATCTTGAACGTACGGATCGACCGCAAGCGCAAGCTGCCGGCAACAACCTTTATGATGGCACTGCCTGATGAAGATTCGGCTGCCTATATGGCAAGCTGTGAGGAAAGCGGTGAAGCCGTTGATCCAAGCCGGATCGTTGGCATGAGCCGTGAAGAAATTCTGGGCAATTTTTACAAGTCAGTGAATTATCGCCGTCAGGGCGATGGCTGGGCCTATGATTTTGATGTCGATGCGTTGAAAGGCAGCAAGCTGATCCGTGATCTGGTCGATGCGAAAACCAAAAAGGTCATTGCTAGCGCTGGTACCAAAATGACCCCGCGGTCGCTGAACAAGCTGGCCGAAGCCGGGGTGAAGGCGGTTCTTGTTGGTGATTCAGATTTGCTGGGCCGGTTTGCTGCTGAAGATGTTGTCAATATGACAACTGGCGAGGTCTTTGCCGAGGCTGGTGATGAAATCACCGAGGATTTGCTTGCCAAGCTGGATGCCAATGGCACCAAGGAAATCAGCATTCTGTTCATTGACAATGTTAATTTTGGCCCGCATCTGCGCAACACGCTGGCGGCTGATCGTAACACCTGCCGTGAAGAGGCGCTGGTTGATATCTACCGTGTCATGCGCCCGGGCGAGCCGCCAACATTGGAAAGCTCGCATGGCCTGTTCCAGAGCTTGTTCTTTAACTCTGATCGGTATGATTTGTCGTCAGTCGGTCGGGTAAAAATGAATTCGCGCCTCGATCTTGAAACCGAGGACAATCTCCGCATCCTGCGCAAACAGGACGTCATGGCAATTCTGAAGGTTCTGGTCGGTCTGAAAGACGGTCAGGGCGACATTGACGATATTGACCATCTTGGCAACCGCCGTGTGCGTTCGGTTGGTGAATTGATGGAAAACCAGTACCGGATTGGCCTGCTTCGCATGGAGCGTGCCATTCGTGAGCGTATGGGATCAGTTGAAATCGACACGGTTATGCCTGCCGATCTGATTAATGCCAAGCCAGCCGCCGCTGCGGTTCGTGAATTCTTTGGCTCATCACAATTGTCACAGTTTATGGACCAGACAAACCCATTGTCTGAAATTACCCATAAACGCCGCGTTTCGGCCCTTGGGCCGGGCGGTCTGACCCGCGAGCGTGCGGGCTTTGAGGTGCGCGATGTTCACCCAACCCATTATGGCCGTATCTGCCCGATTGAAACACCTGAAGGGCCAAATATTGGTCTGATCAACTCGTTGGCAACCTTTGCCAAGATCAACCGCTATGGCTTTATCGAAACACCTTATCGCAAGGTTGTTGACGGTCAGGTGACGGCTGAGGTGCGGTATATTTCAGCGATGGAAGAGGGCCGCTACACAATTGCGCAGGCGAATGCCGAACTGGATGGCGACAATAAATTTGTTGGCGAATTGATCCCGGTTCGCCGTTCAGGTGATATTGGCCTTGCCCGGCCAACCGATATTGAACTGATGGATGTATCGCCAAAGCAGCTAGTTTCAGTTGCGGCGGCATTGATCCCGTTCCTAGAGAATGATGATGCGAACCGCGCCCTTATGGGATCGAACATGCAGCGTCAGGCAGTGCCGCTTTTGCGCGCCGAAGCACCGATCGTCGGCACGGGTATGGAAGCGCGTGTGGCGCGGGATTCTGGTGTTACAATCGTTGCGCATCGTGCCGGTGTTATCGATCAGGTTGATGCAACCCGTATCGTGGTTCGCGCCAGTGAAGATACCGAAGGCAACGTATCGCCTGTTGATATTTACAGCCTGTTGAAATTCCAGCGCTCAAACCAGAACACAACTGTCAATCAGCGTCCGCTCGTGAAGGTTGGTGATACGGTTCGCCGCGGTGATATTATTGCCGATGGCCCGTCTACCGAGGATGGTGAATTGGCTTTGGGCCGGAACGTGCTGGTCGCGTTCATGCCGTGGAATGGTTACAATTTTGAGGATTCAATCCTGATTTCTGAGCGTATTGTCCGCGATGATGTTTTCACCTCGATCCATATCGAGGAATATGAGGTCATGGCGCGCGATACCAAACTTGGACAAGAAGAAATCACGCGCGATATCCCGAACGTCGGTGAAGAGGCTCTGAAAAATCTTGATGAGGCTGGCATCGTCTATGTTGGTGCCGAGGTCGGGCCGGGTGATATTCTTGTTGGCAAGGTTACGCCAAAGGGCGAGTCACCAATGACACCTGAAGAAAAGTTGCTTCGGGCGATCTTTGGTGAAAAGGCGTCGGATGTTCGTGACACATCACTCAAGCTGCCACCGGGTGGGTCTGGCACAATTGTCGAGGTGCGGGTGTTCTCGCGCCGCGGCGTTGAAAAGGACGAGCGGGCATTGGCGATTGACCGGGCGGAGATTGACCGTCTTGGCAAGGACCGCGATGACGAGCGCGCTATTTTGGAGCGTGGTTTCCATGGCCGGATGAGTGAATTGCTTGATGGGCAAACCGTTGCCAGCGGGCCAAAGGGCATGAAAGCCGGCACCGTGCTGACGCAGGAAATTCTTGATGAATTGCCAAAGTCGCAATGGCAGCAGATCGCCGTTAAGGATGATGATGTCCAAAAACTGGTCGAGGCGCAGGTTGCCAACTTTGACTCAGCTGTTGCTGCATTGCAGGCACGCTTTACCGACAAGGTAGACAAGCTGCAGGGCGGCGATGAATTGCTGCCGGGCGTGATGAAGATGGTAAAAGTCTTTGTGGCGATCAAGCGTAAGCTTCAGCCCGGTGATAAAATGGCTGGCCGTCATGGCAACAAAGGGGTGATTTCCCGCATCGTGCCAATGGAAGACATGCCGTATCTGGATGATGGTACACCTGTTGATATCGTGCTGAACCCGCTTGGGGTGCCGTCGCGGATGAACGTCGGTCAGATTCTCGAAACGCATCTTGGCTGGGCTGCTCGCGGCCTTGGTAAACAGATCGGCGCCGCCGCCGAGGCTGCACGCGCCAATCTCGACACCAAGCCAATCCGCACGATGCTGGCTGATATCTATAGTGACGAGCAATATAGCTCTGAGCTGGCGGTGATGGATGATGATCAGATCATCGAGCAGGCCGGTATTCTGGCACGCGGCGTCCCAATGGGAACCCCTGTCTTTGATGGTGCGCGCGAGGCTGATGTCATTTCGCTGCTGGAAAAGGCTGGGCTTAGCAAAACCGGACAGGAATGGTTAACCGATGGCCGTACTGGCGAGGTCTTTGATCGTCAGGTAACCGTTGGCTACATCTATATGCTGAAGCTGCATCACCTTGTTGATGACAAGATTCACGCCCGCTCGATTGGCCCCTATTCGCTTGTCACCCAGCAGCCGCTTGGTGGTAAGGCGCAATTCGGTGGTCAGCGCTTTGGTGAGATGGAAGTCTGGGCATTGGAGGCCTATGGCGCGGCCTACACCTTGCAGGAAATGCTCACGGTGAAATCGGACGATGTTTCAGGCCGTACCAAGGTTTATGAAGCGATTGTCCGCGGCGATGATGATTTTGAGTCCGGCATTCCGGAATCCTTCAACGTTCTTGTCAAAGAGCTGCGCTCACTTGGCCTGAATGTCGATCTCCACGAGGCCGAATATTAAACCGGCTTATGACCAGCCTTTTCAGAAAAGGCTGGTCTGGCTGACCCAAACCCAATTGACTCACACGACACCAACTAATGTTGGGGAGATAAATAGATGAATGATTTGATGAACCCTTTCGGGCAGTCCCAAGGCCCACAAAGCTTTGACAAGATCAGAATCTCAATCGCTGCGCCTGAGCGCATCCGCTCATGGTCATTTGGCGAGATCAAAAAGCCCGAAACCATCAATTATCGTACCTTCAAGCCGGAAAAAGACGGTTTGTTCTGCGCCCGCATTTTTGGCCCGGTGCGTGATTACGAATGTCTGTGCGGTAAATATAAGCGGATGAAGTATCGCGGTATTATCTGCGAGAAATGCGGCGTTGAAGTCACCCTGTCAAAAGTACGGCGTGAGCGTATGGGCCATATTGAACTGGCCGCGCCAGTGGCGCATATCTGGTTCCTAAAATCATTGCCAAGTCGTATTGGCTTGCTTGTCGATATGACGCTAAAGGATCTTGAGCGCGTCCTCTATTTTGAAAATTTTGTGGTGATCGAGCCGGGCATGACCTCATTGGTCAAAGGCCAGCTTTTGTCAGAAGAAGAGTTTTACGACGCACAGGACGAATATGGCGATGATGCATTCGAAGCCAGCATTGGTGCCGAAGCGATCAAGAAAATTCTTGAAGATCTGAATCTAGATGATGAGCGCGTAAAGATCCGCACCGAACTGGCGGAAACCGGTTCAGAAGCCAAGCGGAAAAAGCTGGTCAAGCGGCTAAAGCTGATCGACTCGTTCCGCGAGTCTGGCTGCCGTCCAGAATGGATGATCATGGATGTTGTTCCGGTGATCCCGCCCGAGCTGCGCCCGCTGGTGCCGCTTGATGGTGGCCGTTTTGCGACCTCTGATCTGAACGATCTTTATCGCCGTGTTATCAACCGGAATAACCGTCTAAAGCGCCTGATCGAATTGCGTGCGCCTGATATCATTGTGCGTAACGAAAAGCGTATGTTGCAGGAATCGGTTGATGCGCTGTTTGACAATGGCCGTCGTGGCCGCGTGATCAGCGGTGTGAACAAGCGTCCGCTGAAATCACTGTCTGATATGTTAAAGGGCAAGCAGGGCCGGTTCCGGCAAAACCTGCTTGGTAAACGCGTCGATTATTCTGGTCGTTCGGTTATCGTGGTTGGCCCAGAGCTGAAACTGCATCAGTGCGGCCTGCCAAAGAAAATGGCGCTCGAACTGTTCAAGCCGTTCATCTATTCAAAGCTGGAACTCTATTCATTGGCCAGCACTGTCAAGATGGCCAAGCGCATGGTCGAAAAGGAACGCCCAGAGGTTTGGGATATCCTTGAAGAAGTAATCCGTGAACATCCGGTTATGCTGAACCGTGCGCCAACGCTGCACCGTCTTGGTATTCAGGCGTTTGAACCCGTGTTGGTCGAAGGCAAAGCCATTCAGCTGCATCCGCTGGTCTGTACAGCGTTTAACGCCGATTTTGATGGTGACCAGATGGCGGTTCACGTGCCGCTTTCGCTGGAGGCACAGCTTGAAGCCCGCGTCTTGATGATGTCAACAAACAACATCCTCAGCCCGGCCAATGGCAAGCCGATTATCGTGCCGTCACAAGATATTATCCTTGGCCTCTATTACATGTCGATGGAACGCGACAATGAGCGGGGCGAGGGCATGATGTTCTCAAACGTTCAGGAAATCTTGCTGGCGCTTGGGAATGGTTCGGTCAGCCTTCACGCCAAGGTGAAAGCGCGGGTACCGACCCGTGACAGTGTCGATGGCACGCGTGTTCTAAAAGTGATCGAAACAACCCCGGGTCGTGCACAGCTTGCTGATCTGTTGCCGGATAACCCAGCCTGTTCGTTTGAGCTGGTGAACAAGTTGATGACCAAAAAAGAGGTCAGCGACGTGATTGACCATGTTTATCGTCATTGCGGACAGAAGGACACGGTGATTTTCTGTGACCGTTTGATGGGGCTTGGTTTCGGTCAGGCTTGTGATGCTGGTATTTCATTCGGTATCGCTGATCTGACAACACCGGAACTCAAGGAAAAATATGTTTCTGAAGCCGAGTCAGAGGTGAAAACCTTTGAGCAGCAGTATCTTGATGGTTTGATCACTCAAGGTGAGAAATACAATAAAGTGGTCGATGTCTGGTCACGTTGTTCGGACCTTGTTGCCGATGAGATGATGAAGGGTATTTCCACCACAAAGGACGGCGAGCCGATCAACTCAGTCTGGATGATGGCACATTCCGGTGCACGTGGTTCAGCTGCCCAGATCAAACAGCTTGCCGGTATGCGCGGCCTGATGGCCAAGCCGTCGGGTGAAATCATCGAAACACCGATCATTTCGTCCTTTAAAGAGGGCTTGAATGTTCTGGAATATTTCAACTCGACACATGGTGCGCGTAAAGGTCTTGCCGATACCGCGTTGAAGACAGCGAACTCGGGCTATCTGACACGCCGTCTTGTTGACGTGGCACAGGATTGTATCGTTCACGAGGTTGATTGCGGCACCAACAAGGGCCTGACCATCCGTCCCGTTATGAACGGCAGTGACGTTGTCGACCCGTTGTTTGATCGTATTCTGGGCCGTGTTCTGGCCGAAGATCTGATTGATCTGAAAACTGGTGATGTTCTGGTTCCGGCGGGTCAGATGGTGACCGAGGAACATGGCGCGGCGATCGAGGCGTCAGGCGTTGATCAAGCGTTGATCCGGTCAGCGCTGCTTTGCGAAGCTGAAAAGGGCATTTGTGGCAATTGCTATGGCCGTGACCTTGCCCGTGGAACCGATGTTAATATCGGCGAGGCGGTCGGTGTTATCGCAGCCCAGTCAATCGGTGAGCCTGGAACGCAGTTGACCATGCGGACATTCCACGTTGGTGGCGCGGCGCAGCGTGGTGCGGAACAGTCAAATATCGAAGCCAACATTGGCGGTGTGGTAAAGCTGGAAGATGCATCACTGGTGACTGATAAAACAGGCAGCCGGATTGTTATGAGCCGTAACACAGAATTGCTGATCCTTGACGAGCAAGAGCGCGAGCGCTCGCGTTTCCGCCTGCCTTATGGCGGTAAGCTGCTTGTCGAAGATGGGCAGAACGTTGCTGCTGGTGCCATTCTGATCGAATGGGACCCTTACACATTGCCGATCATCACGGAAATGAACGGTGTTGCTAATTTCGTTGATTTGACCGAAGGCATTTCAGTTCGTGAAGTCACCGATGATGCAACCGGTATTTCAAGCCGTGAGGTGGTTGACTGGAAACAGGCTGCCGGTGGATCAAACCTTCGCCCTCGTATTACCTTGCGTGATGAAAAAGGCGAAGTGCTGACATTGGCAAACGGGCTTGAGGCACGTTACTTCCTCTCAGCTGGTTCGATTCTCTCGGTTGAGAATGGTGCCAAGGTGCAGGCCGGCGATGTATTGGCACGTATCCCGCGCGAGTCGTCAAAGACACGCGATATTACGGGTGGTTTGCCGCGGGTTGCAGAATTGTTCGAAGCGCGCCGTCCAAAGGATTTTGCGGTGATCTCTGAAGGTGAAGGCCGGGTTGAGTTTGGCAATGACTATAAGGCCAAGCGTCGTATCCGCGTTGTTCCGCTGGATGGTGATCTTGATGCGGTTGAATATCTGCTGCCAAAGGGTCGCCCGCTTGCGGTCAATGAGGGTGATGTCGTTCGTAAAGGTGATCTGCTGCTTGATGGTAGCCCTGTGCCACATGACATTCTCAGCATTCTTGGGGTCGAGGCGCTGGCTGAATATCTGGTGAAGGAAATTCAGGACGTCTACCGGTTGCAGGGTGTTAAGATCAACGACAAGCATATTGAAGTGATCGTCCGCCAGATGTTGCAAAAGGTCGAGGTTGAAGATGCGGCTGATAGCACCTTCCTTGTTGGTGAGCAGGTAGACCGTGAAGAGTTTGCCCGCGCCAATACAGCCCTTGAGGCTGAGGGTCTGCGGCCAGCAACAGCGCATCCTGTTCTGCTTGGCATCACCAAGGCGTCATTGCAGACCAATAGCTTTATCTCGGCTGCGTCATTCCAAGAGACAACACGCGTTCTGACCGAAGCTGCGGTAAGCGGCAAGGAAGACACGCTTGATGGTCTGAAGGAGAACGTGATCGTAGGGCGGCTGATTCCCGCAGGAACTGGTTCAGTGATGAATCGCCTCCGCCGGATCGCGGCTGACCGCGATAAATCCATCATGGCGCAGCGCGCAGCCGCGGCTCCAAAGCTTGAAGTGGTCGAATCTGAGGCTGAAACTGCCGAAGTTGAGGCAAATATATAAGAAATCGCCGCCAGATCCGATGAATCTGGCGGTGAATTAAAAAAAATGCGGATAACCGAGGCGAAGGCGTAAAAACCGCTTGACCGCTCGGCCTGCAAAAAATAGTATCCGGCAACCTTTTGGACTTAGGTGGTGGATCACCCAGCGTTTCGCAGTGGTCGTTCCAGACGCTAAGTCAGAATATTAGGTGTCGAAAATTAGGCTCCGTACGCGGAGAAGGATGGGTGTTCTGCTCATGTTTATCGAGAGCAGAACCGCCCTGTTGCACGTTTTGTGCGTTTAGGTCGAGAAAAAAGGGGCAGGAATGCCAACGATTAACCAGTTGATTCGTCACGGGCGCAAGCGTCCGGTAGCACGTACCAAAGTTCCGGCTATGGAAGCATGTCCACAAAAGCGTGGCGTATGCACCAGAGTGTACACAACAACACCGAAGAAGCCGAACTCGGCTCTTCGTAAGGTCGCCCGCGTGCGCCTTACCAATGGGTTTGAAGTTTCCAGCTATATCCCTGGTGAAGGGCATAATCTGCAGGAACACTCAGTGGTGATGATTCGCGGTGGCCGTGTAAAAGACCTTCCGGGTGTGCGTTATCACATCATTCGCGGTACTTTGGACACACAAGGTGTTGGTGATCGCCGCCAGCGTCGTTCAAAATATGGCGCCAAGCGTCCTAAGTAAGAAGAGGCAGATATGTCACGTCGTCATAGAGCAGAAAAACGCCCGGTTCTTCCTGATGCGAAGTTCAAGGACACTGTTGTTTCAAAATTCATGTCTTGCTTAATGTTTGATGGCAAGCGTTCAGTGGCTGAGAAGATTGTTTACGGTGCGTTTGACCGTATTCAGGAAAAGTCAGGCAATGAGCCGGTCAAGGTGTTCCATGATGCGCTGGAAAATGTGCGTCCTAACCTTGAAGTTCGCTCGCGCCGTGTTGGCGGTGCCACATATCAGGTGCCAGTTGAAGTTCGCGCCGAGCGGGCACAGGCATTGGCCATCCGTTGGTTGATCGACAGCTCGCGCAAGCGCGGTGAGACAACTATGGTTGACCGCCTGTCAGGCGAATTGCTGGACGCTGCTAACAATCGCGGTAACGCGGTTAAAAAACGTGAAGACACCCATAAAATGGCCGAGGCAAATCGGGCTTTCTCACATTACCGCTGGTAGTTGGGTTAGTAGGAGCTAGATCATGGCACGCGAATATTCATTAGATCGTTATCGTAACTTTGGCATTATGGCGCATATCGACGCTGGCAAGACCACTGCGACCGAGCGTATCCTTTATTATACAGGCCGTTCGCACAAGATCGGTGAAGTGCATGATGGCAACGCTACCATGGACTGGATGGAGCAAGAGCAAGAGCGTGGCATCACGATCACATCTGCTGCGACAACCTGTTTCTGGTTCCGCACTGAAAATGGCAGTGACCCATCAGGTGAGCACGGTACCGATGCTGATGCGGCCAAATTCCGTTTCAACATTATCGATACCCCCGGACACGTTGACTTTACGATTGAGGTTGAGCGTTCATTGGCGGTTCTTGATGGCGCGGTTTGTGTGCTTGATGCGAATGCCGGTGTAGAGCCGCAGACCGAGACAGTTTGGCGTCAGGCTGACCGTTACAAAGTGCCGCGGATTGTGTTCGTCAATAAAATGGACAAGATCGGCGCAGACTTCTTTAACTGTGTCCATATGATCAAAGATCGTACCGGTGCCCAGCCTTTACCAATCCATATGCCGATTGGCGCGGAAAACGAATTCGCTGGCTTGGTTAATCTTGTCACCATGCAGGAATGGGTTTGGGACTCAGAAGATTTGGGTGCGACATGGCGCTTGTCTGATATTCGTCCTGAATTGGCTGACAAGGCGGCTGAAATGCGCGCCGAGTTGATCGAGCTGATCGTCGAACAGGACGATGATGTCATGGAAAAGTTTCTTGACGGTGAAGAGCCTGATGTTGAGACAATCCAGCGGCTGATCCGCAAAGGCACATTGAATATGTCATTTGTCCCGGTTCTTTGTGGCTCTGCCTTTAAGAACAAAGGTGTGCAGCCTCTGTTGAACGCGGTTATCGACTATTTGCCGGGTCCATTGGACGTTGCTGCCTACACCGGTTTCTCGCCTGATGATGTGACTGAAACCCGGAACATTGAGCGTCGTGCAAACGATGCTGAGCCATTCTCTGGCTTGGCCTTTAAGATTATGAATGACCCGTTTGTCGGCTCATTGACCTTTGTCCGCATCTATTCTGGTGTTTTGAAAAAAGGCGACAGCCTGCTAAATTCAACAAAAGGCAAGCGCGAGCGCGTTGGCCGGATGATGATGATGCATTCGAACAACCGTGAAGAGATCGAAGAGGCCTTTGCTGGTGACATTGTGGCGCTCGCCGGAATGAAGGACAGCACAACAGGAAACACTTTGTGCGATCCTGCAAAGCCAGTTGTTCTTGAGACAATGACGTTCCCGGATCCGGTTATCGAAATCGCGATTGAACCAAAGACAAAGAACGATCAGGAAAAGATGGGTGCCGGTCTTGCGCGTCTTGCGGCTGAAGATCCGTCATTCCAGGTCAGCACTGACTTTGAGTCGGGCCAGACCATTATGCGTGGTATGGGCGAATTGCATCTGGATATCTTGGTTGATCGCCTACGGCGCGAGTTCAAGGTTGAGGCAAATATCGGTGCGCCGCAGGTGGCTTACCGTGAGACCATCACCAAAGAAGTTGAAGTCGATTACACCCACAAGAAGCAGTCTGGTGGTTCAGGTCAGTTCGCACGGGTTAAAATCCGGTTTGCGCCTTTGGCCGAGGGCGGGTTCCAGTTCAGCAACTCTGTCGTTGGTGGATCGGTTCCAAAAGAATATGTACCGGGTGTTGAAAAGGGCATTAATCAGGCGAAAGAATCTGGCACAATCGCTGGCTTCCCTGTGATTGACTTTGAAGCCGAGCTTATTGACGGCGCCAGCCATGATGTCGATTCATCAGTTCTGGCCTTTGAGATTGCTGGCCGTGCGGCGTTCCGCGAGGCAATGAATAAGGCAAGTCCAAAGCTGCTTGAGCCGGTCATGAAGGTTGAGGTAATCACCCCTGAAGAATATATGGGCGATATCATCGGCGATCTGAATAGCCGCCGTGGTAACGTTGGCGGGATGAACCAGCGCGGTAATGCGCGTGCAATTGATGCGATGGTACCGCTGGCTAATATGTTTGGCTATATCAATACCTTACGCTCAATGAGCCAAGGTCGCGCCCAATATTCAATGACTTTTGACCATTACGAACAAGTGCCTCAGGCGGTTGCGGATGAAGTCCGTGCCAAGATGGCCTAACCGAACTTAAGAAATAGGAGAGCAGATAAGATGTCCAAGGCAAAGTTTGACCGTTCCAAGCCGCATTGTAACATTGGCACGATTGGCCATGTTGACCACGGCAAGACCTCATTGACCGCAGCGATCACAAAGATTTTGGCTGAGTCTGGTGGCGCTGAGTTTTCAGCATATGACCAGATTGACAAGGCGCCAGAAGAGCGTGCGCGCGGCATCACGATTTCAACAGCGCATGTTGAGTATGAGACAGCCAACCGTCACTACGCCCACGTTGATTGTCCGGGCCACGCCGATTATGTGAAGAACATGATCACTGGTGCGGCGCAGATGGATGGCGCGATTTTGGTTGTATCAGCGGCTGATGGCCCGATGCCACAAACCCGCGAGCATATTTTGTTGGCGCGTCAGGTTGGTGTGCCTGCTTTGTGCGTATTCATGAACAAGGTTGATCAGGTTGACGACGAAGAGTTGCTTGAGCTGGTTGAGATGGAAATTCGTGAGCTGTTGTCATCATATGACTTCCCTGGCGATGATATTCCGATTGTTCGTGGTTCAGCATTGGCAGCATTGGAAGACAGCAACGAGACCATTGGTCGTGAAGCGATCAAGGCGCTGATGGATGCGGTTGATGGCTATATTCCCCAGCCAGAGCGTCCGAAGGATCAGCCATTCTTGATGCCGATTGAGGATGTGTTCTCGATTTCGGGTCGTGGTACAGTTGTGACTGGCCGTATTGAGCGCGGTATCGTGAATGTTGGTGAAGAGATCGAGATTGTTGGTCTGAAAGACACACAAAAGACAACCTGCACCGGTGTTGAGATGTTCCGCAAGCTGTTGGATCAGGGTGAAGCTGGCGATAACGTTGGTGTTCTGCTTCGTGGTACCAAGCGTGAAGAGGTTGAGCGCGGTCAGGTATTGTGTAAGCCGGGTTCAATCGCACCGCATACCGAGTTCAAGTGTGAGGCCTATGTTTTGACCAAGGATGAGGGTGGTCGTCATACACCATTCTTCTCGAACTATCGCCCACAGTTCTATTTCCGGACAACAGACGTAACCGGATCAGTGGTATTGCCGGAAGGCACCGAGATGGTTATGCCTGGCGATAACATTGCAATGACCGTGACATTGATCGCACCAATTGCGATGGATGAAGGTCTGCGCTTTGCGATCCGTGAAGGTGGCCGCACCGTTGGTGCCGGCGTCGTTGCTACGGTCATTAAGTAAATAGTCTAAAGTTAGAGGGGGGCGGTGTTTCGCCCTTCTTTGTTTATCCAGACGAGGTAAAGCAGTTATGGAAACCCAGAATATCCGAATCCGATTGAAGGCATTCGATCACCGTATTCTTGACCAGTCCACGGCAGAAATCGTGAATACGGCCAAGCGTACAGGTGCTGAAGTGCGTGGGCCGATCCCGCTGCCGACCAATATGCGTCGTATGACCGTTCTTCGCTCGCCGCACATCGACAAAAAGAGCCGTGAGCAGTTCGAAATTCGTACGCACAAGCGTCTGCTGGACATTATCGACCCGACACCACAAACCGTTGATGCGCTGATGAAGCTCGATCTCGCGGCTGGTGTTGACGTCGAGATCAAGCTCTAGGGAAGGGACCAGAGTTATGCGTAGCGGCATTATCGCCCGTAAGATGGGAATGACACGCGTGTTTAACGATGCTGGCCACCATGTGCCGGTTACCGTGCTTAAACTCGACGATGTTCAGGTTGTGGCAGTTCGTAGCAAGGAAAAGGATGGCTATACAGCCGTTCAGCTTGGTGCGGGTGTTGCCAAGGCAAAGAATGTATCAAAGCCGATGCGTGGTCACTTTGCCAAAGCGAATGTATTGCCAAAGTCAAAGCTGGCCGAGTTTCGGGTTGGTGACGATGCGGTACTTGAGGTTGGATCAACATTGGTTCCCTCACATTTCGTTGCTGGTCAGAAGGTTGACGTTGTAGGCACAACCCAAGGTAAGGGTTTTGCCGGTGCGATGAAGCGTCACAACTTTGGCGGTCTGCGTGCATCGCATGGTGTGTCTGTATCTCACCGCTCGCACGGTTCAACTGGCCAGTGTCAGGATCCGGGCAAGGTGTTCAAAGGCAAGAAGATGGCCGGCCATATGGGCGCGGTCCGCAACACCACGCAGAATATCGAGGTTGTTGCCGTTGATAATGAAGAAGGCGTTGTTCTGCTTTGCGGCGCGGTTCCTGGCCCAAAGAATGGCTGGGTACTGATCAGCGACGCGATCAAGGTCAAGCGCCCTGATGAGGCGCCGTTCCCTGCCGGTTTGCTGTCTGACCTTGCTGCGGCAAGCGAGCAAGCCGCTGTGGCCGAAGATGTTGTTGCTGCAGACGCTGGCGCTGACGCAGCGCCCGCTGACGAGACTGTTGCTGACGAGACCGTTGCTGAGGCACCTGCCGCTGCGGACGCGGAAGCCGAGAAGGAATAAGGGTCATGAAGATTGATGTGAAAACAATCGACAACAAGGCGGCTGGCGACATTACGCTTGCTGATGCTGTCTTTGGGGTCGCACCGCGCGCTGACATTGTTGCGCGTGTGGTGAAGTGGCAGCTTGCAAAACGCCGCGCCGGGACACATAAGGTGAAGTCACGCGCTGAGGTTTCTATTACCACAGCGAAGATGTTCAAGCAGAAAGGCACTGGCCGCGCTCGTCACGGTTCTGCCGCTGTTGTTCAGTTCCGTGGTGGTGGGGTTGTGCATGGTCCGGTCGTTCGTGATCATGGTCACGCATTGCCGAAAAAGGTACGCCAGCTTGGTCTGCGGTCTGCCCTGTCTACCAAGGCAGCAGAGGGCAAGTTGCTGGTTATCGACAGCTTGGCATCAACTGGCAAATCTGCTGGTAAGACAGCTAAACTTCGTGAGCAGCTGAGCAAGCTTGGCGCTGAAAACGCGCTGATCATCGGCGGTGCCGAGTTGGATGCAGCCTTTGTAAAGGCAGCGCGCAACATTCCGCTGGTTGATGTGCTGCCCCAGCAAGGCATCAATGTGTATGACATCCTGCGTCGTGACGTTCTGGTTCTTTCCAAGGATGCTGCGGCCCATCTTGAGGAGCGCCTGAAATGAGTGTTCGTGCGCGCAAGCCCGTAAAAACTGTTGTCTCAAAGGCAGCTGCCTATGACACAATCCTTCGCCCGATCATCACCGAAAAGGCGACGATGGCGAATGAAAACGGCCAGGTGACCTTTGCTGTTGCCATTGATGCAACAAAGCCACAGATCAAGGCAGCGGTTGAAATGCTGTTTAATGTCAAGGTCACTGCGGTGAATACGATCGTCCAAAAGGGTAAGACAAAAACCTTCAAGGGTCGTCCCGGTCGTCGTTCAGACATGAAAAAAGCAATGGTCACATTGGCTGAGGGTCAGAATATTGACCTGATGGGAGTGTAATAAGATGGCGTTAAAGAAATTTAATCCAACAACCCCAAGCCAGCGGAACCTTGTCCTTGTCGACAAATCTGCCCTTTATAAGGGTGGGCCGGTTAAAAAGCTGACCGAGGGTCTTACCAAGACAGGTGGCCGTAACAATTCTGGTCACGTGACGGCATGGCAAAAGGGTGGCGGACACAAGCGCCGGTATCGCCTGATTGACTTCAAGCGCACCAAAACCGGTATGTTCGCGACTGTCGAGCGGATCGAATATGATCCAAACCGGACTGCATTTATTGCGCTGATCACTTATGAAGATGGTGAGCAAAGCTACATCCTTGCACCGCAGCGCCTGTCTGTTGGCGATAAGGTTAGCTCGGGTATCGGTTCTGACATCAAACCGGGTAATGCGCTGCCATTGGCCAATATTCCAGTTGGAACATTGATCCATAACGTAGAGCTTAAGCCGGGTAAGGGCGGCCAGTTGGCGCGTTCAGCCGGCACATATATCCAGCTGGTTGGTCGTGACCGCGGCTATGCGATTTTGCGCCTGACGTCAGGCGAGGTTCGCCTCGTGCGTTCGGAATGTATGGCGTCTATCGGCGCTGTATCAAATCCTGATCAGCAGAATATTAAAATTGGTAAGGCTGGCCGTAGTCGTTGGCTAGGCCGTCGTCCGCACGTCCGCGGCGTTGTCATGAACCCTGTCGATCACCCGCATGGTGGTGGTGAGGGTCGTACTTCAGGTGGCCGTCATCCGGTAACACCTTGGGGTAAGCCAACCAAGGGCAAGCGTACTCGTTCTAACAAGAAGACTGACCGCCTGATTGTGCGGCGTCGCAAGCCATAAGGGTCATTCTTAATCATGGCACGTTCAGTTTGGAAAGGCCCGTTTGTTGATGGGCATCTATTGAAAAAAGCGGACAAGGTTCGCGAGTCTGGTCGCAATGAAGTGATCAAAACATGGTCACGGCGTTCAACGATCATGCCGCAATTTGTCGGGCTTACTTTTGGTGTGCATAACGGCAACAAATTCATCCCTGTGTCTGTTTCTGAGGAAATGGTTGGGCACAAGCTTGGTGAATTTGCGCCAACCCGCACTTATTACGGCCACGCCGCCGACAAGAAATCAAAGCGTTAGGGGTAGGTTATGGGTAAGCAATCAAATCCACGCAGCTTGGCCGACAGTGAAGCAAAATCTGTCGTGCGCAATTTGCGCGTCAGCCCACAAAAGCTGAACCTTGTTGCGACAATGATCCGCGGTATGGACGTGAATAAGGCCATCGCGACGTTGTCATTTTCGCGCCGCCGCATCGCCGGTGACGTGAAAAAAGCGCTGCAATCAGCCATCGCCAACGCCGAAAACAACCATTCGTTGGATGTTGATCGGTTGTTTGTCAAAGAAGCTCATGTCGGCAAAGGTCTTGTCATGAAGCGGTTTCGGGCACGGGCAAAGGGTCGCGGCGCACGGATTTTAAAGCCATTTTCACACCTGACAATCATTGTCGGTGAAAGAGGAGAGCAGTAGGATGGGTCAGAAAGTTAAGCCAATCGGCCTGCGTGTCGGTATCAACCGGACATGGGACTCGCGCTGGTATGCTGGCCGTAACTATGGACAGCTTCTTCATCAGGATATCAAACTTCGTGAATATTTGATGGATCGCCTCAAGCAGGCTGCGATTAGCCGCGTCGTCATCGAACGTCCGGCAGGCCGCGCCCGTGTGACCATCCACGCTGGCCGCCCGGGTCTTATCATCGGTAAGAAGGGGCAGGATATCGAAAAACTGCGCGCCGATCTCGCTAGCCGTATTGGCGGTGAGGTAAGCCTGAACATCGTTGAGGTACGCAAGCCCGAGATTGATGCCAAGCTGGTTGCCGAGAATATTGCACAGCAGCTTGAGCGCCGCGTTGGTTTCCGCCGTGCGATGAAGCGTGCAGTTCAGTCAGCCATGCGCCTTGGTGCATTGGGTGTCCGGATCAATTGTGCTGGCCGTTTGGGCGGTGCCGAGATTGCCCGTACCGAATGGTACCGCGAAGGCCGGGTGCCGCTTCACACATTGCGCGCCGAGGTTGATTACGGTGAGGCAACAGCATTCACCACCTATGGTGCCTGTGGCATCAAGGTTTGGGTATTTAAGGGCGAGGTCATGGCTCATGACCCAATGGCTCAGGATAAGCGGATGGCCGAGCAGCAGTCTGGCCCAGCGCCACGCGGCAACGGTTAAGTCTTAGGAGATAAGTAGATGCTTTCGCCAAAGCGTACAAAGTTTCGTAAAGCCCATAAAGGCCGGATCCACGGTCTTGCCAAGGGTGGCACGCAGTTGAATTTCGGCTCTTACGGTTTAAAGGCCGTGACGCCAGAGCGTGTAACAGCACGCCAGATTGAGGCAGCGCGCCGTGCTATCACGCGCCACCTGCGTCGTTCCGGCCGTGTCTGGATCCGCATCTTTCCTGATGTGCCGGTTTCAAGCAAGCCAGCCGAGGTTCGGATGGGTAAGGGTAAGGGCTCACCTGAATATTGGGTAGCGCGCGTAAAGCCTGGCCGGATCATGTTTGAGATTGATGGTGTTCCGTGGGATTTGGCGAAAGAGGCGTTTACGCTTGCCGCCGCTAAATTACCGCTGGATACGCGGATTGTTCGTCGCTTAGGCGATAGTGATTAAGAAGGGAAGCACCGATGGCAATTGTTAAAGCTGAAGCGCTTCGCGCAAAGACCCCAGATGAGTTGAAAACACAGCTCGTTGACCTGAAGAAAGAGCAGTTCAATCTGCGCTTTCAGGCCGCTGGTGGTCAGGTCGAAAATCCAACACGGGCCAAGATTGTGCGCCGTGAGATCGCCCGCATCAAAACTGTACTTGGTCAAAAGGCCAGTTCAGAAAATGCAGCTAAATAGGGAAGTCTAGTTATGCCAAAGCGTACCATGCAAGGCACTGTTGTGAGCGATAAGGCCGACAAGACGGTAACCGTCCGCGTCGAGCGTCGTATCATGCATCCGGTGTATAAGAAGTTCATCACAAAATCGAAAAAGTTTGCAGCTCATGACGCTGAAAACCGTTTCAAGGAAGGTGATGCCGTGCGTATCCGCGAATGCGCGCCAATGTCCAAGTCAAAGACCTTTGAAGTGGTCTATGACGATGCAGCTAAGAATTAGGGGAGACTGACATGATTCAGATGCAGTCAAATCTTGAAGTTGCCGATAATTCTGGTGCGCGCCGCGTCCAGTGTATCAAGGTGCTAGGCGGTTCCGGTCGCAAGGTTGCCGGCGTTGGTGATGTGATCGTTGTTTCGGTCAAGGAAGCCATCCCACGGGGCAAGGTAAAAAAGGGTGATGTTCACCGCGCGGTGATCGTTCGTACGGCCAAGGAAATTCGCCGGGCCGACGGCAGTGCCATTCGCTTTGACCGCAACGCAGCGGTTTTGCTGAACAAGTCGGACGAGCCGATTGGCACTCGTATTTTTGGCCCTGTGACCCGCGAGTTGCGCGGTCGCAAGTTCATGAAGATCATTTCTCTGGCACCGGAGGTGCTATAATGGCTGAGAAGTTTAAAATCAAAAAAGGCGATCAGGTGATTGTTATCACCGGTCGTGATAAGGGCAAGAAGGGCGAGGTTCTCGAAGTTCTTCGCGCCGAGTCACGTGTTCGGGTTCAGGGTGTAAACATGGTCAAGCGCCATCGTCGTGCCACCCAGACTGACACGGGCGGCATTATTTCGATGGAAGCGCCTTTGCATATTTCCAACGTTGCACATATCGATCCAGATAGCGGCACCGCAACGCGTGTCGGTTATGAGGAAAAAGATGGTAAAAAAGTCCGGGTCGCTCGTCGGTCTGGAAAAGCCCTGGCGTAAGGCCAAGGGTAAGGAGTGAAAAAGCTGAGATGAAGACGCGTTTAGAAGAACACTATCTGACGGCAGTTCGCCCGGCTCTGATTGAGAAATTTGGTTATGCCAATCCTATGCAGGCGCCAAAGCTCGAGAAGATTGTCATTAATATGGGTGTGGGTGAAGCGGTACGCGACTCTAAAAAAGTCGAACATGCTGCCCGTGAACTCGCTGCAATCACTGGCCAAAAGCCGGTTATCACTCGCTCAAAAAAGGCAAACGCTGCCTTTAAACTGCGCGAAGGGATGCCGATTGGCTGTAAGGTAACGTTGCGCCGCGAGCATATGTATGAATTTCTTGACCGGCTGGTGAATATTGCCCTTCCACGGGTTCGTGACTTCCGCGGATTGAATGGTAAGAGCTTTGACGGACGTGGCAACTATGCCATGGGCATCAAAGAACAGATCATTTTCCCAGAAGTTGACTATGATCAGGTGGATGAAATCCGCGGTATGGATATCATTGTGGTGACATCGGCAACGACGGATGATGAGGCCCGCGAATTGCTCGCTGGTTTTGCCTTCCCGTTCGTTAAAGCGTAAGAGCAAAGGGGTTTAATCATGGCTAAGAAAAGCGCCGTTGAAAAAAATAACAAGCGCAAGCGTATCGTTGCCGCCCGTGGTGCTCGTCGCGCTGCATTGAAGGCAATCATCGCTGACAAGAACGTCGCAATGGAAGAGCGTTTCCAGGCAGTTCTTAAGCTGGCTCAGGAGCCACGCGATAGTGCAAAAATTCGTATTCGTAACCGGTGTGAGGTCTCAGGCCGTCCACGTGGTTATGACCGTAAACTCAGAATGTCTCGTATCGCCCTACGTGACCTTGCCTCAATGGGGCAGGTTCCGGGCGTTGTGAAGTCAAGCTGGTAAAGAGGAGATAAAGCAAATGTCTATGAGTGATCCTCTTGGCGATATGCTAACACGCATCCGTAACGGCCAGAACGCGCGCAAAAGCGTTGTGTCTAGCCCAGCATCACGGTTCCGCAGCAATGTTTTGGAAGTTCTGAAGCGCGAAGGTTATATCCGCAACTATTCAAGCGTTGATATCCGTCCGGGCTTAAAAGAGCTGAAGATCGAGCTGAAATATCATGAAGGTCAACCGGTGATCTCCGAGATCAAGCGCGTATCGCGTCCGGGCCGTCGTGTTTATTACGGACTTCGCGACTTGCCGCGGGTTTATAACGGGCTTGGCATCGCCATCCTGTCAACTCCGCGTGGCGTCCTGTCTGACAATGAGGCCCGCACAGCCAAGGTTGGCGGTGAAGTCCTCTGCCACGTATTTTAAGGAGCTGTTCGCATGTCTCGTGTTGGAAGTAGTGCGATTACCATCCCCGCTGATGTGACCTTGTCACAGCAGGACGGTATGGTCGTCGTCAAAGGAAAGAACGGTGAGCTGAGCGCCCCACTTCACAGTGAGGTTGAGTTAAGCGTTGCCGATAATGTTGCCACCTTGAAGCCGAAGCGCAAAACCAAATTGGCATTGTCGCTATGGGGAACCATGCGGGCGTCGATCAGCAACATGGTTGTCGGTGTGGCGACTGGGTTTACCCGCAAGCTCGAAATCAACGGTGTTGGTTATCGTGCGGCTATGCAGGGCAATAAGCTCGTTCTCAGCCTTGGGTTTAGCCATCCGGTTGAAATGGATGTTCCGGCTGGTTTGACTGCGGCTGTTGAAAACAACACCACAATCATTCTCAGCGGCGCAAATAAGCAGTTGCTCGGTCAGTTTGCATCTGAAATTCGGTCAAAGCGGCCGCCTGAGCCTTTCAAGGGCAAGGGTGTGAAATATGCTGAAGAGCATATTGTCCGCAAAGAAGGCAAGAAGAAGTAGGGAACAGTCATGTTTACAGCTAAAGAATTATTCGAACGCCGCCGTCAGCGGACTCGTTCCAAGCTTCGTAAAACAAGCAAAGGCCAGTTGCGGCTGTCTGTGCATCGCTCGTCTCGGCATATCTATGCTCAGGTGATTGACGATGTCGCTGGCAAAACTTTGGCAGCTGCCTCAACCCTTGATGCCGGTTTTAAATCAGCAACAAGCAAGACAGCCGATATCGCCGCAGCGTCTGCGGTTGGCAAATTGGTCGCCGAGCGCGCCAAGGCAAAAGGCATTGACGCAGTGGTTTTCGACCGCGGCGGTTACATTTTCCATGGCCGGGTTAAGGCGCTGGCTGAAGCCGCGCGCGAAGCCGGTCTGAAATTCTAGGGAGTACGATTGATGGCACACAATAACGACAGACGGGACCGTAGCCAGGAGCGCGAAGAGCCCGAATTGCTCGAAAAGTTGGTTGGCATTAACCGTGTTGCCAAAGTTGTAAAGGGTGGCCGGCGTTTCGGTTTCGCCGCTTTGGTTGTGGTTGGCGACGGTAAAGGCCGCGCCGGTTTTGGCACAGGCAAGGCGCGCGAGGTGCCAGAAGCCATTCGCAAGGCAACTGAAGGCGCCAAGCGTAACATGGTTCGCATCCCGCTGCGTGATGGTCGCACATTGCACCATGACAATAAGGGTAATTACGGCGCTGGTAAGGTTCTGCTTCGGGCGGCTCCGGCTGGTACTGGTATTATCGCTGGTGGCCCGATGCGTGCAGTTTTTGAAGTGCTTGGCATTCAGGACATTGTTGCAAAGTCAATCGGTAGCTCAAACCCGCATAATATGATCAAGGCAACATTTTCCGCGTTGAATCATATTCAGGCACCACGGGCAGTGGCGCAAAAGCGTGGCAAGCGCGTTGGCGACATTCTTGTGAAACGCGAAGATAAGGCTGCCGGCGACGCCGCCGCATCCTAACAGGAGAGAGTAAGATGGCTGCCAAAGAAACAGTGATCGTCACCCAGACAAAAAGTCCGATTGGCCGGAAGGCTGACCAGCGCTCAACTTTGATTGGGCTGGGGTTGAACAAGATTGGTCGTACCCGCGAGCTGGAAGATACAGCATCTGTCCGCGGCATGATCAACAAGGTCAAGCATCTTGTTCGGGTCGAACAACAGTAAACGGTTTTTATCAGCGGCGTGCCTTTTAAGGTGGCGCGCTAGCAGGAGCGACAAATGAAATTGAACGAAGTCAGAGACAATCCGGGCGCAACAAAGAACGCCAAACGGGTTGGCCGTGGTATTGGTTCGGGAACCGGTAAGACATCAGGTAGTGGTCACAAAGGCCAGAAGGCACGCTCAGGCGTTTCTATCAACGGTTTTGAGGGCGGCCAGATGCCGATCCATCGCCGTCTGCCAAAGCGTGGTTTCAACAATATTTTCCGCAAGAATTATGCCGAGGTTAATCTTGGCCGTTTGCAGGCTGCAATTGATGCAGGCAAGCTGGATGCCGGCAAGCCGGTTGATGCCGCTGCAATGGTTGGGGCCGGCGTTATTTCAAAAATGCGTGACGGTGTTCGTATTTTGGCCAAGGGTGAACTGACCGCCAAGAAGATCGAGATTCACGCAGCGGGTGCCTCAAAGGCAGCTGTTGAGGCAGTTGAAAAAGCTGGCGGCAAGATTATTGTCCCAACCGCTTCAGCCGAATAGATAGGCAGGCAAGGCATATGGCATCATCAGCAGACCGCATGGCAGCAGGCGCAGGCTTTGGCGCGTTAGCAAAGGCTGACGAGTTGAAGAAGCGTCTGTGGTTTACTGTTGGCGCCTTAATTATTTACCGGCTTGGCACTTATTTGCCATTGCCCGGCATTGATCCTGGCGCGCTGGCGGATATTTTCTCGCAGCAATCAGGCGGCATCTTGGGAATGTTTGATATGTTCTCGGGCGGTGCGCTTAGCCGGATGACGATTTTTGCATTGAATATCATGCCCTATATTACGGCGTCGATTATCATGCAGTTGATGACCGCGATTGTGCCAACGCTTGAAGCCATGAAAAAAGATGGCGAGGCCGGTCGCAAGATGATCAATCAATATACCCGTTACCTTACCGTGCTGTTGGCAACGGTTCAGGGCTACGGTATTGCGGTGGGTCTCGAGGCGGCCAGCGGTGTTGTTGATGATCCGGGGCTGTTTTTCCGCCTTACGACTGTTGTAACGCTTGTTGGTGGCACCTTGTTCTTGATGTGGCTTGGTGAACAGATTACCAGCCGCGGGGTTGGCAATGGTATCTCGCTGATCATTTTCGCTGGCATTGTGGCTAATCTGCCAACGGCTTTGGCTGGTACGCTTGAACTGGGTCGCACAGGGGCGCTGTCTTCATTGCTGATCGTGCTGTTGCTGGCGATGGCTGTGGCCGTGATCGCGTTCATCGTCTTTATCGAACGGTCGGTTCGCAAAATTCTGGTGCAATATCCAAAGCGCCAGCATGGCAATAAAGTGTTTGGGGGTGATCAGTCATTCCTGCCGCTAAAGATCAATGTTCCGGGTGTTATCCCGCCAATTTTCGCCTCATCACTTTTGTTGATGCCGGTGTCGATTATCAACCTTACGGGTGGTCAGGCTGGCGGCGCGGATTGGCTGGTGGCGTTGAATGCGATGCTGGGTCGTGGGCAGCCGCTGTATTTGTTGATCTATGTTTCAATGATTGTATTCTTTGCGTTCTTCTATACTGCGATTGTTTTCAATCCAGAAGAAACGGCCGAGAATCTGCGGAAATATGGCGGCTATATCCCGGGGATCCGTCCGGGGAAATCGACAGCTGATTATCTTGATTTTGTCTTGACCCGCTTGACCGTGCTTGGTGCCGCCTATTTGTCGGCGATCTGTATCCTGCCGGAATTGCTGATTAGTAAATATGCAGTGCCGTTTTACTTTGGTGGTACGTCCTTGCTGATTGTGGTGACGGTCACATTGGATACGGTCGGACAGATCCAATCGCATCTTCTTGCCCATCAATATGAGGGTCTGGTGAAGAAGTCTCGTTTGAAGGGACGCAGATAAATGAATGTCATTCTGTTTGGCGCACCGGGTGCGGGTAAAGGAACACAAGCAGAGCGGCTGGTTGCCGGTCGCGGGCTGGTGCAATTGTCAACCGGCGACATGCTGCGTGCGGCGATTGCTGCGGGAACCGAACTTGGGCTTCGCGCCAAGGATATTATGGATCGGGGCGATTTGGTGTCAGATGATATCATCGTCGGTATGATTGCCGCCCGGATTGATGATGATGATTGCGCCAGAGGGGTCATCCTCGATGGGTTTCCGCGCACCGTTGCTCAGGCAAACGCGCTGGATGAAATGTTAAAGAGCAAGGGTCTTGCCCTTGATTTTGTAATTGAGATTAAGGTTGACGAAGCGGCGCTGTTCGCGCGCATCGAAAACCGCGCTGCCGAAACTGGTGGCGCCAGAAGTGATGACAATGCCGACACATTGCGCAAGCGATTGGCGGTGTATCATGAGAATACAGCACCACTGCTTCCGTATTATGCGGAAAAAGGGGTGTTGCAGACTGTGGACGGCATGAATTCAATTGATGATGTCGCGTCACAAATTGATCGAATTTTGGGATAACGCGATAGCGTTAAGGTTGACTGTTTCAGGTTTAGGCCTATAATTCGCCGCCTTCTAAGGGAAACCCGACGAAACTGGCGAAAATGGGTTCCGCGTCGCGGATAACCAAAGATGATAGTCGTGAGTTAAAAAGGAGCCAGGCTGTGGCACGAATTGCTGGTGTAAATATTCCGACCAAAAAACGGGTCGAGATCGCACTGACTTACATTCATGGTATTGGGACAACCAGTGCTAAAAATATCTGTGCAAAGGCGGGTGTTCCAGACGAACGCCGCGTCAATGACCTGTCGGAAGAGGAGTTAACCCGTCTTCGCGACATTATTGATGCAGACCATCTGGTTGAGGGCGACCTTCGTCGTCAAACTTCGATGAACATCAAGCGTTACCTTGACCTTGGCTGTTTGCGCGGGCTTCGCCATCGCCGCAACCTGCCGGTTCGTGGACAGCGCACCCATACAAATGCTCGTACCCGCAAAGGCCCTGCAAAGGCTATTGCTGGTAAGAAGAAATAACAACGCGAACACTAGGAGACTTATCAAATGGCAAAACAACCAAGCCAAGGCCGTGTTCGTCGTCGCGAGCGGAAGAATATCACCAGCGGCGTTGCTCATGTGAATTCAACATTTAACAACACCATGGTGACAATCACCGATGTGCAAGGCAACACAATTGCCTGGGCATCTGCTGGCGGGATGGGCTTTAAAGGCTCGCGGAAATCGACACCATTTGCGGCACAGCTTGCGGCTGAAGACGCTGGTAAGAAAGCCGCCGAGCATGGCATGAAGTCGCTGGATGTTCAGGTACGTGGCCCCGGGTCAGGCCGTGAGTCAGCGCTTCGTGCGCTGCAATCAGTTGGGTTCAACGTCACCTCAATCCGTGACGTAACCCCTATTCCACATAATGGCTGTCGCCCGCGCAAGCGGCGGCGGGTTTAATCCGACCGTTATTGTTGAATTTATTTTCGGCTTTTGCCCTTTGGCAATCTGCCGGATCATCTCGAATTAAAGGATACCGCCATGATTGAAAAGAATTGGCTAGACCTCAAAAAGCCGGACGAAATGGAAATTAAGGTTTCCGAATATAACCCAAGTCAGGCCGTTGTTGCTGTTGGCCCGTTTGAGCGTGGCTTTGGCGTTACCATTGGTAACGCGCTTCGGCGTGTGCTGCTATCATCCTTGCAGGGTGCGGCAGTGACTTCGGTTCAGATCCAAGGCGTTGTCCATGAATTCTCGTCAATCCCCGGCGTTCGTGAGGATGTTACCGACCTTGTGCTGAACCTCAAGGGTGTTGCCGTTCGCATGGCAGAAGAAGGGCCAAAGCGTCTGCGCCTGAATGTTGATGGTCCGGCGACTGTGACTGCTGGCATGATCACCGAGACAGCCAATGTCGATATCATGAACCCTGATCACGTGCTGTGTCAGCTCGATAAGGGCGCAAAATTATCGATGGAATTGACCGTTAATACGGGCAAAGGCTATGTGCCAGCGACCGCTCACCGGGTTGAGGATTCGCCGATCGGTCTTATTCCGATTGATGCGATTTACAGCCCAGTTCGTCAGGTTGCCTACAAGGTTGAAAACGCCCGTGTTGGCCAGATCACCGACTATGACAAGCTGTTATTGACCATCGAAACTGACGGGTCAATCACACCTGAAGATGCGGTTGCCTATGCAGCGCGTATTTTGCAGGAACAGCTGCAAACCTTCATTAACTTTGAAGAGCCAAAAGGCGAGCCAGCACCAAGCGAGCCAGAATTGCCGTTTAGCCGCAATCTGCTGCGTAAAGTTGACGAGCTTGAATTGTCTGTTCGTTCGGCTAACTGCCTGAAGAATGACAATATCGTCTATATTGGCGATCTGGTTCTAAAAACCGAGCATGAAATGCTTCGGACCCCGAATTTTGGCCGGAAGTCCCTAAACGAGATCAAGGAAGTGCTGAAGGGTATGAATCTTGAGCTTGGTATGGATATCACCAACTGGCCACCAGAAAATGTTGAAGAATTGGCGCGGCGCCTGGATGAGCCGTTTTAACGGCACACCAGTCTCACCCCAGAGGAACTAAGGAGAAATATCATGCGTCATCGTAATGCCGGTCGGAAATTAAACCGTACTTCGCAGCATCGCCAAATGTTGTTCCGCAACATGGCTCAGGCACTGATCAAGCACGAACAAATCGTGACAACCTTGCCAAAGGCCAAGGAATTGCGCCCTGTTGTTGAGCGTCTTATCACGCTTGGCAAGCGTGGTGATCTGCACGCCCGCCGTCTGGCGTTTGCCCGGATCCGTTGTGAAGCCATGACAAAGAAATTGTTTGACGTGCTTGGCCCCCGCTATCAAGAGCGTGCGGGCGGGTATACACGTGTATTGAAGGCCGGTTTCCGCTATGGCGACTCTGCGCCAATGGCGGTGATCGAGCTTGTTGATCGCGATGAGGACGCACGCGGTCAGGACTCAGGGCCGGTTGCAGTGGATGACGCCGTTGCAGCCGAAGCAGATGCTGCTGCCTAACTTTAGGCGCGCCCCTCGTTCGGGCAAAATTTGAATATGACAAGGGGCTGCCTGCGGGTGGCCCTTTTTTCTTTGCACCAATATCCGGCTTGGGTGAATATAGCGCCTATGAATGAACTCGATCTTGAGAGTGTGCCTGCCACACCGCTGGCCGAACTATTGCGTCCGAAAACGCTTGATGACGTTGTTGGTCAGGATCAGTTGCTTGGCCCTAATGGCCGGCTTCGGGTGATGCTGGCCAACAATGTGCTTGGCTCGATCATCTTTTGGGGGCCGCCCGGAACCGGAAAAACGACGATTGCGCGATTATTGGCCGATGCGGCTGATATGGCGTTTGAACCAATCTCGGCCGTGTTTGACGGGGTTGGCGAATTGCGCAAGGTGTTTGAGCGTGCCCAGCAACGACGCCGGCAGGGGCGCCGCACCCTGTTATTTGTTGACGAGGTGCACCGGTTTAATAAAGCCCAGCAAGACGGGTTATTGCCAAATGTTGAGGATGGCACGGTTACGTTGGTTGGTGCGACCACGGAAAACCCGTCATTTGCGCTGAATGGGGCGTTATTGTCACGCGCGCAGGTACTGGTACTCGATCGGCTTGATCGCGCGGCACTGGCATCAATTCTGGCCCGTCTTGAGGCTCATATTGGGCGTGAGTTACCGTTGGATGATGAGGCACGGACGGCGCTTATTGGCATGGCCGATGGCGATGGGCGGTATCTTTTGAATATGGCGGGCCAGCTGGTTGATCTGCCGGCATCACCGGTGATTGACAGCAACGCTTTGGCGTTACTGGTTGCCGGGCGGGCGCCAGCTTTTGATCGCGCCGGTGATCAGCATTATAATCTGATGTCGGCGCTTCATAAAACTTTGCGGGCCTCGGATGCTGATGCCGGGCTTTATTGGCTGGCGCGTATGCTGGCGGGTGGTGAGGATCCACATTATATCCTGCGGCGGCTGACGCGCTTTGCGGCCGAGGATATTGGTCTTGCCGAACCCGAGGCACAGCCGCGTGCGCTGGCTGCATGGCAGGCTTACGAGCGACTTGGCAGTCCCGAGGGCGATCTTGCCATTGCCGGCTTGGTAGTTTATCTGGCAACCGCACCGAAATCTAACGCTGCCTATAAGGCCTTTAAGGCCGCCACCAAGGCAGCCTCCAAAACTGGATCGCTTAGCCCGCCAGCGCATATTTTGAACGCGCCGACCAAATTGATGAAACAGCTTGGCTATGGGGCGGATTATGCGTATGACCATGACGATCCTGACGGACTTTCAGGGCAGAATTGTTTTCCCGATGGGATGGCGCGGCAGGTGTTTTATCAGCCGGTTGCGCGTGGTTATGAACGTGAAATTGCCAAGCGGCTCGCCTATTGGAACCGGTTACGAGAGGTAAAACAGGCTGATGGCAAATTAGATGCGCCAGCGGATGTACCAAGGGATGCGCCAGCGGATGAGGGTTAGATGGCGAATGCTATGATGATTGCTGCGGTTGCGACGGGCGGGGCGATTGGCGCGGTATTGCGCTATACGACCAGCCTTGTGGTTGGTGCGGGCATTTTTGGCATGGCTGGCCCATTGGCAACCTTGCTGGTGAATATCGCTGGATCGGCAATGATGGGCGGGCTTGCCGGTTTGATTGCGGCTGGCTTGGTATTGCCCGAAACGTGGCGCGGTTTTTTCGCGGTTGGGTTGCTTGGGGCGCTGACCACTTTTTCCAGCTTTGCGCTTGATGCTGGCACTCTATGGCAGAAACAGGGGGCCCTGATGGCGGGAGCCTATGTGATGGCCTCGGTTATTCTATCACTCTTGGCGTTTGGCGCGGCGTTTTGGGCGGTCAAGCATAGCGGGATATGGCAATGAGCAAAGATATCGCAGCACAAGAAAAGCCTCAGAAGCAAGCCGATAAGCAATGGCGGTTTGAAGCTGTACCAGAACATGAGGATGGCACCCGGCTAGACCGGTTTTTGCGGCGTCTTTTTGCCGGTTTGGGTCAGGGGCAGATCGAGCGGATGTTACGCAACGGTTTGATCCGGCTGGATGGGGTAAAGGCCAAGGCGGCAACGAGGATTGCCGCAGGCCAGATGATACGATTGCCAGCGAATATCGCCGCGGCAGTGCCTGCCGCCGCCACGCCTGTGGCGCCGCGCATTGTTGCCAGCAGTTCACTGCGCCAGCAATTTGACGATATGTTTTTGGCTGAAGGCAAGGGCTGGTTGGCGTTGAATAAGCCAAGCGGTTTGGCGGTGCAGGGTGGTACCGGAACGCATCATCATGTTGACGGTATGTTGCGCGCGATGAGTGATGATGCAAGCAGCCGGTTGCGGCTGGTTCACCGGATTGACAAGGATACAAGCGGGGTTTTGCTATTGGCGAAAACAATCGAGGCCGCGCGCAGCCTTACCGAGGCATTTCAAAAGCACCGGCTCGAGAAAACCTATCTGGCGCTGGTGATCGGCCTGCCGCCTGAAACTGGCAGTATCCGGGCGCCAATTTTGAAACTTGGCGGGAAGGCTGGCGAGAAAATGCAAGTCCATGATGATGGGCAAAGCGCGCAAACACTCTATCGGCGGCTGGATCATGCTGGCCGGAAAATGGCGCTGATGGCGCTGCGACCGCTGACCGGACGGACGCATCAATTGCGGGTTCATATGGCGCATCTTGGTAACCCGATTTGCGGTGATGGCAAATATGCCGGTGATGATGCGCATCCGGGCGGGCTGATTGCGCGCCGCCTTCATCTCCATGCGTGGCAGCTGAAATTAACCGATGGCAAGGTTATCACCGCGCCGCCTAGCCCGCATCTAAAAGCCAGTCTTGATGATCTGGGCATGGAACTGCCGGTGCCCGGGTGGCGGTTTCAGGATTATTAAATAGGGCGCGGTGGCCGTTGCGGCTTACGCCGGTTTCTGTGCTGCCGATACTGGGGGCGGAACATCGGATAGCGACGTCTGGCAAAGAATGTTTTGAAGAAAGTTAAATATCATGGGTGCGAAAAAGCGGTTTTATAAAGACGTCACGATAGGGGATGCGGGTGACACAAAATCGGCTTATGGAATATCGGTACAGCTTGATGGGCGAGATCTGCGCTCACCCGCGGGCAGTCTTTTGCTGGTGCCAACCCTGCCACTGGCCGGCGCCATCGCCGATGAATGGCGCGGGCAGGGTGATGATATTGAGCCGTCGACCATGCCGCTATTTAGCCTTGCCGTCACTGTGCTTGACCGCGTAACGCCGCAGCGTGAGGCGATTATTACCGAGCTTGCCGCCTATGGTGCGAACGACCTTTTATGTTACCGTGATGATCAGGATGACCTTGCCAGCCGGCAGCATCGCCAGTGGCAGCCTTGGCTAGACCGGCTTGGCGATGAACGGGCTATTCATCTTGAAACCGTGAACGGCATTATGCCGGTTACACAGGCCGATGCGGTGAAATTCCCGCCGCTAATCGCGGTTTTTGACGATTGGCGCCTTGGCATATTACACCGTGCGACCAGCCTTTCAGGATCGCTGGTGCTGGGGCTGGGATTTGTCGAGGGTGTGATTGACCCTGTGCAGATGTTCGAGCTGGCCTTTCTTGACGAGCTTTGGCAGAACGAAAAATGGGGAACCGATTTCGAGGCGGCTGACCGGCACCGGTTTTTGCAGGCTGAACTGGCTGATGCCGCGCGGTTTCTCGGCTTGCTGACGCCGCCGGATGCGGGCGGTACGGGCGCATGAAGCGCGGCGCGGCCACGATGGCGCTTAGCGCGTCTTTAATGCACCGTCTGTCGGGTTTTGATACAGGCGATTTAGGCCCGCATGCGCGCCTGCTGTACGGCGAACTGATCGCCAGCGCGGCCAGTGGATTACCGGCAAGCAGCATTATTCTTGCCGCCACGATCATTGATGTTGTGCAGCATGAACAGGCAGGTCCGGCGGGGTATCTGGACGGGGCGGCCTTTGCCTATGCCGGCAGCACGGCCAATCTTGGCTGGTTGCGGGGGCGGCGCAATCTGTTGTTGCATCACGAAGCACCAAGCGATGGCTTGATGGGCGAGGCCGATGCGGGGCGCTGGCTGACGGCTGATGCGGAACGGGCGGTGACTGCGCTGTTGGATTTCCTGCAAGATTTGCCCTGATTGTCCTGATTGCCCTAATTTCCCCGATCGCTGAAACCGTTGATCTTGATGCTAGGATCCGGCAGCAGGGGTTGGGAAAAACCTGTCAAATTGCGCTTTTAGAACGGCGTCAAGCTCATCCATAGTGGCGCTGATGCCAAGTCGGGCAAACGAGGTCACCCCGCCATCGCTGACGCCGCAGGGCACAATCGCGTCAAAGGCGGCAAGATCGGGGTCAAGATTAATCGAGATGCCGTGCCAGCTCACCCAGCGGCTGATGCGAATACCAATCGCGGCAATCTTATCAAGGCCGCTGGCACTTGTGCCGCTTTTCACCCAGATACCGGGCAGGCCATCGCGCCGCTGACCGGCAATGCCAAAGGCGGCAAGGCTGGCAATAATCCAGCCCTCCAGCGCATGGACCAGCGCACGAACATCCTGACCGCGGCGGGTTAGATCCAGCATGACATAGGCCACCCGCTGGCCGGGGCCGTGCCATGTCCATTGCCCGCCGCGCCCAACCTCGATTACCGGAACATCGCCCGGGTTTAATAGATCATGCGGCTTGGCCGAGGTGCCGCCAGTATAAACCGGCTCATGCTCAAGCAGCCATATCGCCTCGCTGGCACCATCATGGCGAATGGCGGCGGCGTGCGCCTGCATTGCGGCCACCAGCGGGGCATAGGGCTGTAAATCTGGGTAATTTTGCCATAAGGGCGGCAGGTTTTGAGGCGGCAGATTTGGGGGCGGCATGGGCATTGATCCGGTTCAAAAAAGCCGTCAACGGCGATGGTGACAGCATAGCCTGCCTTTGGGCGGCTGGCTATCCCTCTGGGGATTGGGCAGAATGCTGCAAAGCCCCGCGATTTTCTTTTTACCGATCACCGGCGAAACAGGCTTGATAATTCAGCATGAAGGTGACATATAGGGGGCACCTCAAACGTGCGGCCGTGGCGGAATTGGTAGACGCGCAGCGTTGAGGTCGCTGTGGGCTAACCCCCGTGGAAGTTCGAGTCTTCTCGGCCGCACCATTCTCCTTCTGAAACCCGCAGAAAATATAGCGATATGTCCATTTTATGCCCCTAGGGTCGTACAAATGGTCGTACTTTATGACGAAAGTTTCAGCTCCTTATTTGTACCGCAAACGCGGTATTTACTACCTTCAAAAACGCATTCCAACGGATCTTGTGCCGCATTATGGGACACATTCCATCCAAAAATCGTTGAGAACGCGAGACCGAGCGCAAGCCGTTCGCATATCCAGTAATATAGTCCTGTCGCTTGAAAAAGAATGGCAGGATTTACGTTTTACTTTGCCAAAAGGTGTGGCCGCATCAGATTTCCTGAAATCAGGGATTCTACAGGTGCCGTTACTGACAGAGGCTGCCGATACTTATTGTCAAATGAAGGGTAAGTCTGACGATAAACGGTTCTGTGGTTATGTAAGCCGCGTGGTAGCAGAGGTAGTGGCTGTTTCTGGAAACAAGTCCATTAAGGCTTACACGCGCGCTGATGCATTGCGGTTTCGCGATACACTTGTTGCCAGAGGGGTCGCGCAAGCTACAGTAAAACGAAACTTTGAGTGCATCAGAGCTGTCTGGAATTTTGCGGCTTCAGAAAATGCGGTCGATGTTGTTAACCCATTTTCCAACATGAACTATGGGTCTGGCGCAAAACCTGTTAAGCGCATGTCCATTTCGATGTACAGCTTAAGGATTGTCCAAAGTGAGTGTCTTCTTAAGGACGATGAAATGCGTTGGCTGATTGCAGTATTGTCTGATAGCGGCATGCGTTTAGCTGAGGCCGTGGGACTGACGAAAGAGGATGTTGCCTTAGAGGGTAAAATGCCTGTGATTCAGCTTCAGGCGCGCCCGTGGCGCCCTTTGAAGACGGTTAACAGTGAACGCAGCATACCAGCAGTTGGGAGCGCTCTGTGGGGCTTAAAACGCGCCTACGAGTCGTCTCGCAATGAATTTCTGTTTCCAAGGTATTGCTCAACAACCGGTAATAAATCTGATTATGCTAGTAATGGGCTAAACAAGTGGCTGAAGCCACTAGTGCCAAAGGGCTGCGTTATACATTCGTTTCGGCACAGTTTTCGTGACCGGTTGCGAGCTGTGCAATGCCCGTCAGATATTATTGATCAATTGGGTGGCTGGAAAACTCCGGGTGTTGGTCACGGGTATGGGGAAGGGTATCCGCCAGAGGTGCTGGACAGTTGGATGCAAAAAATTAAAACATAAATCAGCTCGATACTTGAATGATTGCTTTGATTGTCAAAAGTTGGTCTAGGCTTCAGCTAAGTGACCAACCTTTACATATATTAGCGCTCCATCTTCCTTAGTATATGGGCGATGCTCACTCATGTGTGGGCTTCTCAACCAACTGCCTTTTGGATATTCACCGTGTTCATCGTAAAATGTTCCCTTAAGCACAAAGATTTCTTCACCGCCCCAATGTTTGTGGGGGTTGAACACAGTGTGGGGCGCCCATTTTACGAGAGCTACGTTTTCTCCGTTATGCTGGTGTAGTGGCATGACCTTCAGGCCGTCGACTAGACCCGGGTGCCAAGTTTCCTCATTGGTGTTGATTACAAATTGCTTCTGGTCGTCAGCCCTGAATTGATGAAGCTTTACGAAAATTGTAGCGCCTTCTTCACCAATTATTGGCTGGTGGGCGGTTCCTATTGGGTTTCTGATGTATGAACCGGCCGGGTACATGCCGTGTTCGTCGCCAAAAACACCCTTGAGAACGAATATTTCTTCACCACCGGGATGTTGATGCGGAGAGAATGAGCTATTCGGATCATACCGAACTAATGAAGTGGCGCGAGCAACTTCATCACCAATTCTGTCAAGTTTCATCCTTTTGACGCCGGGCATCGGTGATGGTTCCCAGCTGTAATCTTTCGGCTGGATTACAACTCTGGCTGAGAAGTCAGCGTTTAACTCAAAAGATGAATCGATCTGAGGCAATAGAAAATCTCGCTACACTCGTGGTTTTTTCGTGGGCTAACCATTTGTACGACCCTAGGGGCATAAAATGGACATATCGCTATATTTTCTGCGGGTTTCAGAAGGAGAATGGTGCGGCCGAGAAGGGTTAGCACCACTGCGATAGCCCAATAACTCCAGAGATTCTGCCACCTAAGATGGAGCGCGGCAAGTCGAATGTACGACCATTTGTACGACCGCAGTGCCTGATCCGCCGATACCCCCCATCAAAATAACGGACGGGGGCGGCTTGTGTTACGCATGATCGCGTCAGGGCAGCCAAGCGGCGCAATATAATAGGGCCGTCCATATTCTGTTATATAACATATATAACACTTATTATGAGGTTGGCTGGCTTAGAAGAGGTCGGTAGCAGTTGATGTTTTGTGAAGTTCGTCATTAAAATAAATCAATCAGGTTTGACGCGAGGTGACACTATGCTTGATGACAGCTACGGAAATAAGAATTCGACGAATTCAGTCGATGCTAT
>Ga0255758_10000471_pt1 | contig 45402 bp, 38 predicted proteins | sample 011ome_24_FD_179958 | JGI IMG/M metagenome (GOLD analysis project Ga0255758, IMG submission 179958) | Coastal salt marsh microbial communities from the Groves Creek Marsh, Skidaway Island, Georgia - 011513CT metaG (version 2) | ecosystem: Environmental > Aquatic > Marine > Intertidal zone >... | reverse complement strand
CTCCCAATTTATTTCTTGTTTTTAAAAGGTATTGTATTTCAGGTGAATCTTTTGGAGGTTTCACATAGGGTAACTTTTCAATCTCTTTATCTGAAACTGGAATATCAAATTTATCTCTAAATGATTTTATATTATCAAGGGTGAGTTTCTTAACCTGATGGGTAGTATTATCCGCTTCTCTAGAACCAGTTCCATAGCCTTTTGTGGTAAGAGCCAAAATAACTGTTGGGGCACCTTTAGAATTCACTGCCTTATGATAAGCAGCATAAACTTTATAGGGATCATGTCCCCCTCTATTTAATTTATAAATGTCTTCATCTGTAAGATCATCAACCATTTCTAAAACATCGGGATCTTGTCCAAAAAATTTTTCTCTCGTATAGGCCCCACCTTTTGCCTTAAAGTTTTGGAGCTCTCCATCAACGACAACATCCATTAGTTCTTGAAGTTTTCCTTCTTTATCTCTTGCAAAGATTGGATCCCACAATCTTCCCCAAACAACCTTAATTACATTCCATCCAGATCCCCTAAACTCCCTCTCAAGCTCATGAATAATTTTATTATTACCTCTAACTGGGCCATCTAACCTTTGTAAATTACAATTCACAACAAAAATTAAATTTTCTAATTTCTCCCTGCCAGCTAATCCAATTGCACCTTTAGATTCAGGCTCATCCATTTCGCCATCCCCACAAAAGACCCAAACCTTTCTATCATTTCTAGGTGCAAGACCTCTAGATGAAAGGTATCTCATGATATTAGCTTGATAGATTCCCATAATAGGGCCTAGGCCCATTGAAACTGTGGGGAACTGCCAGTAATCAGGCATAAGCCAAGGATGTGGATATGAAGAAATTCCGGGTTTATCCACCTCTCGTCTAAAATTATCTAAATCATCCTCAGATAAATATCCCTCTAAAAAACTTCTTGCGTAAATACCTGGCGAAGAATGGCCTTGAAAATATATTAAATCTTCTTGACCATTTTCTGATCCTTGAAAAAAATAATTAAACCCGACGTCATATAATGTTGCTGATGATGAGAAAGTTGCAATGTGGCCACCCAAATCATCTGATGACTTATTAGCACGAAGGACCATAGCCAAAGCATTCCATCTAATTAGAGATCTAATCTTTCGCTCCATGAATAGATCTCCAGGCATTTTTGCTTCTTCATTTACGGGAATTGAATTTCTAAAGGGAGTTGTTAAATTGTAATTTGGAATAGTTCCTGATTCAGTTAATTTTGTCGCAAGTTTACCTAAGATAAATGAAGCACGATCATTGCCGTCCTCATTAATAACATTTTGTAAAGCATCTAACCATTCTTTAAGTTCAGGATCATTGAGAGGAATGTTGGATGGAGATTTATCTTTCAAAATTTACTTACTTTTTAATTTGACAACGCTGTCATTATATATCGATTACTTTTTAATTGTTATTATATTATTTCTATAACATTTCACCAAAAGGTAAATAATTATGCGTTTTTCATATCATCCATCAATGTGCGATCCCTCATTTTACTTGGAGCTAGGTAAAGCTGCCGAAGCTGCAGGCTTTGATGCAATTACATTCCCAGATAGTATCTGCTATCCGAAAGAATGTGATTCTACCTACCCATACAATGATGATGGAAGCAGAGAATTTCTTGATGGCGTGCCATTTTTAGAACCATTCTCTATTATCCCGGCTATTGCAGCAGTTACAGACAAATTAGAATTTTCTACATCTGTATACAAACTTGCTCCTAGGCAAGCAGTTACCACAGCTAAATTTGTAACTACTTTGGGGGTTATGACAAATAATAGATTCCATTTTGGTGTTGGAGTTAGTCCATGGCTCGAGGATTTCCTTGCTACTGGAGAAAGATGGGAAAAACGCGGTAAAAGAATGGATGAACAAATTGATATTCTCAAGGGACTGATGAATGGGGAATACTTTGCTTATAAGGGGGAATTCTATGATATTCCTGAGCTCAAACTGTGTCCTGTACCGACAAAACCAGTGCCTATATTAATTGGAGGTCATTCAAAGCTTGCCTTAAAAAGAGCTGCGAGAGTTGGAGATGGCTGGATAAGCGCCGGACTAAGCTTACAAGAAACAAAAACTCTAATAGATCAGATAAATGAATACAGAGATGAATTCGGAACTTTAGATCATCCAAATTATCAGTTTCAAGTAATGGGGGAAGCAGCCTACTCACCAGAGGGAATAAAACAACTTGAAGAACTGGGTGCAACAGAAGTCATAGTTGCTTTTAGAAATACTTATGAGGGTGGGCCAGATGAAAGAACGCTTGAAGGCATGATAGCTGAAATCAATTGGTATGCTGAAGAAGTGATAAATAAATCAAAGTAATATAAGTATAATTAATAATGGTCGGGATGGCCGGATTTGAACCGACGACCACCTCACCCCCAGCGAGGTGCGCTACCAGGCTGCGCTACATCCCGAAAATCAATAAATTTTACATTTATATTGAATTAGAAAATACTACCAAATAAAAATTAATAAAAAGTTATGTTTTTTTATAAAACCTTGTATAATCATTTTTCAATTTTTTTGGTCTAATAATAATTATTAAACTCTGAAAGTTGTGTTTTTTGTTAAAATAGATAAAACTGTGTTTTTATAAAATTTTACAAAAACAAAAAAAATTGAAAATAGTTAACAATATAAAGATATTAGGGCATAATATTTGAATAAACATAGGAATGGTGACTGAATATGGCAAAACTAAAAAATAACTTAGGCAGATTTTTCACTCTATTGGTAGCAACCTTTACAGGTTTTTCATCTACATCAGCCATTGCTGATGATGAACCTAAGGCTGCAGGAGAGGAAGCTGCAGAAAAAGCTGAAGGCTCTCTCAGCGCTGGGGCTATTGCCGCAGCAGTAGCTGCTGCAGCCGCAATTGCTGCCGCATCAGATTCAGGAAGCGGTAAAGTTGCAGTACCAGCGCCTACACCAGCTCCTACGCCAGCACCTACGCCAGCACCTACACCAGCACCTACGCCAGCACCTACACCAGCTCCTACAGTGATTGAAGAGTACGAGTACGTTGAAGAAGTTGAAGTTGTTGTCGAAGAGCAAGTTACTAGTGAAGTTGCTCAAACAGTAAACACCACTAGTAGCACAAATACAACAACAAGTACTGCAACAGGCGCTACAAATGTTACTGATGAATTTGGGGATCCTTTGTATGAAATAACACAAGTTGGAGCAACTGCAACAGATGCAGATAACCCAACAGGTACTGCTACTACCTCCGTAACAGATGCAGGTCTAACTGGAAACGACTTTGTAGATAGCTCACTATTGACTGTCACAGCCACTGGAATGGCTGACCTAGTAGTCGAGATTGAGACTACTGAAGAGATCACAATTAACGTACCAGTTGAGGACACTGTTACATCAACAGCAACAGCTACTCAAACCACAACAGGTACTAGAGTCGCAGAATAATAAATATCATAAAATAAAAAAACGGGCGTCTGCCCGTTTTTTTTGTCTAAGTTTTCTTAGCCTATTTCAAAAAGTAATCAATTCTAATCTTGGGTAGATTAGGATGAATTTTCTGCTCAGATCTTATTAAATTATTATTCAGATCATAATAGAAATAATTTTTTGCAGACCATTTAATTGAGGGAATATTAATTTCATGAATAAAAACATTAGACATAACTGTTTTGCCTAGACGCTCAATAGCTTTAAACTCATCTTTCTTTAAAAATTTATGTTTTATAGGTGTCTTTATTAAATCAGGGCCATATAAAGAACCTACCGAAGTAAAATCCTCTGTTGAAGAAAAGTTGATTAATTGATCTATGCCATAATTTACGTCTTTCTCTAAACCTAGAGTTTTTACAATGATGCCATTATTTGTATAAATAATTATCCCATCATTTGATCTCCATTCATAAATACCATCATTGATATATGCCAAAACAACATTAGCAGCTGGACCTCTTCCAATTTTAATATTGGCAAAGGAATACTCGGAGTTACTATAAGCCTGAGCAGATACATTATCTGATTCAAAACCAAAAAAGTAGTCATTAATATAAATTGCTGGATCAGTAAGCACAAATGAATTACATGATGAAATTAAAAAAACGGCTGGTAGCATATTAACTTTATTCATATAAATCATCCCAATTCTTTAAGTGATTGTAGTAACTGCCAGAGTGTGTAACACCCCATAAGTCAAATTCATTTGAGATCATGGCTCCTCCATCACGGGTTATTGGCCTCAAACCAAAGCCAGTGTAACCGGTGGAATAGTTTGTAAAAAATGATTGAATTGGAATAAAGAAATAAAAACCTTTATCAAAACTTCCTTCACCAAACTCTTCTCTGGAAACATCAGTTACTGTTGCAAAGGCACCAATACGAGCTCCGGTATCAAATATTCTGGCAAAATTAACATGCACACCACTGTCCTTGGCAAGGAATTTACCAAATTTAGAGCTAAATAAAACGCCTGTCTTAGGTTCAAAATATAAGAAGTTTAAGTGTCCGCTAATCGTTCTGTAATCCTTGAAACCAAAAAAGCCATTAAATTTACGCCGTTGAACATCCCACACCTCTGCACCTATAGCCCAATTTTTATCAATCGGCCTATAAAGCACTTCTGAACCAATTCCTCCAAACATCTGCTCTAAATATCCAGCAGTAATCTTAGTAAATAAATCTTTTCTAGGCTGCATAAAATAATTTACTTTAAGATTGTCGATTGCAAAATCTTGGGATTGCTTTAGGTATTTCACTACATCACTTCTAACATGAGGCAAAACACTATCTGAACCAAGTTTTAACTCAGCCATATTATTATAAATTCCTTGGGATGCGCTAGCAGTAATGGTGAGATTCTTTTTAAGAACATATTCCCCAACAAAAGCAAGCCTTAGATCACCAAAAAAGAATCCATCTGGACCTCCAATTTGAGTTCTAAGAGCAGGACCAAACCTATACAGAAATTCGGGTAGTTCTGCTTTTGGATTAAATGCAAAGTCTTTTGATCGATATTTAATGTTTTTAATGTTTTCTTTTTGTATAACAGTATTTGGCAAATTATTCTCTTTATAACGTTTATACTTTGATCTATCTATTTCGATAGAATGGCTCCCTAAATTAGCATTCAAATGAATAAGCTCAAATGAAGTGAAGTTATCTGGTAAAATCTGATCAAGAATCATAGAGGCTCTGCCTGTTACCATAGGGTAGCTCATGAATTTAGCCTGGGAATATGCAACTTTTATGGATTGCCTATTTTCAGCGATGTCAGCAGATTGCAAATAAATTTGATTGTCAGCCAAATTTTTTAATGCAGTTCTATATATGTATTTATCATTGTCCTTATTAATAATTTTAATTAGGTCTGATTTATTTTTTGGTATTGGCTTTGGAGGATCATTTTTTTTGAAGAATGGATTTTTCTTAGCGTAATTACCTACATAAGAGAAACCAACGTTGATAGTATTTCCTCTGACATAACCTAGCTTTAGCTGGAAATTATTTGTTATAGGGTACACAAACCCAAAGTTGATATCATCAGCCTGCTTTACCCTTGAATATCCCTCTTTGGAATAATCAACCCCATCCTTTTCTATAACGATCCTTGCTCCATTAATGTATGGCAATCTATATTCAATACCACCAAAAATACCCGCCTCACCTCTAAAAAATCTGTCAAGACTAAACTCTCCCCCCTCAGTTCCTTTAGTGGCTGTTCTTTCACCATTAAATGAATCATTTAAATATCCCAGTGGATTTTTGATAGAATTGCTGGAGAGCATTCCCCAGCCAATTCCCAAAGTAATATCGAAATTATTAAATTGCTTGGAGCCTACAAGATATTCTGATGAGAAAAGGCCTGTACCCGCAGCATCTCTGAAACCCAAAGCAAGAGCTGGCAGTATATTGGTCTCTTTTAATAAGCGGAATTTTGCATCAAAACTTTTATCTTTAAGAGATTGATTACCACTAAATTCAAAAATATCACTATATAACTCATTATTAATATCTACATACTGATAAGAAGCTTCAAACCAACTAAATGGATACGCAATGATTGATCCTCTAAAATATGGCTGCATTCTATTCCATGTAAAACCAATTGTTCCCTCTTCATGAAATCTTGCGGAAGGATTAGACAATAGACCAACCGTACCATAATTTGAAAACATTGGTTTTTGATTTGGATAAATATAGTCAAAGGAGGATGCTGAAACCCCAGAGTGAAAAAAACCTAAAAAAGTAAAAAAGATTAATAAATTACTTTTCATTTAAGTAAAACGCTCAAATGAGCTGACACCTGTTCTTAATTATCGCTGATCGAATTTAATGATGCTAAGCTAATTGCTAAAGAACTAAAAATTGGTGCGATTACTGTTGCTAAATTAATCCCATCTAGCTTACCAATTTGTCTTGGAATGTATACAATGCTTCCTGGCATTAAATCATCTTGCCCAAAAGCAAATCTGCTTGCAACATAGGAGTCTCCATTAGGCTTAATTACGACGATTCTATCTGATTGCCCATATGTTGAAATACCCCCAGACTTTTTAATGTATTCAGAGACATCTACACCAGAAATAAATTGTCTTGCTCCTGGGGTTAGAACCTCTCCTAAAACATAAATCTCTTCACTCATAGCTGGTATATTAATAATATCTCCATCTTGAAGAGTTGTATCAGACGATGGATTATTCCTCATTTTTTGAATATCAAACTCAGCTGTAATTCTTCCTACGGGTTTTACATTTTTAAATTCGCCTAGGATAATTGGTAAAGATGTGTCTCCTCCAGAAATTACTTGTTGTGCATTAGCTGAAGTTGCCAAGAACTTAATCATGTCATCATATATCCTGTCATTAATTTCTTTTTCAACTATTTTTGCCGATTCTCGGATCAAATGACCGCCATGCTCATATGCAAATTTAGTGTAACCGCCTGCCCTAGAAATAACCTTAGACAATGTTTCGCCATCTTGAATAGTATATACACCCGGATTTACAACCTCTCCTTTCAAAGTAACTTGTTTCATTGGCTTACTATGAGCTAAGAATGAGCTAACCATTACTGAGTCTGCATTCTGCATTTGAAAATTTGAAAAATCACTTTCCTGTATCGGAGCTATTGTTCTTTTAGTGCCATTAATTCTATTCACTTCTACCATTGTTGATGAACTTGGTTTAGGATTACCGGCAAAATACAGAACATCTTTAAGAGTATTTCCATCTAAAATCTCAAATATTCCAGGGTAAGCTACTCCTCCTGTCACCGATACTTCAGATTGCTTCGGTGAAACTATTATCACATCACCACTTCTTAATCTAGAATCAAATTTTAGGTTTCCAGATATGAGCACATCATAAAGATCAAATGTTTCAACAATCTCCGAACCTCTCTTAACAACTATAGATCTATATGATCCATTCTCATTTATGCCACCAGCTGCTCTTATTAGATACAGTATATGTGCTCCTCCATTTACAGTGTACATTCCTGGATTATTAACTCCCCCAATCACAAGAATACTCATATCTCTCATATGAGATAATGTTAAGAATGCTTGCTCTCCAGTAAATGACTCAGCAATAATTGTTTGGACCATGTTATTTGCTTTATCAAGCGGAAGTCCTGCTAAAACAATTCTGCCATAGTTAGGTATATTGACACTTCCGTCTCTAGCAATTACCAAATTAGCCATTTCTTTTTTTGCGCCCACACGCTGCATAATTAAATGATCTCCATAATCTAGAATATAATCTCCAGAAACGTTAGGATCATTTAGAGGCATAAAAGTTGTTTGATAAGATGAAAAGAATGAATCGCCAAACCTCTTTAATCCAGATTCATCGCCATCATCTAAAGATGATTCTATATCTGCAATTTTTTGCTTTAATTTCATTAAATCGCTAGACAATTTTTCAGCAGTTGTGTCGACAGGTTTAAAGATTTTGACATCATTTTGAACAACATCCTCATTCATTTTTGTCAGAACATCTGTTCTTATATCACTAGGCAAGCTTCTTAAAAAGTTTTCATCTAATTCAGGAACATCTTGAGAAAATAGAAAATTCGAACAAAGCAGTATAGAGAAAAGTGCAAAGAATCGAATAGTGTAATTTTGGTTGTTTTGGTTGTAAATGCGCATTTAAAAGAGATTTATGATGTTAAACAATGACTGTTATTTTAAACTAATCTCTTCTAAATTTATATAAATTCATAATTTTAAAATTGGTTTGAGGGAGCTTAGTTTCTATTAAAGATATCTCTAGAAAAAACCTTATCTTTAACATCAAGTAATTCTTTTGACATTCTATTAGCAAGAATAATTTCGGATTCATTCTTAAAAATTGTGAGGCTTGAATAAACCTTACAGTTTTGGAACTCATCAACCTTTAAGGATTTATCAAATATAAAAACACTGATATTGAATTCTTGTAAAGAAGAAATGAGATCAAGCATTACTGAGTATCTAAAATTGTCTGAATTAAGTTTATTCTCAATCTTATATATTCCTAGCTTAGTAATATTCTTTTTTCTTACATAATCAACAATTTCTGATTTTCTTATCTTATTAGAGATAAGAACAGAAGAGATAAGATCATTGGGAATATCTCCGAAATCTGATTCAAGCTGCATTGCGTCTTTAGGCAGGCAATATCCCCCAAAACCAAAAGATGGGTTATTATAAAAATTACCAATTCTCTTATCTAAGCTGACCCCACGAATTATTGAAGCACTGTCTAGCTTTTTATTCATTGCGAATGTATCAAGCTCATTGAAAAAAGCAATTCTGGTAGCTAAGTACATGTTTGAAAATAATTTTACAGATTCAGCTTCAGCCGGCGCCATGAATAAAGTATTAACATTTTTTTTTACTGATAATGAGTTTATTAAATTGGCAATCATTTCCATTGCTTGACTATCCTTTCCTCCTATAACTATTCGAGATGGATATAAGTTGTCTTTAACAGATCTTCCCTCTTGAAGAAATTCTGGAGAAAAAATGATTTTATTATTTTTATATTTTTTTATTAAGCTTTGAGTAAATCCTATTGGCACAGTAGATTTAATTACTATTATGGCATTGGAGGCATGCAATGAAATTTTTTTAACATATTCTTCAATGAGCAAAGTATCAAATTCTTTTTTTTCTTGGTTAAGATTAGTAGGAAGGCATAAAAATATTATATTTGAACTGTATATCTCTGATTCTGAAAAAACTGATTTTAATGAGAGAGATTTTTTATGCGTGATTTGCTTTATCTTTGGGTCATCTACAAAAGTAAAATCTCTATTTTCGATTTTTGAAAGCTTTGTTAAATCAATGTCAAAAACTTTGACGAAAAACTGTCTAGATAAGAGAATAGCCAGTGAGGCTCCTACATATCCAAGCCCAACTACAGATATGTCTAAATTTTTAATTGGTGTGGATTTTGGCACAAATATTTCGTTATTTAATTTTCTTGAATGTTTTCTAAAACTTCTTCAATCTTATACTCCAAAGATAAGTTCAAGCAATTAAGACTATTGAAAAAACTATCGGTCTGCAGAGCTGAGTTTTTTGGTCTTAAAGCTGCTTGCTGAAACTCTGATGTTGCAATGGAATCTAATTTTTCTAAAATCACACCATCATATTTATTTTTTGTTATTTTAATAATTATTCTAGCAAAATCATACCAAGAGCAAGACTCAGCACCAGAGAAATGGAGGGTTGACCTAGAGAATTTTTGGAAGCCATTATTATTTATAAAATATAAGATTGCATCTGCCAAATCCTTAGCATATGTTGGAGTGCCAATCTGATCACTGATTACTTTTAAATTATTTTTTTGAAAAGATAATCTATGTATTGTTTTTAAAAAATTTTTACTAAATTCACTAAAGACCCATGATGTTCTTAAAATTAAATAATCACAGGCGCTATCTTTTAAAGCAATTTCCCCTTCCAATTTTGATTTACCATAAATAGATAATGGGTTAGGTTTTGAGTGAGATGTATAAGGGGTGCTTTGATTACCATCAAATACATAGTCAGATGAAATATGTATAATTTTGGTATTTGGAGAACATATTCCTGCAAGCAATCGAACGCCATCTGCATTAATTTTGCTTGAAATTAATTCATTACTTTCTGCGCCATCTACATCAGTATATGCAGCACAATTTATAAGGATGCTGGGTTTTATTTTCGAAATTACGGATGACATTTGTTGAGGATTAGTCAAATTGAAATCTTGTGAGTTAAAGAAATAATATTGATCTTCATTTCCTTTTTTAGGAGAACTCTTTAAGCAGCTGCCAAGCTGGCCATCAGCACCTGTAATAATAATTTTAATTTTTCTACCTTCTTTAAAGCTAAATATACCAATTATTGGTTTTAAGATACCACTCTATTGTATATTCGAGACCCTTCTTAAAATCAACACTTGGCTTCCAACCTAATTCCCTCATTATTTTTGATGAATCAACTGCATATCTTCTATCATGTCCCTTTCTATCATCCACATACTCAATTAAGTTTTTATAGGAACCAACAGTTGCGCTTGGAGCATTTTTATCTAATATCTCACAAATCATCGTTACTATATCTATATTTGTTATTTCATTATTACCGCCAACATTATATGTTTGCCCAACCCTGCCCGTATCTAAAATTAATTTTATAGCCTCACAATGGTCTTTCACATAGAGCCAATCTCTAATTTGCAATCCATCTCCATATATGGGAATTTTTTTATTATTCATTGCATTTTTGATGCATAAAGGAATAAGTTTTTCTGGATATTGATAGGGGCCATAATTATTTGAGCAGTTTGAAATCAATACGGGCAAATTATATGTTTTAAAATATGCCCTACATAAATGATCTGAAGACGCCTTGCTTGCTGCATATGGACTATTTGGTTTGAATTGATTTTCTTCTGTAAATTTTGATTCATCTTTTTTTAATGAGCCAAAAACCTCGTCTGTTGATACATGCAGAAATCTAAACTCAGACTTATTATTGCTTTCAAGGTTCTCATAAAAACTTTTGCAAACTTCAAGAAGAGTGTAAGTTCCAATTATATTAGTCTCAATAAATGCTGAAGGAGAAGATATTGATCTATCAACATGAGATTCTGCAGCAAAATTAACTACCTTTGAGGGTTTATACTTCTCAAAGATCTTTCTTAAGGCCTGATGATCACATATGTCTAATTCATAGAATGTATTATTTTTTTTATCTAAAAGATTTTCTAAATTTTTAATATCACCTGCATATGTGAGCTTGTCTAAAATTATAATTTTAGTTTCTGGATTTAACTCATGTAAGAAATTTGCAAAATTCGATCCGATGAACCCTGCTGCACCAGTTATTAATATCATTGTAATTACCTATTCAAATAATTTTGCTTCTTTAAAACTTACAGCATCATCATCTTTTGGAGAAATGATGAAATTTGAAAATTTTGGCCACTTAATAGATAAATCTGGATCATTCCAATGAATTGCATGTTCATCATCTTTTCTCCAATACTCTGTTGTTTTATATAAAACCTCGGCTGTATCACTTAACACCACAAAACCATGACCAAAGCCAGGAGGTATCCATAATTGATGGTAATTCACCGAGGACAAGTTAACACCACACCAACACCCCAAAGTACTAGATCCTCTGCGTAAATCAACTGCAACATCAAAAATTTCTCCTGATAATACTTTAACTAATTTACCTTGTGGAAAATTTAACTGGTAATGCAAGCCTCTTAATACCCCTTTTCTTGACTTGCTATGATTATCTTGCACAAAAATATAATCTTCATTTCCAATAATATTATTAAAATTCTTTTGATTAAAGCTCTCAAAAAAAAATCCTCTATTATCCTCAAACAGTTTAGGTTTAATCAGCTGTAGACCTTGAAGATTGGGATATAAAACAGTCTTCATTAGCTTATAATTGATTTCAAGTATTCTTCATATGAATTTGAGCCAATATTACTGATCTGTTTCTCAAGATCTTTAACAGAGATCCATTGATTTTCTAGTGCAATTTGCTCAAGGCAAGCTATTTTTAACCCCTGACGATTTTGAATAATAGAAACAAAATTTGATGCCTCTAAAAGACTATCATGTGTTCCTGTATCCAGCCAAGAAAATCCAGACTTGAGAATGGTAACTTTTAATTTTTTTGTTTTAAGATATCTTTTATTTAAATCTGTGATTTCTAATTCGCCTCTTTTTGAAGGACTTAACTCCTTTGCAAATCTTACTGCATTTTCATCGTAAAAATATAAACCCGTAACAGCAAAATTGCTTTTAGGCTTCATAGGCTTCTCTTCTATATCAAGCACATTATCGTGACTATCAAAATTTACAATGCCATATCTAGATGGATCTTTTACATGATATGCAAAGATAGAAGAAGTATCGCGTCTATCTGCAGCAGCTTTGAGTAAAGAGGGAAGGTTTTCACCATAAAAGAAATTATCGCCTAAAATAAGTGTAGATGGACTTTCATCAATAAACTCTTCGCCTAAAATAAAAGAATGAGCAAGCCCATCTGGGGACGGTTGAATAATATATTGAATTTCAACCCCCCACTGACTTCCATCTTTAAGTAATTTTTTGTATTGATCAATATGACTGGGAGTAGAAATGATTAGGATTTCTCTAATACCGCCTTGCATCAAAGTGGCTAGGGGATAATAAATCATTGGTTTGTCATAAAGTGGTATGAGTTGTTTGCTTACGACATGGGTTATTGGATAAAGTCGTGTGCCAGCCCCTCCAGCTAAAATTATTCCTTTACGAGTTTTCATCTTTATAACTTTTTTAATAAAATATAATTATAAAAATAATTTCTCATAAATGGCCTAAAAAGAAATCTTACAAGTGACTTTGGGTTAGTAAAAAAATTAGAAGTGAGAGAATATTGAGTTCGTAATGGTATCTTTATTTCTTTAAGGCCAAATTTATGTCCAAGATTAACAATTGCAGATCTATTGAAAAAATTAAGGTGCTCTAAGGGAGCGACTGGATTAATTGATCTATTAGAAAACTTTTGAGATGTTGTCCATTCAATTCTCTTTAATCTGGATTTAAAGTAAAAAGCATGGGGGACACTTATTTTTATAATGCCTTTTTCAGATAATGAGTTAGAGAGCACTTCCATTGTTTCTAGTGGATTGGGTATGTGCTCAAATACTTGCTCTGTGTTTATTAAATCAAATTTCCTTAATTTAATTTCCTCAAAATCTAAAATTGTAAAGCCGTGATTTTGCGCATGAGAGTTTCTTTTTTCAGAAAAATCATACCCATAAGTTTTAGCGCCATAAGCTGCAGCCATTTTAGCCCATGCGCCCCATCCCATACCAAAATCTAAAACATTTAATTTACCGGATGGGATATCAAATAAAGTATATAGCTGTCTTATTTCACTCGCATTGAATTCATAATGATCTATTCCATAATTTTGAATTTTTTGAATTGAAGTCTCGGCTGGATCAACCCAATCTTCATATAATATTCGCGAAAGCTCTTCATTTGGAATAAACTTTTGGAATAAAACTTTGCAAGATGAACACTCTTGAATATTAAATTCTGCGCCATCTAATAAATCATTATCAACTCTTCCAGCATAAAAACTTTGAAAATAATCTTTTAATTCTTGAGAAGAGTATGGAATCTTAAAGGCGAGGTCTGATGACTTGTTGCCACAAACAGGACATTGCTGCCTTAAATAAAATAAAGAATTCATTTGGATAATTTTACACCAAGTCTTGATTTAAGTAATTTTTAAATATGAAATGTCATTCGGTTATTTCATGGAAAATTGCATTATTCACAATCTTGGCATCAAATCTACGTAATGCTAATTTTCGTGAATTATTTCCCATCTCGTCAATTTGATCTTGATTTGTAAGAAAAAAATTCATTCCATGGATCAAGGACGACTCATCCATACTGGAGACAAGCAAACCATTAGATCCAATTTCAACTGTTTGTCTACACCCCGGAACATCAGTTGTCAGAATTGGCCTTCCCATCGACATTGCCTCTAAAACAGATCTAGGCGTGCCCTCTCTATATGATGGCAAGACATATACTGCACATTGAGAAATTGCTTTTTTTACTTCAATTTGATTATTTAATTTACCTAAAAATTCTATATCCTGATTTTCAATCCATTTATGCAGTTCTTTAGCACCAATTGAATCAGGGTTATCATCGATCCAACCCGCAAGAAGAAATCTTGCATCTGGATTGGTTTTTTTAATCTCTCTGGCAGCGCAAACATACTCCCTAATTCCCTTAGAGACTAATAGCCTTGAAATACACAAAAATACATTTTTATTTTTTATTGGTGAATATTGAAAAAAGTCTGTATCTACACCTGAGCCATTAGTGATAAAGTACTTTTGATTAACATTTATAATGCCCTCAGTTAGAAACTGAATTCGATCATCATGGTTTTGAAAAAAAATCTTAGAAGCATTTTTTAGCGCAATAAAATATAAAAACTTTACAATTTTAGAAGTAAAAATTTTTAGAAGATTTTTTTTACCTAGTTGATTTTGAAAGGCAAAACCCAATCCGGTGATCATTGGAAATAGGCTTTTCACTCTTGCCATTGGAGAAATTATTAAACCATATATAACTGGCTTAACGGTATACATAAAAATCTTATCAGGTTTAACACTTCGAACAATGATAAATAAATTAAAAATAGTTTTTAGATCTTTCAATAAATTCATAGACGTTCTTGACAAAGAAATATCATGTAAATTGACATTAAGATTCGTTAATTCATTTGAGATGGGATTATTTGTTAAGTTGGGGCATGCGATATGAACTTCAAAATTATTTATAAGAAATTGGCTGATCAATGGGCCTCTAAAACTTAAGATAGAATCTGGATAACTACAAATTATTAGAATTTTTTTAGCTTCCATTTGAAACTTGATTAGATTTTTTTTTCTTTTCTCCTATAAAAATTAAGAAAAATATCATAAGCATAGGAACAAACATCCATTTCTGTCTCAAAGCAATACCAACATTGGCTGTAGTAATTGCTAAAATTGTCCATGTGACTAATGAGTGAGTAATTAAGAAAGAAGAACTAAATAAATTTTTTGAATAGTTCAGCTTTCTAAGTCTGGGTCTAAACAAAAGATTAAAGCTTCCAGCAATAAAAAAGAATATCAGCAATGTATTATCAAATGCCGCAACTAAGCCAAATATGCCCATGCTTAATGCTTCAAATAAGCTAGGTCTAAATAAATAACTAGTTAATTGCTGTGCAAAATTCATATCTGACAGATTAACACCAGTAGCGTCATTGGTATTGTATCCCTGTCTAACCTCAACATATTCTTGCATAGTCTCGAGGTCAAAGGCTTCAAAACCAATGTAGTTATATACAAATGGCGCAAGTATTAAAGAGGTTAAAGCCATTGCTGAGAGGCCAATCGCTCTTGCTTTGGTTGAAACTTTATTTGAAAAAAGATATGCCACAGCAAAACTAAAAAACATTATTGCAGCTATATGAGGTCTTACAAATAACATAATCAATATGGACCATACCAACATCGAAAAATGTTTACTTACATTCATTGAGGCATACAAACATAAACCAATTGCCATAAATGATATTGAATCTTTACCTATACCTGCAGACCAAAAACTAATAGATGGTAAAAATATTATTAATGACAATAAAAGTTTGAAAAAAGGTGTTTTATATTGAGCTAATTTGGTTAAACATCCATCAAAGCCAAGAAGTCCTATAGTGCCAAAAAGGTTGAAAACTAAGCAAACTCCAAAAAAGCTTAAATTCAAATAAACATGCAAGAATCCTACAAGGTATGTGACTCCCACAGTTCCGATGCCAAGTGGAACATCATTATACTCTCCATAGTATGCATCTAAATAATATTGAACTGCATCTCCACCAAAATTTATTGTGTACCATCCATAGAAAATAGCGAAAAAAGTATGCCAAATATAAATTGCAAATGCTCTAATTAAATTTAGTTTAAAAATATTTGCAAAATACCCAACCACTCCAAAACCAAATAAAAAAAGGAAAAAGTATGAAATATAGTTATATGCCCCTCCTGCATCCTCAACTAGAAAAGCCATAACTATACCTTTTGATTCCTATACCATGTCTGAAACATCAAAATATCCCATAAAAGATAACCAAAATTACCTTCGCGTCGAAGATGTTTTGACCAAATACCTGAAATTAATTCATAATCTAAATATCCCTCGTCTTTAATGGATTGAGGATCAAGTAAATCCATAGCCCATGTTGCTAGATCGTTCCTTAAAAGTTCATCTATAGGTATTCCAAAACCCATCTTTGGTTTTTTTAAGTGAGCTTCAGGCAAGTATCTTTTTAGAATATTTCTTAAAGGCTGCTTGGTTTGATGGCCAACTTTTTGATGAAAAGGAATTCTCCAAGCAATTTGAAATAACTTGTGATCAAGATATGGAGCTCTGGTCTCTAGGCTATTCCACATTGCAGCTCTATCAATTTTAACCAAGATGTCATCAGCCATATATGATTGGGAATCAACGGCCATCATTTTATGTTGAAAGTTATCTGTATCAGGCCATATATTCTCGTCAGAAAACATAGATTCCACACGACGACTATCTAATACGATTTGATTTTCATCAGACCAATGCGTAAGTAATGATAAATAATACTCTACGTTAGTTTTAAATTTTAAGGAATCTGCTAGTTTTTCAACTTTATATCCTGGCAACCTGATATCAAATATATTGGGAAGAACATTGTTTAATCCTGAAACTATTCTATCAATATTTCTTGGAGATACAGACTGCATTGAATTCATCAATAATTTTCTAAAGGCTGGATAGAGGCTATTTAGCCTCGACCAGGTATTGTATCCTGAGTGGTAACGATTATAACCTCCAAAAATTTCATCAGCCCCATCACCTGTTAATGCAACCTTAACATCTGAAGTTGCTAATTTACTTACTAAGTACGTAGGTATTTGTGAACTATCACTAAATGGCTCTGAATACATCATGGGTATCTCTTCTAATGTCTTGATAATATCGTCATTAGATAAAATTAAGTTTGTATGCATCGAGCCAATTGTATCTGCTACAAATTTTGCATCTTCGGATTCATTAAAGCCCTTGTCTTCAAAGCCAATTGAAAATGATCTTATGGGCTGCATAGATTGATCTTGCATTAAACATGCAATTAAACTGCTATCAATACCACCGCTTAAAAAAACACCTACAGGCACATCCCCAATCATCTGATCACTTATTACTCTTGAAAGTTCTTTATGGACAAGCATTTCAATTTCTGACTGATCTAAGTCAAATTGATTATTTATGCCATACTCCACTTCTTTATTTGTAGACCAATAAGATAATATTTGTACATTTGAAGAAGAATCTTTTTTTAAATCAACGCAAAGAAACTCTCCACCTCTTAGCTTTTTAATACCTTTATAAATGGAAAAGGGGCTTGGAATACAGTTATATTTAAAAAATAATCCAAGGCTATCTCTATCTATAGAGAGTTGTGAAAAATCAGGATGTTGTTTAATTGCGTTTAAATCCGAAGCGAAAGCAAAAGAATTCTTCTGAAACCCATAATAAATAGGTTTTTCACCGAACCTATCAATAGCAAGATATAAGCGTTGAAGTTTCTGATCCCATGCAGCAATTGCAAACATTCCTTGAAGTAACTTGAGAGTCTCTGAAAAGCCGTAAAACATTATGCAATTAGATAATGTTTCAGTATCTGAGGAACCACGCCATTGGATATTTGCTGAATCTTTCTTAAGTCTTTCTCTCAAATAAAGATGATTATAAATTTCCCCATTATATGAGACCACAAATCTCCCATCAGCCGAAATCATTGGCTGACTTCCATTACTGGAAAGATCAATAATCGAAAGCCTAGTGTGCCCAATAGCCAAACCACGCTCATCAATCCAAGTGCCTTTATCATCAGGTCCACGATGAGTCAAAGCATTGACCATCAAACTTGATATGTTGTTGAGAGCAGAGCTATCCAATGATGGTGAATAAAAGCCAGAAATCCCACACATAATTATATTAAACTTTGAAATACTTTAACTAACGCTTTTGTTTGCACTTTCAGCTCATAGTAATTTTTCACTGCATGACGGCCTGACTCAGAAAAATTTTTAAATCTTTCGGTTGAAGAGATAATGTCTTCAAAACAACTGTCCCAATCACTCAATCTATTAGCTAAAATACCAGAAGATGAATCAGTTACGATCTTTTTATTAACCCCTACAGGAGAGGCTATTACAGGAATGCCACAGGCCATGTATTGGATTAACTTGTACCCGCATTTCCCTTGCTCCCAGTTAGAATCTATAAGAGGCATAATACCTATATCCATGTTCATGATGTATTGTACCTCTAGTTCTTCAGACCAAGGTTTAACAATTATATTAATTTCAGGGAAAAATAATTTTATGGAATCATGAGCCCCAATAACTAATAATGAGCCATTATTTTTTTTTAAAAATTTGGTGATCGGAGCGCTTAGGTTTTCAATATACTTTTGAGTAGAGGGAGATCCTATCCAGCCAATAGTAATATTATTTGAATTAAAAAAATTATCTTTCTTTGGGTATCTTGATATATCTACAACTGTTGGAATCAAAACTGTATTATTTGCTCCTGCTTTAATCGCCCTAACCCTCAAATAAGAATTACCACAAATAACTAAACTAGCATTTTTCATTACCACATCAATTTTATTTTTAAAAAAAATCCTAAAAAAAGGATTTTTTGAATCATCATAATTGTGAAAAATTGCATCATCGTAATCTACAATATACTTAAACCCAAATAACTTTAAAAATCTCTCAACAATTGCGGGCAAGTATGGAAAGAGCTCTTTTTCAATCATAATAACTTTTCTTTTTTTAATTTTTCTTAAGTTATAAATTCTTTGAAGGTAACATTTAGCAATTTTGAAAATAGACACCCTTAAATTCTGATATTTATCATTTAAGTACTGATCATCGAATAAAGGCAAAACTTCAATGTCATAACCATGCTTTTGTAATTCAGGAATATATTGCAATACTCTCATTCGTGAACTGGCTCCAATCCTCGAGTACTTTGTGTATATTATTACTTGATGCTTATTTTTGATATCTAATACCAGATTAATCAGAGGTTATTATTATATATTTAAGTAATTTATGAAGAAAGAATACCTTCATAAATACTCTTAAATTTCTTGCTGCCATCAGAAAGGGAAAATAAATCTTCTGCAACTTTCCTGCACCTTAGTGATAAAGTATCATCTTCCAAAAGCCTTGATATTGAATTAATGGAATCAGATATTGCAAGGCTATTTTCATTATCTATCAATAACCCAACATTATTTTCTTTAAGAATTTTTGAAACATCTCCAACACCTGCATTGGCAATTACAGGCTTTCCACAAGCCAATATCTCTGCAAGCCGAGTTGGGCTACTTCCTAGCTTTCCGGTTCCGGGGTTAAAAAACATTACTGAAATAGAATGATCAAGAATTTTTAGAGGCATATCTTCAGAGTTGGTACTGAAAATTTTAAGTTTTGAATGATCAAAATCATACCCAGAAAAGTATGCCTTGATGATTTGCGGATCGTCTTTGGTAACTATCTCAAATGAAGTATTAGGAAATTTTTTTGAAATTAAAACAAAAAACTCTACTAACATTTCTAACTTAAACCAGCCGCTTAAGACAGTTCCTATGCAGCTTACCTTTTTTAGCTTACTCTCATAAATTTGCGAGATATCAGGCTTAAATTTTTCTAAATCTACACAAGTAGGTATAACAAAAATTTTTGAACTTAAAGCAATATTTGGATTTTGATTTATTAAATATTTTGCAGCAGCATCAGTAAGTGAAATAGTTGCAGCCGAATACTTAAGAAGCAATTTTTCCAGATAAATAAGAGCTTTATATATAAAAGAATTTTTTGAAATTCGTTGGGATGAAACAAGCTCTTCTGGCCATAATGCACGCATGTCAAATATAAATGGTGTATTTGAAATGCAATATATTACTAATCCAGCGAATGATGGAATATAACTCCTGCAATGAATGAGTACTACGCCTTTTTTGATCTGGATCAATCCAATCCTAATCATTTTTGCAATATCAATAATTGGCCTAATGATCTTAGGTCTATATGAAAACCTCAGAATGATCCAATCAATATTATTATTTGAACAGAACCTTTTAGCTTGATCTAATTTTAAGGAATTATTTAAATCAATTTTTTTTTCAAATGTTACTAATGTTATTTTGAAGTCTTTAGAGAGATTTCTTAAATATGGTAAAACTTGCGACTCTCCAAGAGGCTCCATCAAACCGTTCCTAGAAAAATATAATGTTTTCTTCATATTTATAAATAATTGGTTGTCCAGTAAAAATGCTGAAAAGTAGTTTTAATAATTTGATTTTATTTCAAAGCAATTTTTACCAAATCGTCTAATAGAAATGCTAGAGAACCTATTATCTTTATTTAAGGCTTCAAAAAATTCTATAATTTCATCACTAGATATTCCTGGAAATTTATTATCCTCATAATCCAATCTAAAATTACCTTTAAGCAATATTCTAAGAAACTTTTTAAAATCGAATAACTTTTCATTCACTTGTCTTAAAAATGCACTTTTAAATAATATATCAGACCATTTATGTTCAATGTTAAAGGTGTCCATTTTATTAAGTATTTTTTCAAATGAAAAACTTTGATCGAGACTCTCCACATACTCATTTAAAAACTTTTGCTTGATATTAAGCTCATTGGTTAAGTTATTAGAATTTATTATTAGATCTACGAGCTCTTCTAGTCCACCTGACTCAATACTTAATTGATTTGGTAACAGATCTTCGTGACCCGGCCAATCAATAGGCCTATATGAGAAGGAAATCTTGCCCATCACATATGATTCAATTGCGGTTGTACAGTTATTATGAACAAGCTCATCACAGGCAGCAATCCAATTTAAAACATTGCCCTCTCTAACAATAAAAATATTTGAATACCTGTCTAGACTTTCATTCCAGATATTAATATTTTCAGATGGATGAACCCTAATTACAATATTTTTTTCAGGAAATATATCAGATAATTTTTTTGCCATTTCTTGAAATTTAGGCATTATCTCTTTTTGATAAAGAACTTCATCCATATAAAATTCTTTATCAGCGGGGTCATCAAATCTGCCATCAGCCTTGAGTATTTCCAAATAATCCTCTAATCCCACAAAATTATTAAATCTTCCAAAATTTGTATTAATTAAAATAAAATCTCCAAATTTAGCCTTTATTTTATTTGCTTCTTTGTCAGTAAAATTTCTCAATTCTTTTCTTAATAAATCAAATCTTGGGTTTCCTGATAAAGAAAGTTTTGATTTAAGGTGAGGAAGTTTATCCGAAATAATTTTATGTTCTTTTTTTCCCCAACAAAAAAAATGATCAGTGATTGATAACGTTTTTTCAGACACTCTATATCTTTCATGATTCTTAACGTCATAGATAAAAGGCCCCTCTTCATCCAAAGCAGTAACTATAAAGCCATTATTTTTTAGTTTTTTCAGATGATCATAATCATGAAATAATGCATGCATGTTAAAAAAGATACCCCTTTCTAAAAAAGGTATCTTTTCAATCAAGCTTATTCTATGGCCAATGATAACTTTATACCCTCTTGAAGTTGCTGCAAATGCTAAAAGCAATTTAGAAAATAATTCTCTATTTTTTACTTCTATGGGCAAATAAAGTATCTTCTGTTTCATATAAATTTGATATCTAAAGGAGAGCAGTTAAGCATTTTGTGAAAGCTTTTTAAAGAAATCATTTGACTCTAATAAAGTCTCATATGAGCCCTGATCAATCAATTTCCCATCCTGAAGTAAAAAGATCGTATCGCAATTACGAACTGTTGCTAATCTATGAGCTACTAAGATAATTGTTTTTTTTCCATGGAGTCTTTTTATTGATTCCATGATGAATTGTTCAGTAATACCATCTAGAGAACTTGTTGCTTCATCCATTAAGAGGACTTCAGAGTTTTCATATAATGCTCTAGCAATACCTATTCTTTGACACTGGCCTCCTGAAAGTTGAACGCCCCTCTCTCCTACAATAGTATTAATGCCATCTGGAAGACTGTTAATAAAATCATCTAACATCGAAAGACGAACAGCATCTTGGATTTTTTGATTATTGATTAATTCATCAGGGAGGCCAAAAGCAATATTTTCTCTAATTGAGGCATCTGCAAGAAATATATTTTGAGGAACATATCCTAGTAAATTTTGCCATGATCTTATATTTTCATAAATATCAATACTATCCACCGTTAGCTTTCCAGCATCAGGCTCAATCAATCCAAGCATCAGGTCAACAAGAGTTGATTTACCAGAACCAGATTGACCAATGATCCCTATGATATGGTTTTTTGGTATTTTTATATTTATATTCTCAATTGCTTTGCTAGCAATTCCTGGATAAGAAAATGAGATTGATTCTAATTCAAGAGCTTTTTGAAAAGTCATCTTATTAGGAGATAAGGTTTTAAAATCAGCGGAATCATTGAAGCTGAGTTCTTTCGATTCCTCTAAATCAAATTTAAGGTTGATAAAGCTAGAAAGATTACCTCGAATTTGTGAAAGGCTCGAATATAGATGCTGTAAAGAAGGCAATAACTTGAAGCCTGCCAACGCATATATTGAAAGAATTGGAAGTATCTGAGCTAAATTGCTATTTGCAGTAATTAATAAATATAAAATTAAACTTATTATTGAGCCATAAGCAAGCAATTCCAGCATATACCTTGGAACCTGAGCTAAAACCTGAGTATTTCCTTGGCTTCTTGCAAACTTGTTACTTGCAGAAGCAAATCTTTTGATAAAAATGGATTGACGACCTAGCAAAAGAGTATCTTTAATGCCGCCGAAACCCTCACCCATTAACTTAAAACGCTTAGCCTGCTCGTTAGTTATTGATAATCCATTTTTATCAAGTTGCAATCTAGCAATTTTAAATAAGAAAAAGTAGGCTACCACAAAGATTATTAAACCTATCAAAGTAATAGTAAAGTTATAAATAAAAATAGCTGTAGACATAAAGACTACTAAAACAAGCTTTGCATTCATTTGCATCACTGGACCTATAATTCCATTAGTAATTCTTTGGCATTCTTGAGCAATTTTATTAGTTAACTCGCTAGAGTTACTGACTGAGTGATATAGCCAAGATTTATGAAGATACAATGTGAATAGCCTATTAGATAAATCCGCTCCTACTCTGGACCCATACATGTATAAACGCCAAATAGTAAATGTAGAGACTAAGGCAGAAATAATAAGAATAGTTAATGAAAGAGCTCCAGATAAAATAATAAAGTGGTTTACGGAACTAAAGCCAGATAAATTAAAAGCTTGGCCATATACACTATCTGGATCAGAAAGCTGAGTTTGATCACCTATCAAGCTCATAAATGGTCCTATTGCTAAAACGCTAATTACCTCAAGAATTGACATTAAAATTACCAAGAATTGTAGCCTTATTAATTTATTTCTTTGAGCTTTGTTTAAAAGCTTGAACAACTCTTTTAGTTGCGAAAACATCAGAGCCTCAAAGCTCCAAATGACCTAGGAAAAATTGATTTAATATCAAAAATAACATGATTTAAATGCACTAGCTTAGAAATATCATTTTTTGTCATTGATCTAAACTGATCATGCCCTACTGCAAAAATTACTGCGTCATATTTAGAGCTATACAAAGAGTCTTTTACATCAATACTCAATTCATTCATGGCTACTTCTTTTTCTACCCATGGATCATAAACATCTGGTGAAATATGAGCGCTCTTCAACTCATCAATGAGATCAATTACCTTGGTATTTCTTAAATCTGGGCAATTCTCCTTAAAAGTTAGACCTAAAATTAATACTCGTGCTTTGGAAATAGCAATTTTTTTTGCAATCATTTCTTTAAGTAATTTTTGAATAACAAATTCGCCAACACTATTATTAATTCTTCGGCCTGCCAGAATAATTTCAGGAGTATAACCTAGAGACTGGGCTTTAAAGGTAAGGTAATATGGATCAACTCCAATGCAGTGACCCCCAACAAGACCTGGCTGAAAATTTAAAAAATTCCATTTTGTTCCTGCTGCATCCAAAACTTGTTGAGTATCTATCTCCATTTTATCAAAGATAAAAGCTAGCTCATTTATCAATGCAATATTTAGGTCTCTTTGAGTATTCTCAATGACCTTTGCAGCTTCTGCCACTTTAATACTCTCTGCCATGTAAGTGCCTGCCTGAATAATATCAGCATATAAAGCATCAACCTCGGTTGCAATAGCGGGCGTGGATCCAGAAGTAATTTTTTTTATGAATGGTAATCTATGAGTCTTATCTCCAGGATTAATTCTTTCAGGGCTATATCCAACAAAAAAATCAACATTAAATTTAAGGTTAGATTTTTTTTCAAGATGCTTAACACATATTTCCTCAGTAGCACCAGGGAATACAGTAGATTCATAAATAATTATGTCGTCTTGCTTAAGAAGAGGTCCAAGCATTTCACTTGCTTTAATTAAGGGTTCAAGATCTGGTTTACACCCAGAATCAATAGGAGTAGGAACAGTTACTATATAAATTTCACAAGTCTTGAGATCGTTAGTATTATTGGAAAAAGTTAAATTTTTTGCCTCCTTTAGTTCTTTTGTTGAAACTTCAAGGGTTCGATCAATAGACTTATGAAGTTCATTAATTCTATCAACATTTATATCAAAGCCAATAACACTTCTTTTTTTACCAAATTCTACTGCAAGCGGGAGCCCTACATACCCCAAACCTATAACACCAATGATTTTCTCGCTACTCTTTAACATTTAAAGTACTCTCGATACCAATTTACAAATTTTTCTATCCCAAATTCAATACTGGTTTCAGGATGAAAATTTACCCACTGATATAATTTATTAGTAGTAGCGCTTGTTTCAATAACATCACCAGGTTGAATTGGTAAAAAATTTTTTTTACTCTCGATGCCTACAACATTTTCAATAGCTGAAATATAGTCTAAGAGCTGAACAGGCCTATTATTACCTATATTAAAAATTCTATAAGGGCTTGAGCTTATTGAGGGATTTGGGTTTTTAGAATCATAATTGCTGGACGGTTCAGCAGGTTTAAACAATACACTTACAATTCCATTCACGATGTCATCTATATAAGTGAAATCTCTCACCATATTTCCATGGTTATAAACATCTATTGTTTTATTTTCAATAATTGCTTTTGTAAAGAGGAAAAGAGCCATATCCGGCCTTCCCCATGGGCCATAAACAGTAAAAAACCTTAACCCAGTAGTGGGCAAATTAAATAAGTGGCTATATGAATGAGCCATAAGCTCATTAGATTTTTTTGTTGCAGCGTATATGCTTACAGGATGATCAACATTTTGATCTTCTGAAAAAGGTAAATTTGTATTGCCGCCATAAACACTCGAGCTGCTTGCATATACTAAATGTTTTATGGATTGATTTCTGCAAGCTTCAAGAATATTCATAAAACCCTGAACATTAGAATTGATGTAGGCATTTGGATTTTCAATTGAATATCTCACACCTGCTTGCGCGGCAAGATTAATCACCATTGATATATTCTCATTTTTGAAAATTTTCTCTAAAGATAAAAAGTCTGAGATATCACTTTCAATAAAAGTAAAATTTTTGTATGAAGATAGATTATTTAATCTATCTTTTTTTAACTCAATGGAGTAATAATTGTTTAAGTTGTCTATTCCAACAATTTCATGCTGATTCTCGATCAAAAGTTTGCATGTATGCATTCCAATAAAACCCGCGCAACCAGTAACTAATATCTTAGACATGACTTAATAAAATAAAATTAAGAACAATTAATTTGGAGAAATAAAAAATCTTACTACAAAAAAGACATAAGAAAGGATGAAACCTATGAGAGTTCCAAATATGCAAATGAGGGCTCTTGCTGGAGATGATTTTTGATTTGGTAAAAAAGCTGAATCAACTGGCTCAATCGCATAATTTTCTTTTATATTTGCAAATGTCTGGGTTTTGATTTCCGTCTTGATAAGTTCATTGATTGTAAATCGAATCTCAGTTTCGGAGGTATCACTAAGCTTGGACTTCAAAAATTTCATTGACTTAATAGATTCCTCTAAATCTCTTAAACGTATGATCTCATTAACCTCTTTAACAATTAAATTTGTAAAATATTTGGTAAATTTTGGTGAAAAATGACTAAAGTTCAGATAAATGAAACCATTTGTTTTGTTTTTTGAAACTGCTATTGAGCCAATGTATTTTCCGTAGGCTTGAACATTAGTAGGTTTTTCAATAACCCACTCTTCTGTCTTTGAATCATAGAGACTGTCATCATAAACTATCTGATCTGAGGCGGCATCATAGTCTATAGCTGCATACAAATTCTGCAAGACGCCCTCTATATTAATTAAATGTTCAAGAAAATCATAAGATTTTATTGTTTCAATGACAGTAAAACCAAGATCATTTGATGTTGAGGCAATTTGAATACCTGCCATTGCAGCAATCCCTCCAAAACCTGCCCCTGGACCAGAAGAACTTCCACCTCCAATTTCTTTATCAGTGATTGTAAGGATTGCTCTGGAAGAATATATATTTGGCAGACTTAATGAAACTGCGACTGAAACAGCAGCAAATATAGATGTAATTAGAAAAATAACCTTTATATTACTTCTGAAAAGTCTAATCAATTCATGCAGATTGATACCGATTGAATCTTCACTGTTTATAGGTTCTGTTTGGTTGCTCATCATAATGGTACAAATTTTAAATGTAATTATAAATCAAAAAAAACATTTATGATCTAAATTAAAAGTATTTAAATATCTTCTATATGGAGGCTGAAGCCGGAATCGAACCGGCGTAAACGGCTTTGCAGGCCGCTGCATAACCACTCTGCCATCCAGCCAACTTGCGAAAGTATAACGGAACTATAAACAATTATAAATTTAATTGCTTTGCAATATATTCTGAAAGGCTTAGCGCACATGTTAATCCTGGACTTTCTATACCTTGCAGAAATAACATATTTTCTATGCCATGATCTTTTTTTGTTAAAATTGAAAAGTCTGAAAATTTTGAGCCTTTTTCTTGAATCTTTGGACGTATGCCAACATAGTCTTCATGCAATTCATAATCATCAATGAATGGCCAATATTTTCTTACAGATTTAATAAACTTTTCTCTAGTTCCCTTAGAAAAAGAATAATCAAGTTCATCTATAAATTCATTATCTGGACCAAATTTAACAGCTCCAGATATATCTAAAGTATAGTGAATTCCTAAACCAAAGGCATTTGGTAAAGGGTAAATTAAATGATTAAACGGTTTTGCGCCAAAGATTTTATAATAATGACCTTTTGTAAAATTAAGCTTTTTAAACTGCTTACAATTTTTAATTCCTGGAATTAATTTGCCTATATTATATGAGTTCAATCCGCCTGCGAGAATTAACGTATGAGATTTAATTTCAAAGATTTCATTACCTGTTTTAATTTTTGTTAAATGTAAATCTTTAGAATTTGCATGACCAATCATGGCTGAATTTTTGGAAATTAATCCGCCATTTTTTTCAAAGTCATCTATCAAAGCTTGAATAAAAGATGGCACATCAATTATTCCTGTATTCTTGGAAAGAATACCACAAGTAATTTTTTTATCTAAATTAGGCTCAAGTACATTTATTTGACTCTCATCAATTAATGAAAGTCCTTTCACCCCATTTCTTTCTCCATTTTTAAGAAGTTCGTTTAATTTACCTTGGTCTCCATCAAAACCAAAGACTATCTTACCCATTTTCTTATATGGTACTTTTTTACCTTTTGCATATTCATACAACAATTCATTTCCTCTGAAAGTTAACTGAGCCTTGAGGGAATTATTTGGATAGTAGATACCAGAGTGTATAACTCCAGAATTTCTTGAAGATACTTCATCCCCAAGTAAGTGATTTTTTTCTATAAGAACTGTCTCTAATCCTTTTTTTTGAAATTCTAAAGCTATTGATATTCCAATAACTCCGCCACCAATTATGACAGCATCAAATTTCATAAATTTTTAAATATGTTAATAATAGTAACTAATCTTTTTGAAACCAAAAGATTATTTCCTGGTCTTCATCTTCAATATATTTGTAAAAAAGATCTAATCTATCATGATGAACAAGCATGATGTATTTTTTTTGAGTTGTTTTATTCATTACCAACGCTGAAAAGAAATTAAATGACTGTAATCTTCCATTCAATGATGGAGTTGCATAATATCCCCAGTCTTTTTTGCAAACATCATACTCATTTCCATGAGCGTCATTAAATGTAATTTGTTCATTAGGGTCTAAAAAAACCTCTCCAAAATCAGAAAGCTCTATATCTTGATCAACACCAACAACGAATTTCCGTGGCTTATCTTTAAACTTATACTTCATTCCATACCCAATCTTCAATTAAAAAATCTTTTATAAAATAATAACCTTCCTTATTTTTGCTCCAAATTTTTGGATCTCTAAAAGAATTACAGACTTCATAGAAATCATCAAGAGTTATTCCTAAATATTGACAATATTGGTTAATCGCCTCTACCGGTTCTTCAAATCCAATTTCTTTGATTTTATTTATTGCTTGATCACGAGTTATTTTTTTCAATCTTATATCGATAGAAAGGTTATCCCAAGTTCTTGTAAAACCAAATTTATGCCACTTAATCCAATGATGAACAGGCATAATAAATGCCTCATCAATGTCAGCAAATTCATAGGAACCTAAAAGTGGTTTTGGAGCAGCAGTAAAACCATGATCCTTAGCAATCTGAAATGTTAACCTTGGATCCCATTTTAAAAATTGACCAAGGAAAATAGCGCGTGTTCCAGAATCATGAAGCTCTTCATCACTCGGAAATAAATATGGTTGTAGATCTGATGCAGATAATTCATCTGAAATCCAATCATCAGCAAAAGTTCCACTTGAAACTCCATACCTGAGTAACCAATCTCTAGTTAGAAATTGTGAAGCGCCATCCTCTTCAGTTCCTCCAAATTCAAAAGCTCCATTTTCTCCCCAAATAATGATTGGAATTTTAAAATTAATTGCAACTCTTGTTGGAATTGCAAACAATGCTAAGTGCATTGGCAAAGCAGGAATACCAGTTTTATAGAAAGAGATTTTTGAAAGTTTTCTTTCTACAATTGGATTAATAGTAAAATCTATATGGTCAACGCCAAGAGAAATTAAATTAGAAAGATTTTTAGCTCCCAATTCGGTTCTTGAAGTTGTCTTCCAAGTTACGCATAAAGGTTTTAGGCCTAATTCCAAAACTTTAATGACCTGCCATGTTGAATCCTTTCCTCCGCTTACTGGAATAACACAATCATATGAAGCATTCATTGCCTTAATTTCTTCGGCAAGATTTTGAAGAGCTATCTCTCTTTTTTCCCAATCAATTTGAATTTTTTTTTCAGACTTACTGGCACAGCATGAACCATTGTCATCAAAATATATATTTGGTCGAGAGGATGGAAGAATACAAGTATTGCAATATTTCATGGTAGTATTTTTAGAAGATTAATTCCTTTTTAACATTCAAAGTTAAGCTGCTGTGAAGAAATTAAGGAAGCTTTGAACTTTCACATTATAGTTTTCAACAGGATGCCTATAGGTCATAAAATGTGAGCCTACCTCAGCATTATTCCAATGATACACCGTGGTTAAAAGGCCAAAGAGATATCTGTAGTCAATTAATATTTCAGAATACACCTCTAATTTAATATCTTCTGGATTAAAATCCAAAGGAACTTGTTTAACCCCCCCATTATCACAATCAACTAAAAATCTTCCCATAATTTTATTTTCATATGTTGGAGTAATGATGAAATGATAATCAAAATCAATTTCAGATTTTTTTAATGCACTTAAAGCTGATTTTTTGATCAATCTCAAAAAATTTATTTTATTGAAAGGTATTTCGATCTCTATTTCATAATCGAGTTTGTTTTCTGCAATATCATTTATCCTTTTATTCATTTCCTCATTGGAATAAATTTCTGTTCTTTCATTATTTATGCAATTAGATTCCAGATTAACTGAGCCTCCATTTTTCAGAACTAATGCCTTTGAATCAAAATCTTTAACCTCAAATGCATCAGACACTCCTCTAAAATGATTAAGATGGGATAAGCTGCCTCCAAGAATATATTCTCCTGCAAAAGGCAGATTGTATGTTGCAGGAAAATGTTTGATGTAATTCCTATATCTCACAAAAAATTCTTCTTTCTTTTGATTTGCTCTATCTTCAAGTTCTTGAGTGTTATTTTTGTGATCATAGTAAGTCTGAGGGAAAGGGCCGGCACCAGTATAACCTAGTGCAAGCAAATCTAGAGATGTGTTTAAATTGCTAAGAACTTCATTAAGCTTGTCAGTATGATTTTGATTGAATATACAATCATTTAAATTAAGCAGTGTTTTTTGGGTAAGATGATCATGAACAACCAGAGCTGAGTCAATATCTGACACACTTCCAGTATCATTTTCTTCAATATATATTGAAGTATTTTTAATATTCAATTCTCTTGTGGGAGTCATTTCTAAACCATCGAATTTCCCTTTAAATAAAAGATAATTATTTTTAAGATCTGGTATCAATATTGGTTTTTTGCCAAACTTTTCAAAAAGTTGATTTAAAAATACAGCATCATAATGATCAGGATGAATATGAGAGATATAAATATAATCTGGTTCATCTATATATTTAAAAGGATCAATTTTTGGGAATTGATACCAAGACCCATCATATGCTCCATCTGTAAACCAAGGGTCAGTTAGGATGGTTAAGTCACTTGTTTTGACCTGAATACAAGCAGAATATATATATTTTACTTCCATGTTTTTTAAGCTTCTTTATTAAAAAAATATCTGCTCATTTTATATCCTTTGAGGTTAATATTTCATTTTTTTTAATATCTCTATCAGAATATTTTGGTGTTTCCTTAAGAAAATTATATTCCAAATCAGATTGAAGCGGCCTGACCCAAACTATATCTTCCTCGGTTATTCTTTGCCCTTTAGAAATTGTAGCTATTGCCATTGGACTTCTTCTTACAAACTCAATAAGAGGAAGCTCAATTTCACTATAATCATCATCTGATAAATTTTGAGATGACAATTTCAATGATTCAACAAAACTTGAAAAATTCTCTGGATTCAATGCAAGTTTATGGTCCCGAAAATCTGAGAAATTATTATCTTTTGTGAAATGCTTCTCGATAATTATTGCGCCCATTCCAACAGACAAAATAGCTGAAGAAAAACCTAAAGTATGATCACTATAACCTATTGGGCCATTGTGAATTTGAGCAAGGTTTTTTAGTTGCGCAATATTTGCATGATTCTCTGGCACTGGATATGAGCTTACACAATGCATTAAACATATTTCATTAGGATTTTTATATTTATATGCGCTTAATAGAGATTGCTTGATTACTTCATTTGAAGAAATACCTGTAGAAAGGAGCAATGGAAGCTCAATTTTGCTAGCTGCTTCAATAAAATCTATCCAATTATTATCTCCTGAAGAAATTTTAATGGCTGAAGATATTGTGGACAAAAATTTAAGACTTTCAAAGTCTAGTGGAGTTGAAATAAATGGAATGTTTAATGTTTTGCAATGAGAAGCTATTTCTTCAAACTCTTTAAAAGTTAAAGAAAATCCAGATAACTTTTGAAATCTCTCCAAATCTCCGGGAAACTGAAATAATTCAGGTATAAAAGTTTGAAACTTCACCGCATCTGCCTTTGATTTTACAGCAAGTTCTACAAGCTCAATGGCTAAATCTAATGACCCCTCATGATTATTACCAATTTCGGCAATGACAAAGGGTTGGTTTGTCGTGATTAAATTATCAAGCAACATTATGTTATTCGTTTGCCTGTGGGATTTTAGATAAATATATATCCTTTGACTTTACAAAATTAATATACCATTCGATATATTTCCTATAACCAATCTCAAGCTCAAATTTCGGTTTGTAACCAATTAAGTCGATTAATTTTTTATTACTCAATGTTCCCCTTTTTGGTAAGAATTCATTTCTTTTATTTTTTTTGATTTGCAATTTGGGAAAGTAGTCCTTCAATATTTCGGTCAACATATATATAGGTCTTGCATTGCCAAAAGTAATATTGAAGATTTCTTGCGATCCATTAGGAGAGTCTGAAACAGCAACAATTGCATCAACCAGATCTTGAATATATGTAAAGTCTAATTTCTCATCCTCATCAGCTGAGACTATTAGTTCTCGATTAGCTATAGCACTTTCTATGAATATTTGGGAAACTCTTCTGCTTATACATCTTTCTCCATAAAGAGCAGAAGGCCTTATGATTGAATAATCTAAATTAAATTTATCGCCATAACAAATTACCATTTTTTCACCAATAAATTTATATGTTGCATAGACTCCAAATGGATTAACAGTATCTGTCTCATCAACGATGTCTTTTTTAAAGTGTCCGTATATTGTGCTTGTGGACATATATACAAACCTAACGTTTGACCTCTCTCTAATTGCCTCAAGAGTATTTTGGAGGGGAATTATCCCATTATCAAAAGCTAAATCAGGATCTTTATCACTTCTAGAGGCATGCGCAACTGCAGCCAACAAAACGACTATATCTGGTTTCTCTTGATCAAATATTTCTTTTATTTCATGCTTGCTTCTAAGATCAGTAACTTTTAATTTTACAGCTGCTTTACTTAATAAACTTAAGCGCTCATCCAAGATCTCTCTATATAACTTTGGTTCATGAACATTATGCTCAGAATCGAGCATGGTTACTAAATTATTAACTTGAAAACTATCACATATAACCACATCAAAACCCTGAGCCACATATGACAATGCTAAATGGTGACCAATAAAACCTGCTCCGCCTAAAAGAATTACCTTCTTGCTCATAATGTCTTTATAAAATTTGATATTACATTTGTTATGTAGTCTATATCATCTGTTGTAAGATGAGGTCCAACAGGCATTGCCAATGAGTGATTGGAAATCTTTAATGCATTTTTAATATCTGTTTGTTCATAGTTCATTTCTTTATATTTAAGAAAATTTGGAACTGGGCTTGGATAATAAACACTTGAGCCAATACCATTATCACTTAAATGTTTTTGAAGAGAAGATCTATCTTGATGAGAATCTAGCATAAAAATAAATGAATAGCGTGAGGATCCTTTTGGTTGTATTAATGCCCTTGAAGCAAGTTCCTCATCCCTAAGATAGGCTTGATAATTTTTTTCTCTTTGTTTAAGAATAAAATCTGCCTTTTTCATTTGCTCTAAACCTAACGCAGCTGGAATCTCAGGCATCCTATAATTAAAACCTATTTCAGAAACATCATATTGCCCAGGACTTAATCGCTCAGTAAATGATCGATCCACTCCAAAAGCTTTCATTAAGTCTATAGATTCTTGGTAATCATCTTTGGAAATTATCATTCCACCCTCCCCGGTACATAGCTGTTTAGCTGGATGAAATGAGAAACATCCAAAATCACCGAAAAGACCTACGTGAGTATTCTCATATTTTGCACCAATAGCTAATGCGCAGTCCTCCACTAAGTATAAATTATAGGTTGCAACTATCTCCATTATCTCATTCATATTGCAGGGAGATCCATTAAAGTGGACTATTGAAATTCCAACAAATGTATCGTCAATTACTTCCTTAATTTTTTGAATATCAATATTTCCTGAGTCAAGTTCGCAATCAACAAAAAAAGGAACATTGCCTGATAATACAATCGCGTTCGCAGTTGCTACATGTGTCATAGCTGGACATATGACCTTTCCCTTTTTTGGCGAAGAAAGTATATGATGAGCTAAATGGAGACCTGCTGTGCAATTTGCGACTGATGATGCTGTCCTGGAGCCAGTAAATAGTCGAAAATTTTCTTCAAATTTTTTAGACTGTTTTCCATGAACAAATATTCCTGAATTATAGACATCATTAATTGCTTTAAGCTCTAATTCCTCTGAAAAATAAGGTTTTGCAAAAGGGTAATTCATAAAGATATTTAAAAAAGATTTGATTATATCTTACAAAAGAACATGTAAAAAGAATATTTATATTTCAAGAATACTGATCTATAAAAATCTTTGCGTTTATGAAGTTAAACAGAAATTTGCTATAGCTATTTTTGAAATCTGATTGTGAGATTAGATTGAGTATCTTCTCTTTATTTACAACTGAGTATATAGCACTGTCCTCATTAAAAAAACTTAACGTCTCAGCAGAGGAAAAATCGATCAATTCTTCAAGAGAGGCATTGAAGCCAACTTTTCTATCACTATTCAGGATGATGTCTGGAACAATGCCTCGCATTGCCTCACGAAGAACTGCCTTTGTTTTTCCTTTATGAATAAGATGCTGGGATGGTATAGAGTAAGCATGTGAAAATAATTCTGTATCCAAGAAAGGAGATCTATTTTCGATCGATACTGACATCGCGTTCAAGTCATCTTCTTGAAGGATTATTGGAATAGCCTCTTCAAATAGCTCATTCAACATTCTATTTCTTAACAAAGAATCGTCGAAGGATTTTTCGTAAAAATCTTCTTGCCAAGGCTCATCTAAGAAATTAGAAAATTCATCATTATTTAAGTATATATGTCCACGAAATTTAGGGTTATTAATATATAAGTTTGGATCTTGTAAAAATGGATTTCTAACAAAACTTCCAATTCCTCTACGCCAATACTCTACAGCTTCTTTTAGTTTGCGTGGAGAATCCTTCAAAGCATGGAAATATAGATTATTATGATCATAATAACCCGTAAAAAACTCATCTGCAGCTGTCCCGCTTATAGAAATTTTAAAACCATTTTTAGCAACATTTTTTACTAAGGCCCAATGAATATAATATGAGATAGTAGAGATTGGTTGACCATGAGAAAGAATGAGGTCTCTCAGATTATTTATAAAATTATCTGTCTCAAGGGGAATTTTAGTGTGTTTTATGCCTAAATCTTTTACTGATTTAGAGACTAGCTCATCCTCCTCGTATCTTTTATCTTTACTTATGAGAGTAAAACCATGAACATCATAGTTAAGCTCTCTTTTAGCTATTGCTATTAATGAATTGGAGTCTATCCCACCACTCATGCAGAACGCTAATGGAACATCTGAACGCGTTCGAAGAATCATGCTATTTATAAGCTTTTCTTTAGTCCCAGAAACTGCTTGATCAAAAGTCATATCTGAATTTTCACTATATGAATTTCTATAATCCCAGTATAGTTTTGCTTCTTTTTTGCCGAATGAATCTATCGAAAGCAATGAAGCTTTTTCTAGATAATTAACCTTGTTAAAGAATGTATCTCTGGTTTTATATAAAGACTTATAACCATTTATTAAATATCTTTTAAGATGATTGATATTTATTTCAAATTTCTTATTGCAAATTTTTGATAATGCATTCAATTCAGATGCAAAATATATGCCGCTTGGATCTTCAAATATATATAATGGTTTTTCACCAAATCTGTCTCTTGACAAAGTAAGCTTTTGATTCTTTAAATTAAAATGCGCAAGAGACCACATCCCCTCAAACATGGAATATGCATTTTCCCCCCAATATTCAAGTGCTGCTGCGACTACCTCAGTATCTCCGGTAGTCTTAAAGGATATCCCTTTTTGTTGAAGCTGAGATCTAAGCTCTATGAAATTATATAATTCTCCATTAAAGACAATTATTGAATCTTTGTATTGAAAAGGTTGATTTGAACGTTCATCTAAATCAAGGATTGCTAGCCTTGTCTGTAATAGTGTGATGTTCTTATTGCCGGCATTAAATGAAATAACTCCTTCGGCATCTGGACCGCGATGACGTAAAGAAGCCAAGCAAGACTCTATACTGTCTTTCTCAATATTGGGATTTCCAATAAATCCAGCTATTCCGCACATCTTTATATATGCCTATGAAGCATAAAAGTAGTTGAGTCTATCTTAAACCCAAGTTTTGAATAAAAATTAATTGAGCCATGGTTGCTAAGCTGCGTACCAACAAATACCTCTCTAGTTTCTGGCAGGAATTCATGTATTGCACTGATAATAATTGTCCCTGCGCCCTTGCCTCTAAAAGAAGGATTCATTGCTATGAGATCAATGATTGAGTCTCCATTTTCTTTAAGTATTATCAATAAAAAGCCTTGGACATTATTATTTTCATCTTCAATAACTAAAGCAAGGTCTCCTCTTTTACCCAAAATATAATTCATAACCCAATCAGCCTTAATTTGTGAAGCATGTTGATTGCTAATTTGCGGATCAGCATGAAATCTATCTAAAGTAAAACCTTCATAAGCGATTGAAGTTAATACATCTTGATCATTAATAGTAGCTTGCCTAACATTTAAAACGTCTGATTTTTCATGAATTAATGATGAGATCGGGGTTCGCAATAAAACATTAATATCAATAATATGAAAGTTCCTTTTAATCATATTTGAAACTAATGCTGTTCGCTTAGTGGAGACTTTTGAATAAATTAATGCCGGAGAAATTGGCTGCTCGCCCTTGATCTCATCAATTGTATCTTGTTCATCGATTATTAAATTAAAAACATTTTTTTTTAAGCGCTCTGCAAGCCAAGAATCATTTTGATATAGCATCTACAATCCTAAGATTTTTTTCAATTGTAACTGATGATGCCATCACCTCAAAAACCTTTTCGGCATTTAGATCAAAAGAACTGCCATAAATTATTGAATTAAGAAAATCTAGTAATAAATCTCCTTTTTGAGTTGAAGGAAACTCTCCTTTGAGATCAATCTGTATTACATCTGGCTCTTGTCCAAAGAAATATTTAGCACTGTTGCAATCGTGAACAAAAGTTCCCTTGGTTCCATATATTTTTATTTGATGGAAATGAGGAGTATTACTAGCAAAGTTAGCAGTGAGTTTGATTATTGCGCCATGATCCATTTCTATCAATGAAGTAGAGAATTCAGGGCCAGAAAAAGGCAACCCAAGAGATTGATTTTTAGATGATAAGCCAAATGAATTTTTTACTTTTAAATTGCATGTCCACATTAATAAATCTAATAAATGAATCCCGCCTCCATGCATCACGGAATAATTTTCAATTTGCCCACGCCAACCATTTATAATCTTGGGGAATCTTCCATAATCATAAGATCCCTCAGCATAATAAATATCTCCTAATTCTCCATCTCTTATTTTATTCATAAGTTCAATAAATCTGGGTTCTTTTCTTAAAATAAAATTCGAGGAGAGATTTAAATCAATTGAGTTCGAAAAAGCAGTTCTAATTCTTGAAAGCTCATCTTCTGATAAACATATTGGTTTCTCCACGAAAACATGCTTCTTATTTTTTAATGCCATAATAATTTGATCTGCATGGAAATGATCATATGAACAAATTGAAACTAAATCTATTGATGGATCTGTAAGCAACTTATTTGAATCTTTGCATTTAAATAAATTAGGGTACTTCAAGTGGGTTTCATTAAGTTTTTTTTCATCAAAATCACAAATTGTTATTTGATGCACATCATCATGAGATAGAAAAGTTTCGAGGTGTTTTTCACCAACTCCCAAACCAATAATCCCAACATTCATATTAATTAATTTCTCTCAAAAGCTTATATGTCTCATACCAATCATTAGAAACGTTAGGGTGTATATCGAATAATTTTGATATCCGTTGATAGTCTAACTCTGTGTCCACTGACATTTGAAAATTACCTAAGTCATATCCAGAAGAAAAATTTATAATGGAAAAATTTAAGGGATTCTTATAGACTCCTTGACATAGATGTTCGGTGGACCAAAAATTTAAGTTATTATGCCGTCCAGGCTCAATAATGTGTTTTGAGATAACTTCAACAGATTGTCCCTTTGGGTAAGATCTATTCTGTGTATTTGTTGCAAGATCAAAGTTACCTTGATTAAAAAGATTAACTGCTAAATCTACTATATGTGGGTCTATTAGAGGACTATCTCCACAAATTCTTACAAAGCAATCCTCCTGAAAACTTCTTAAAACCTCAAAGACTCTTAATTGTAAATTTTCTAAAGGGCCTCTATGGCAATGATAATTCATAGAACTGCAAAAATCATAAATCGGATCATCGCTTAATTCAGTAGATGTAGCGACAACAATATTATCAATGGTGGATGCTTTTGAGACTCTATCATAAATAATCTCAAGCATTTTTCTTTTTCCCAATGACATTAGCACCTTTCCAGGAAGTCTGTTAGAAGACATGCGCGCATGGATGATGGCTAACATATATTCCTATGTTTCTTTATCATTATTCGCATGATACGAGTTTAAAAAATATTCTACACCTGTATAAATTGTAATTAATACAGAAAGTAATATAAAAAAGTTTGCTAAAAACATAATTAGCGCGTAATCGAAGATTAAGCCAAATAGAAATATTGCAATAGTAAATAATTGAACCGAGGTTTTAGTTTTAGCAAGAAACATTACTTTTGTTGCATGAGTCTTGAAATTTCGTGCATTAGACTCACGAAGTGCGCTTACCAAAAATTCCCTCATTAATATAACACTAGAGCAAATACCTAAAAAAAAGCTATCTAAATAGATGCTGAGCCCAATCAACATGAAAACTATTAGAACTTTATCAGCGACAGGATCTAAAATTTCACCTAATTGGGACGTTAAATTGTATTTTCTTGCTAAAAACCCATCAAAATAATCAGTCAAGCCCGCAATAATAAACAACAATAAACATGTAACAAAATTTTCTGTGAAAATTAAATAAAATAGTATTGGCCCAGCTAAAATCCTGAATAATGTAAGAAAGTAAATAAAAGATTTCATTATTAAGTTAAATTTTGTTTAATTCTCACTGCTATTTTAATACTAATTCCATTAACTGAGCATAATTCATCTAAACTTGCACGTTGAATTGATTTAATTGATTTAAATCTTCTAAGCAGCAAAGCCTTTTTTTTGATTCCTAGACCTTTAATTTTATCTAATCTAGATTTACTAGTAGACAGATTTTTTTTCTTTCTATTATTTTTAATAGCAAATCTGTGGGATTCATCTCGAATTTTTTGAAGAAGCAAAAATCCAGGGCTGTCTTTGGGCATCTCGATAATCCCACCTTTAGAAAGAATAGTCTCTGTAGATCGCACTCTTTTAGATCCCTTTACAATGCTGAGGATCATTGGAGACTTTTTTGCTAAAACCGAGAAAACACTTAAAGCAATCTTCAGCTGAAGCTTACCTCCGTCAATCAAAATAATATCCGGTAATGGATTGATGCTTTTTTTCTTAATTCTTCTTTCAAGAACATGCCTAATTGAACCTAAGTCGTTTCCTGAAAGTTTATTGGGTATATTGAAAAGCCTATAATTCTTTTTTTCTGGCCCAAGAGATGAAAACCTTACAGCTGAAGCCACTGCGTTTTTGCCACTATGATGGCTTACGTCAAACCCTTCTATTGTGAGATTTTTTTTATTTTTTAAAGCTAAATGAGAAGCAAGATCTTTTATAGAAATTAAATATTTATCAGCTTGATTAACCCTATTTTCAATGACTTGATTTGCATTTAATTCGCCTAATTTAGCAACTCTTCTAATATTTGAATTGATGCTTGCAGAAATTGAAATTTGTTTTCCAAATTTAAGTTTTACTGCTTGTTTAATTAGAGATAAATTGTTGGGTTTAATGCTTAAAATAATTTTCTCAGGTAAAGAAAAGCTATTTTGGTAATAAGAGAATATTAAACTCTGAAATAAGCCATCAATATCATGCAATTGATTGCCTTTTAAATAATGAGTCTTAGTCCCTCTTATTTTTCCATCTCTTACTGATAATATGCATATTCCCGTTTTATCATGCTTAGAAACACATGCAAAAAAATCAACACTGACCAAAGAACTATTAAATGATTGTTCTTGCTGAAGTAAATCTAAGCTTTGAATTCTTTTTTTAATCTCTTGTGCTCTTTCAAACTCCTGCTGTTCAGCAAGTTTATGCATCTGAGCTGTCATTAATGATTTAGTCTTTTTTCCAGAAGATGATAAGTAATGTTGAGAAGATACAATGTCTCCTTGATAGCTAACCTCAGAAATTAAATTAACGCATGGAGCAGAACATCTTTGCATTTGATGCTCAATACATGGTCTAGACCTATTATTAAAAGTTGTATCGCTACAATTTCTAATCTGATAAATCTTTTGTAAGTCTTTTATGGTTGCCTTTACGGCTTGAGCACTTATAAAGGGACCAAAAAAGTTTTTTGAAACAGCATGTTTTGACCTCTTCATGCTTATGCTTGGATATTTATGATCCATAGAAAAATGCACATATGGATATGTCTTATCATCTCGCAAAAGAATATTAAATCGAGGTAAGTTTTCTTTAATTAATGATTGTTCCAAAAGCAAAGCTTCAGCCTCAGTAATTGTTGAAAAAGTCTCTATTTTGTCTGTGAGAATTTTAATTTGTTGTGTTTTTCTATCCTTAAAAGATTTACCAAAATATGAAGATACTCTTTTTCTTAAATCTTTAGCTTTGCCAATATATATGATTTTATTTTTAGAAAAAAATTTATATATTCCAGGAGTATTAGGAACTTGTTTTAAATTTAATGCCATTAACTAAGAAATTTCTTTGCGATAAGTTTGCCGGCAGCCACTCCATATTGATCAAAAGGATTAATTTGAAGCATACTTGCAGTAATAAAAACTCTATGCTCCCAAGTTGCTAATAAAAAACCGAGCCCTTCAAGTGAAAGTTTATTTAAATGGAAAAGGTTAACTGGGGAGTTACTATTTGTTTTCTCAAGTAAATTAGCAGACCCTTTAAAATCTGAAGATAGCAAAGCAGCTTGTCCCTGAGCTTGGGCGCTTGATAATGGGCTATTAGTTGAGGTTGAGTAAATAATATCGGTGCAGAATTCTGCTGTGCCCTGATGCAATAATTGAAAATATGAGTGTTGGGCAGTAGATCCAAAGCCTCCAAATATTGACTGACCGGTTTCTTTAAATATAGATTCAGGATTTGGCTTCTTTCCAAGTGACTCCATCTCAAGTTGTTGAATATAGCTTTGCAGAGATCGCAATTTCCAATTGTAAGAGAGAACCACTCTATTTTTTTTATTTAAAAAGTTACTAAACCACAAATCTGAGAATACCAATGTTTTAATAAATTTTTGATATTGCAGATCTATTTTTGTGCCACCGAGAAGCATTTTATCTGCAGAAAGACCACCTTTTAAAAATTTAGAGAAATTATTCTCTAGTGCGGCACTCAGAGAGATAGGTGACCAAATTGAATATCTCCCTCCAACTGTTTCTGGAAACGGAACAATACAATTTTCATTAAAACCAAGATTTTTTGCTTTTTCTGTGTTGGCCGTAATTACTATTGAATTCGTTGAATCTCTTTTTACACCCAGCCATCTCAAGCATGCAAGAGTTTCATCCGTTGACAGTGATTTAGATGAAAAAATGTAAAAATTCTTTTGATCACTTATTGATTTTAATATTGAATTAAACTCATCCTTGTCAGGGCCAGATACAAAATAATAATTAAATTTAGATGATTCCTTATTTGTAAATTCTTGAAGCAGTTTTGGCCCTTCATAGGAACCACCAATTCCAAAAGTAATAATATTTTTAAAACCATTTTTTTTAATCCTTTTAATAAAAGGTTCTGTAATTTTTTTAAAATCGAATTCTGAAGTTGTTTGATTATTGCGATATTGATGATGTAAAGCTTGTTTATTTTCTGACTTGTTTACAATCTCCCCATTAAAGAGATCATTGATGGATTCTTGAAGATTGAATTTACGTGCAAGTTCTTCAAATAATTTATAGTGCTGAGAAGAGAAGTTCTTTAAATAGGATTGATAATCTAATAGCTCAGATTCAAACTTAAAGGATAGTTTTTTTTTGCTATTATTAGATTTTGAGAGTTTCTTGAGATCAAGAATAATACTTTTAGTAGATCTATTTTTCATTAATGGAATTATTAAAATTCTTTAAAGCTTGAGCAATATCTTCAGCTTGAGTAATTGGTCTGCCAATGACCAAAAATGTGGAGCCTCTCTCAATCGCTTCTTTTGCGCTCATGGTTCTTGCTTGATCATCTTCTACTTTTATATCCCTAATACCTGGTGTAATTTTTATTGAATGAGGACCTAAAATTGTATTTGCTATTTTTAACTCATGAGGCGAACAGACAATTCCATCTATATTTACTTCAACTGCAATTTTAAATAAATTGCTTATTTGATCCTCAAGCGTGTTGCCAAATAAAGCCAATGAGTCTTCCTCTTCTAAGCTTGTAAGCATAGAGACTCCTATAACTTTGGTATTGATAGATTTACCTGCAAGCATAGCTTTCCTGAGCATCTCTTCGCCACCAGATAAATGAACTGTTAGCATGTCTATTTTGCAGTCACTGAAGCCCATAATTGTTTCATGAACAGTATTTGGAATATCGTGCAGTTTTAAATCTAAGAAAATTTTAAATCCTTGAGAAGAGGCATGCTTAAGGAATGATTTTCCAAGGGCGTTGAAAACAACGCTTCCGATTTTAATCAAACAAAGATTTGGATTAAGTTGTTCTAAAATCGCATCAGCCTTTTTAAAATCAAATGTATCAATTGCTATAATTATTCTTGGATCAATCATGAGCATGCAGGAGCTTTTTGGATGCCTTGAAATGCATAATTGAGGTTTCACCTAAATAGGACTCTTCTTTTGTCTTGGGGTTAATATATTTTCTTGGTCTGATAGTTTTTTTTGAGAATGAACCAAAGCCTCTTATCTCAACTCTATTATCTAATGCAACGGTATTAATTATTTCCTGCAGTATTAAATCAATTCCTTCAATAATTGTTTCATCATTCAAAGATGCGAACTTTCTTGAAAGATGAATCGCTAGATCTGATTTATTGAAATTTTGTACCTGTTTCTTCATTTTTAGTTCAAGAAATACTTAGCTTTTGAGGTTGGACTAAAGCGAACTTTATTTTGGGATGGGATTTTAAAATTTTCCATGCTCTTGGGATTTCTTCCCATTCTTTCTTTTGTCACAAATGTTTTAAAAGAGCCAAATCCAGATAGCTTAATATTTTTTTGAGATCTAAGGGTTGTTTTTATAGCTTGAAAAAATTCATCTACTAGTGAATCAGAGATATCAACTGAAAGCTTCAATTCTTTTTTTAAAATTACGCTTAAGTCTTTTTTGGTCAAATTCATGACCTTATTTTAGCATTCAATATTTTTTCTAAAAGCTTCAATATAGTTTGCATTGAACTATTGATTTCAGGCTCTAATAAAGATTTAGCATTGCTTTGAAAGGTAAATCTTAGTGTCATGCTGACAGAGCACGTGGGAATATCCTTTCCTTCAAAAGTATTAATCAGATTGAATGAGACTAGGTGCTTGATTGCTGCTTGAGAAATCAAACTCTCAACCTCTTTATAAGCAATAGATTTATCTATAACAATATTTATGTCTCGAGTGGAAAGAGGGAATTTACTAGTCTTTAAGATTTTTGGATTTACAGAAGATGATAAAATTTTTTCAGGATAAATTACAAACCCATAAGCTTGTTTCTTGACCAACTTCTCTGTAACGGAGAGGTCTATTTCACCCATCACTCCAATCTTTTGTTTGCCAACAAATATATCTAATGCATTTTCATTGAATGGTGCTAGTGAACTTGCTTTTTGAAGTTCAATATTTTGCATGCCTAAAGTTTGTAATAATTTAGAGATTTCTGCTTTCAGCGAAAAGAAATCATATGTCAATTCTTTCTGACTCCAGGTTTGTGGAGGTTCATGATGATAGATAATTCCTGATAAATGTAACGATTGAGTGAAGCCACTTTTTTCTTTTTTAAATACATTGCCTGCTTCAAATACTTTAATAGATGTATGCCCTTTTTTTACATTGCTGTTTACTGCTGCAAATAGAGATTTAAACAGACTCGCTCTAAGCAATGGCTCATTTTCATTTATTGGATTTTGTAATTCAGCAGGCTTCCAGTTATTAGAATTTAATTGATCAAAGGAGTCTCTTGAAACAAATGGCATATGCATAAGTTCTTTAAAGCCAGAATGAACAAGACCAAGTCTCAGATTGCCTAATGCATTATTCTTCTTATTATTAGTAATTGGCCCTGCCTTTGGTTTTGATGTAGGTATATTGTCATACCCATAAGATCTTAATAACTCTTCATACAGATCCTCTTCTAGAGAAATATCAAATCTGTGGCTGGGAATATTGAATGTGACATTCTTTTCACTTCTAGCATGCACCTTAAAACCAAGGTTTTTCAATATAAGAATTGCTTTGCTTGCCTTTAAGCTTAAGCCAGAGAATTTATTGAATCTTGCTACATCCAATTTAACATTTTTCTTTTTAGCCTGATTGGAAGAAGCATAATAAAGTTCAACCGAATCATACTTTGCTATTTGATTTAATAGAAATAGATATCTTTCTAATACTAATTGCTGCAATTCAGGATCTACCCCTCTCTCAAAACGATGAGAGGCATCAGTAGCCAGCCCATACTTTCTAGCTTGATTAACAATAACCTCAGGTCTAAAAAATGCAGCTTCAACAGCTATGCTTGAGGTGTTCGATGATACAGAAGATGCCTCGCTACCAATTATGCCTGCAATGGCTTGGATCCCAGATTGATCCTGAATTGTCAATGAAGAAGACTGAATATCTTTAATATCGCCTCCAATGACTGTCACTGAATTATGCTTTTCTTGAGGAAAATAAACATTAATTGGTAAAGCTAACTTAGCTAAATCAAATACATGCATAGGGGCACCAAGTTCTAACATCACATAATTGCCTAAATCAACCAAGGGATTAATCAATGGGATACCAGCAGATTCTATAAAACTTCGCTTTTTAGAATCTAGATTTTTAATTTTTTGCAATCCTTTAACTAGCATTAGGTGATAATTACCACAAGCGGATCCATCAATTTGGTTAATAATATTCTTATCTTGCAAAAGTCTTAATGATGAAGTTTCAATTTTTTGGCTAGGTTTTTTTAATTGATATGCATAGAATTCTCTTTCTAAACCCCTGAGTGATAGTGTATCCCCACGATTTGGAGTGATATCAAATTCTATTAGATCTCCCTCTACCTCACACTCAAAACCAACTTGAGTGAATACATCACATAGTTTTTTTTGACTCAGGTTTGTATTAAGAAAATTCTTTAGATATGAAT